>Ga0210012_1000547_pt1 | contig 42279 bp, 35 predicted proteins | sample CryGeymeta201504_FD_183974 | JGI IMG/M metagenome (GOLD analysis project Ga0210012, IMG submission 183974) | Groundwater microbial communities from Crystal Geyser aquifers in Utah, USA - Crystal Geyser metaG 2015-04 (SPAdes) (version 2) | ecosystem: Environmental > Aquatic > Deep subsurface >... | reverse complement strand
GATTCCTTATTTAAGAAAAAATTCTAAACAATCAAGGGCTAGCCCTTGATTGTTTAGAATTCAATAACGATACTTTAACCAAGCAATGACACAACAACAATTCCTCGCAGACACACTTTTTGAATAAATACCTTTGAATAACTACCAATTAAACTTAATTGATACAAATCAATAAGAACATTATCTATTCTATGTTGATTTAATATGATTTAATTATTGAATGAAGAGTTTACTCTGAAAAGTTTTTAAGCAAAGTAATCGTCGAATTAGCAAGAGTAAGAAGGGAGTAAACCGAAAGAAGCGATTGTTCGAAGTGGACCCAAAAATTTAATCGATTTGTGACATATATATTTGCTGAAAATATCAAGAATAATAGATTTATTTTTTATAACATCATACTATACTCAGGCAAAATACTAAATAAAGATCTATTTTAGATTCAACCATCATTCAATTAATTATTTTTTGTGAATAGTTTCCTATTCATGAAGTTCTACATATACTTAACTAATTAAAATTGATTTTTTTAAATCAATTTCAATTGTTTTCCATTTATCAAGTAGTCGTTTATAAACTAAACTTGCTTCATCAATAGTTTTCGTTTGCTCTAATTCGTGAGCAAGCGAAACGAGTTCAGAAATATATACATTTGAAGCGGTACCTTTAATGGTGTGAGCTATTTTCTTTATTGGTTTAAAGTGTAAGTTTGAGATTGCTAAATCAAGTTCTTCTAAATAGTTTGGTATTTCTTTTAAGAGAGAGTGAATAATCTGAGTGAATAATTCTTTGTCTTCCCCAACTTTTTGAAATAATTTTATATAGTTAAATTTCATTGAATCACTAATTAAATAGGAAGAATCTAATAAATCAATCGTGGTTTCTAGGGTTTTGGCTGAATTTGAGGCAGAATTTAAGGACCATTTGTTTAACTCTTGAATTAACTGATTAAAAATAATCGGTTTTTGTAAATAAGCATTCATTCCTGCATCAAAACATTTCTGTCTTTCTTCTTTTAGTGTTCCTGCTGTTAAGGCAATAATCGGAACGTTTCGATCCGTTGAATGCTCTAGTTTACGTATAGCTCTAGTTGCCTCTAATCCATCCATTTCAGGCATTTGAATATCCATTATAATGATGTCAGGCAAACATTCTACATATTTCTGTATCGCAATTTTTCCATTTGTTGCTTCAACTATCTCACAATTTTCAACCCATTTATGCATGATATTTTCCAAAAGTAGCATATTTGTTTTTACATCTTCAACTAGAAGAATAGTAGGTCTATATTCATTTGAATTCGTTTTTTTAGTAGTATTTTTTAAATAAGTCTCAGACTTAATTACTTCAAGTCTTCTTGAATAATTTAATTTTTTTATTTGTCCAATTGTTTGAAAGAAATCACTAATTTTAATTGGTTTAATTAGTGTATTATTGATTCCAAATTCAAAAATTTGCTTATTTAAGTCGGTACTTATGGTTGAGCCTTGTAATAAAACAATCGGAAGTTTTTTAGGGCTTAACTGTAACTGATTTCTAATGATTGAAATAGTTTCTAACCCATTTAAATCTGGCATTTGATAATCAATAAATAAAGCATCATATCGATTTCCTTTATTCAAATAATTAATGACTTGCATCCCGTTATCTGCAAGAGTGCAGTCAATTCCAATCTTTGTTAAATAGCGATTCAGTACTTTTTGGCTTGCTTTATTGTCATCAACTAATAAAACTTTTTTAATTTTGGTTGAAGTGAGATCAAAAATGGAGGTCTCATTCTTTGAGTATTCCACAGAAATAGAAAAAGAGAAGGTACTTCCTTTATCTACTTCGCTAACTAATTCAATAGCACTATTCATTTTTGAAACAAGCATTGAAGAAATAGTTAATCCTAAACCTGTACCTCCGTATTTACGTGTAGTTGATGTGTCTGCTTGTGAGAAGGAAGTAAATAATTTGTTTTGGTGCTCAGCACTGATTCCAATTCCTGTATCTTTTATCGAAAAGTGCAAAATCCCGATTGTTGAATCAATTGCTGAAAAGTTCACATCAAAAATAATTTCACCGACTTTTGTGAACTTAACGGCATTTGCTAAAAGATTGATTAATATTTGTTTAACACGAATTGGATCTAAAGTAACATGTTCAGGCAGATTGGTATTAAGAGATAAAACAAAATCAATATTTTTTTGATCTGCTTGTAATTTAATAATATCAACCGTGTCTTCTAGTAATTGAAATAAATCAGTTTCTACAAATTCTAAATCTAGTTTTCCAGCTTCAATTTTGGAAAAATCAAGAATATCATTAATAATATTTAAAAGGGATTGAGCAGAACGTTCCGCATTTTCTAAATAGAGTTTCTGCATTTTATCAAGCGATGTTTGAGCAAGTAATTCCGTAAAACCAATTACCCCGTTTAAGGGAGTTCGAATCTCATGACTCATATTGGCAAGAAATTCAGATTTGGCTTTGTTGGCAAGAATGGCTTCATGTCTAGCTTGAATAAGTTCTAACTCATGCTTTTTTTGATGATTTATGTTTTGAATAAATAGGAGTTTACCCAAGATATTCTTTGAACTATCAGTAATATCTGATTTTGATGCAGAGTACCAATTTTTTTCATTACTATCACCTTTAGAAAACTCAATGGTGGAGGCTGAATTGGAATTCAGTATTAAATTCATTAATTCAGGCCAATCTTCTAAATGTGAATGTAATTCATATTGTTGTTTATCCGAATGAATCCCTAACATTTTCTGAGCTGTAGAATTAGTTGAAATTAATAGTTTTCCCGTTAAATCTGTAACTAGTACAGCACCAGATAAATTTTCAAAAAGACTTTTATAGGCGATTGGAACTATTTTAAATAGTTCAAAACCAAATAGTCCTATATAAATAAATATTCCTGTAAAGCTAAAACTTAAAGGAATTGGATCGAAGTGATTTGGAATCAAATTCGATAAATAAATGATATAGGTAGCAAGTGGGAAAAATAAACCAAGAAGTACAAAAAGCACCTGCTTTTTAAAATTAGGACTTATATCATAAAAAATGGAAAGAAGAAGGCCAAAACTTGAAACCGATAAAGAGACAGAATAAAACTGATGAATCCAGTAAATAGGTCCCTTATTCGAATTTAGGGTTGAATAATATTCGGTAGAATCAATTGCAAAAGAAATGTAAAAAAAATGATGATATTCATTACTTACCATGAAAATTAGAAGGAGAATAGGTGTTGCCATTAAACCCCATATAAAATATTTAGTAACGAATAAGTATCTCCCAGTGTACTTTAAAGTGAACAATAACATTAAAGGGGATATGAAAACAGCCCCCAAATATTGAAATTTTAGCGCGATTATCATTAAAAATAAATTTGTTGTAGCAAGTTCAAAAGCATAGCCCATACAATAGAGTGAACACGCAAACATTAAAAGTGAGAAAATAAACTCCCCATTCTTATTGCCTTTTCTTGTAGCAAGCAAACCTAGTATAATTGTTAAAATACTAGATAAAAAAACCAAACTTGAAATAATGGAAAGGGAAAGATTCGTGAACATAGACGATCAGAAACTAAGTATTTCTTCAAATATAAGTGATAAAAATTGATTTGAACTTATTTGAGAACAGATTTAGATTTCATCAGTTCTTAAAAAATCCTACATTAAGACTTAGTTTAGCAATCAGTTAGTAGTTGCTTTTTTGTCAAATTAGTGAAACATATCTAATGCATAAAATTAAATTATTACTATTTATTCTCATTACAATTCTTATTCAGACCTGTGAAAATTATAAAAGACCATCAAAGGGCCGATTTTTTGAAATTCTAGTAGTGATGGACTCAACTCAACATGAAGGAATACTTGCAAGTGCGATCAAAGAGAGTATCGGGGGGCATATTATGACTATACCTTCTATTGAAAATAGGTATGACTTAAGATTTTTTACGATTAAATCTCAAAAGGATTTAGATTATGCAAAACAAGCAAGAAATGTAATTTTTGCTTCTTCATTAAATGAAAAAAACATAGTAGCAGATTTCATCACATCAATTACTGATGCTATTGTTCAGCAAAAAATTAAATCCAATGAATTAAATGCAATCCGATTAGATGATAAATGGTGTTCTAATCAGTGGATTTTGATTTTATCTGGTTCAAATCAAGAAAAAACAGCGGCATATTTAACTGAAAATCAAGGGTCAATTATTCACAGTTTGGATGAAAAAGAACGAAAAAGATGGGTTTATGAGATTTATGATAAAGGTCGTCAAACCAAAATGGAAGATACATTATGGACTGATTATGGGTGGAAATTAGGCATTCAACACGATTATGTAAAACATGTTGAAAAAGACGACTTCGTTTCATTTAGGCGCTTTATGCCTGAAAATGACAGATGGATTTGGGTTTGGTGGCAAGATGGATTTACAGACTTAAACTTTTTAACACCTGATTGGGTGAACCAAAAGAGAGATGAACTGTTAGAAGAAAATATTCGAGGCAAAAGACCTCAATCGTATGTGCAAACGGAATATTTACGACCTGTTGAAAGCATAATAAAAGAAATGAATGGAAGATATACCATTCAAACAAATGGCACCTGGCGTATGATTGAAGACTTAATGGGTGGCCCTTTTGTTAATTATACGATTTATGACGAAAAACAAAATCGATTGTATATAATTGAATTTGCCCAATTTGCTCCAAAATTTCCAAAGCGGAATTTTGTTCGTCAGTTTGAAGCAATGGCTCTGACTTTTGATACCGACTCACTTTATAGTGTAAAAAAACTAACTACGATAAGTGACTGATATTTTTACAGATTTCATTTCTACTGAATTGGATAGTTTAGCTCTCAAGAAACTTCTACGTGTGCTTAAAACATCAGATAATGATGTGGAATTTATCAATGTCTCAACGAACGATTATCTAGGTTTATCAAAAAATATAGAAATAGCAAAAGCAGGTTTTGAAGCAGCTTTACTCTATGGGTCTGGCGGTCAATCATCCCGATTAGTAACGGGCAATCATTTAATAATTGAAGAACTTGAATATGCTTTGCAAGAGTGGTTGCGTTACGAACGTTGTCTTTGCTATAGTTCTGGCTTTCAGTTAAATCATAGTGTGTTAAAAGCTCTTGGTAGTAATAACACCATTTTTTTTATTGATAAATTAGCTCATAATAGTTTAATAACTGGCGCATTAGATTCAGAAGCAGTTGTAAAACGATTTAGGCATAATGATATAAATCATTTAGAAGATTTATTAAAAAAGGATAAGTACTTGAATTCTTCGAGTAATAAAATTAAGTGGATTATAGCAGAATCAATTTATAGTATGGATGGTGATGAAGCACCACTAATAGAACTCTCAGATTTAGCAAAAAAATACGATTGTGAACTGTACATTGATGAAGCACATGCAATTGGCATTACAGGAGAAAAGGGAAGAGGTCTTTCAGAGAAAATAAAACCAACTGTGTTTATCGGAACATTTGGAAAAGCTTTTGGCACAAATGGTGCATTTATTGCATCTAATAAAAAAGTCATTGATTTTTTAATTAATAGAGCTAATGGCTTTATTTATTCAACAGCAATTTCACCTTTTTTAGCAGGTGCAAGCTTAAAATCATTAGAATTAATGCAGAATATGGATACAGAACGATCACAACTAATTTGTTATGCCAATTCATTAAGAAAGACTTTAAATTTGGAGACACATTCAACAAGAAGTTGTATTGTGCCTTGGATAATTGGTGGCGAGCAAGAAACTATGGATGTTTCTACTATTTTAAAGCAAGCAAGAATCACCGCAATTGCAATTAGACCGCCAACCGTGCCTATTGGAACTTCCAGAATACGCTTTAGTCTCAGTGCATCATTAGAAAAACAAGATCTTAAACGAGTTGTAAACTTTATAAAAACATGCCTTCAATAGCTTTTTTTCATGGTTGGGGATTATCATCTCAATTCTGGGGTCCTGTTAGTCTTGGACCAAATTGGAAAACCTATGTTTTTGATAGAGGCTATTTCGGTGATCAATTGATGTTTGATGACTTGCCAAAAGTTGATTTAATTGTCGCTCATTCTTTTGGCCTTCATTGGATTCCTGAACATTTGTTGGAATCATGTCATGGTATTATTGCTTTAAACACGTTTCGGAAATTTGTACCATCTGCAAAATTGGAAGGTGTAAAAATAAGAAGAGTCTTGCAAATAATGATTAATTCGTTTCTAGAAAATCCACATCTTGTATTAGAGCAATTTTATACCAATGTGTTTAACCCATACCCTGTACCATTCCCAGTACCCGATTTTATTCATCATAGTTTGTTATTACATGATTTAAACTCAATGGCTGAAAAAGATTTTATTATAAAAGATTCGTTAAAAGATAAAAAGTGGCTTATTATAAACAGTGCAAATGATAGTATATTAGGAAATACAAAACGTGATAATTGGGATATCCCAAAATTGTCGTTAAGAAGTAAAACTATCGTGAATGGTTCTCACGCCGTTTGGGTAACCAATCAACAGGAAACTATTCTTTCAATTCGGACTTGGCTTAAAACAGATTTAAAATGAAAACCGGTGATAAATGGATTATTACAGATGAATTTTCAAAACATTCAGATTTGTATGATTTGTACGCCTTTGTTCAAAATCGTTCAGCTTCTCTATTTGCTAAATTTGTTCATGAAGGTATAGATGATGATTATAATCCTTTCTTTCTAGAAATAGGCTGTGGAACAGGACTTTTTAGTATTGAAATTGTAAATCATTTTCCTGATGCAAAACTTCATTTAACAGATATTTCCAATGAAATGCTGACAAAAGCTTTTCTTCGCGTAATTTCTTTAGCAACTGGAAGAGTTGATTATGAACTTTTAGATGGTGAAAACATTCCGGATAGGTTCGAAACCCAAGCAGATACATTAATATCTGCATTTACTGTTCAGTGGTTTTTTAATACTGCAAAAGCCATAAAAAGTTTCCAAGTACAGATTCCGAATTTGAGACGAATTTATTTATCTTTCCCAACAAATGGAAGTTTTCCAGAATGGAAAAAATATGCTTTTGAAGCAAATGTACCCTACACAGCAAATGAATTACCTGATCCCCAAAGACTTCAAAATGAATTAGAAAGTGGGGTACGAAGCTTTAGAGTTGAATTGATACAAATGAAACAAAATTACTTAAATGCGTTTGAATTTTTCAATAGTCTGAAGCATATTGGGGCGGGTTATAACGTTACAAATAGATTGTTAAAACCAATAGAGTTAAGAAAATTAATCAGAAAATGGGACTCAAGTTGTTCTGGTGAAATTAACGTAACTCATGAAATTGCTTTTGTAGAGATTCTCATTTGAGCTTAGTTCGAAATAAGAAATCGAAATTAGTTGTATTTGGCTCAATGTAAATGATTGATTAATCCATTAATATTCAGTTAACACTAATGAGAAAAGGCGTTCTGTAAGCTGGTTAGAAACAACGAATAAAACGAGTTTTACAAAGTTTAAAGTTGAGTGTACTCCGAAAAGTAGTTTTTAAGCAAACTATTTCGTCGAATTCGTAGGATTTGGAAGGGTGAAAACCGAAAGAATCGACTTTTTGGAGTGTACTCAAAGTTCAAATCAAAAGTCAATTTTCACGAGTTGTATTTTTTATTGTGGTTTAAACCCCGATAACTTATTCAACTTTCAGACTTCGTTTTTGACCTGCCGTTTAACAGGGAAATTCTATAATTTAACGTAGCTCCTCTGGAATACAAAAGTTGGGTTAAGATACAATCTAAGTAATAAAACAATCATCCCATAATCTGATACGATTCTAAGAACCACGAAGTGCTATTTCGGTATTACGTAAGAATGTGAACCTGACACTACCTATTATAAATTTGATCTTGTTGTAATTGTTAAGAAAAAATTTGGTTTGCTCCAAATTGGAAAACAACCTAAAGTATCAAGTCCGAAAGTTGAATTATTAGCTGTGTACTACTTGTTAGAGTAAACTCAATCTTTCAAAAACAGCTTATTTAATCAAATTATGAGGCATTTCAGCTAAAACATAACTTAATACAGACATTGCTGCAACACAAGTATTAACTTCGTAAGGATCTAATTTATCAATTGTATCAGCTTCTGTATGATGATACCAAAAATATTTTTCACCATTAACATTTAGTCCAAATCCTGGAACGCCTTCACTCATTAGCGGACCTATATCTGCTCCGCCACCCCCCATTGTCATTCCATCTGCTTGAATGGAAGCTAAGAGTTTCGCTAATTCTTTTAAAACGGGTAAATTCACTTCTTTACCACCGAATCCAAATCCTTTAGCTCGAAAAACTCCTGCATCACTTTCAATTGCAGCTACATGATTCTCAGACGCAACTTTTGCAGAATCACCATAAGCCTGTGCGCCGCATAAGCCATTTTCTTCATTTGTCCAAAATACAGCACGAATCGTTCTTTTTGGCTTGATATTTAATTTTTTTAAAAGTTTCAATGCTTCCCAACTTACAACACAACCGCCTGCATCATCCATTGCACCCTGACCAACATCCCAAGAATCAATATGCCCACCCATTACAACTATTTCATCAGGTTTTTCACTTCCTTTAAGTTCAGCTACAATATTTCTAGATAATGACTCTTTTTCAAAGTGAGCTTCCATATACAATTTAAGAGTAACTTTTCTACCACGCTGAATGGTGCGATCTATCCACGCTGCATCTTCAGTTGAAATGGCAGCGGTCGGAATTTTCTCTACAGTATCGTCGTATCGCATTGTACCTGTATGTGGTGTTTGCATCGAAAAGCTAGCCACAGAGCGAATTAGCGCAGCTTTGGCACCACCTTTTGCGGCTTCAATAGCACTTTGAGAACGAATCGAAACCGTTTTACCATAGGATTCAAATTCTTGGTTAATTAAAACAATTTTGCCTTTAACTAGTCCGATATTTTCTTTTAATTCAGTTATAGTTTTGAAGACAATTACATCCGCTGAGATTCCTTTTTTTGGAGTTGCTACAGAACCGCCTAAACCAAGCATTGGAATTTTTTTTGAAACAGGACTAGTTATTTCACAATACTCATTTCCACGAACCCATTTTGGAACTAGAACAGGTTGAGTATAAACAGCATCAAAGCCATCTTTTTTCATTTCTACTACAATCCAATCTATTGCTTTTTCAAGATTTTCACTACCACTTATTCTTGCAGGGAAACGATCAACGAGTTCTGTAAGTCGTTCAAAAACACTTGAATCTTTTAAAGATTCAGCAATAAGCGTTTGACTTATGTCATAATAGTCTTTATTGATTGAATGTTGAGCCAATGAAATAGAAACTGTTGATAAAAACAGCAATAGGACTAAATAGAACTTCATAATAGATAATTTAAATGACGATTTGCAAAAAAAAGTATCTCAGAACATAGAGAATTGAAAGGGAAGTGACAATTGCAGGGATGTGATATTCTGTAACTATAAATCAAATCTAGTAAATTAGATTTTTATTGTGAACAAACAAAAAAAGGAAGTAAAGCATCCTTTTTTTAATCAATCCATTGAACTTGGATTTTGTTCAGCTAATTTTTTAAACTGATTATATTCTTCAGGTGATAAATCAGCAAAAAGATATTGAATAGGATCAATTGCTTTACCTTGTTGTATAATTTCGTAATGTAAATGTGGCCCCTCAACAACTCCAGATTTTCCAGTATAACCAATTAAATCTCCACGCTTAATTTTTTTACCTGGTCGAATACCTTTTGCAAAAGCAGATAAGTGTGCATATCGTGTTTCGTACCCAAAACTATGATTTATCTTGATTAAATTACCATAAGTACCTTTTTTACCTGAAAACTTAATTACACCATCACCTGTAGCATAAACAGACTCACCAACTTTGGCTCTAAAGTCTAAACCTACATGTGGTCTTTTAAATCGATAAACGGGATGAAAACGTAAACCATAACCAGAAATAATAACTCCTTTAATAGGTCTGATAGCGGGAATGTGAGCTAATTTTAGTTTATTCTTATTATACAAATTTTTAATTTCTTCAAAACTTAATTGCTGAATAGCAATTTTACGTTCCATGCTTTCTAAATTAGATGCAGTCCATTTTAATAAAGTAGCTGACTCATCTTTAAAGATGTCAAAATTTGAGAATACATCTGCTCCACCAGTTCCAGCTAAGCGTTCGTCATAAGTAATTGGTTCTGTGCCTAAAACTGTTCTATAAATTTCATTATCATTTTTTGCTAATGCAGCTAATTGCTTATCAAAAAGTACTATTTTTGATTTTGTGATAGTTAATTGATCTAATAATTCCTTGTTTTCTGCTTTAAGTGCAATCTCAGAAGGTGTTCCTGCAAAATGGGAAAGTGCCGTTATTCCAATTCCAGACAAGACTAAACCACAAAGAATTAGTAAAGATGCTGTGTAAATAATTTTTTCAAACGATCTGTACTCTACAGGATTAAAGGTGCATGAGTCTTCATCGTAATAAAAGTACTGTTGGGGCATGTAGGATGATTACTTTAATAATTTGTTAAATTAAAAAATTCTCACAATTAATCAAAAAATTGAATGAATTTACTCGAAATCACCTTCAAAATAGTCAACAGCTCGTCTTATTTTCCCTCGTCGCTCCGTTTTTTGTTTAATTTTGATTTGTATTTTTTCTTGAAACGTTTTTGCGGCATCATAACCATAATATTTAAGTAAATAATTCATTGCAATGACTTCAGCTATTACGGTAATATTTTTTCCTGGGGTTATTGGTAAACGAATGTATGGAATGTCAATATCTAAAATGGCTACTGATTGTTCATCAAGACCTGTTCGTTCTAATTCACCTGAATTTTCATCCCACAAATAGAGTTCTACCAAAACTTCTAATCTCTTTTGATATCTAACCGCACGAATACCAAACATAGACATAATATCAATAATACCTAAGCCACGTATTTCCATAAAATGCCCATTCATCTCTGAGGCACTTGCCATAAGTACATTACTTTTTTTTGTAAGCATAACTACGTCATCAGCTACAAGGCGGTGACCTCTTTCAATAAGGTCTAAGGCAACTTCACTTTTCCCAATTCCAGATTTTCCTGTAATTAAAATTCCAATACCATACACATCAACCATAGAACCATGAGCTACAGTTTGGCTAGCAAACTGATCGTCTAAATAATCTCTGAGAATGAACATAAAACGTGTTGTCTCAGTTTGAGTTAAATAAATAGGTGTGTTATAAGCTTCCGCTAAATCTGTTAAATAAGATGGTAAATTATTTCCAGATGTTAAAAAAATAATAGGAACATTGAACTTTAATAAGGTTTCAAAAGCTTTTAGTTGTTCTTGAACTTCAAGATGTTCTAAAAATTGAGTTTCTGTATTCCCTATAATTTGAATTCTTTGCGAAGTAAACAAATCGGTATAACCGGCCAAGACTAACCCTGGCCGGTGTAATTCAGCCTCCGAAATAAATTTTAACTCACATGCTTTTTCCGCTGCTTGGGGTGTTAACTGTACCTGAACCTTTTGTTTTAGCTGTTCAATCAGTTCGGATACCAAAAACTTTTCTGTAGGCGGTAAGGGCTTAATTTCACCTATCGGCATGGAAATATCTTTCGTTTATTTCTTTGTTATTAATTAATGTAGCTGTTTTTCTTTGTATTTAATGAGTTGTCGTTTTAAATTGTCAACTGATTTTAAAATTGCTGTTTCGTAAGAATCTGAGGCTTCTTTAACGATTAATGTAGTCCCTGGTATTTTTAAACTAATTTCTATTTGTTGTGGAGTTTCAGGACTTTCGTGAGGGGATGCGACAACGTTACATTCATGTATGGCATCAAAATATTTTTCTAGTTTCGCAACAGATTCTTCAGCATAATCTTGCAAACGTTTAGACGCTGTAAAATGGCGTGCAGTGAATAGGACTTTCATAAAAGCTCCTTCATTCTTAGGGTTTTTGTTTAATGGAAGCTCGAGGATGAGCCGTTTTATATACTTGTTTTAGTCTTTCAACACTTGCATGTGTGTAAACTTGTGTAGCTGCAAGGTTAGCGTGACCTAATAATTTTTTGATAGCGATTATTTCAGCGCCGTTATCTAATAGGTGAGTTGCAAAAGTGTGGCGTAATACATGTGGACTTTTCTGAGTAATTTCAGAAACTTTAGATAATTGAGCTTTAACCAAGATTTGTACTAATCTTGGGTAGATGCGATTCCCTTTTTTAGTTATAAAGAGTGCTTTTGTTGTAATGGATTCAGAAATTTGCCCTCGATTTTGTAAATGCAGTTGAATTGCATTTAAAGCATGAATACCAAAAGGAATTACTCGTTCTTTGTCACCTTTACCAAGAACTTTTATTTGTTTTTGCGCGAAATTTATGTCAGAAATTGAAAGGTTTACTAACTCTGATAAACGAATTCCACAAGAATAAAATAACTCTAAAAGTGCCTTGGTTTGAATTCCCCAAGGGCATGACTCATCTTGTAATTCAAAAAGATGTTCTGTTTCTTTTTGAGAAAGACTTTTAGGTAAACGCTTATCCTTTTTGGGTGAGGAAATTCCTTTTGTGGGATTAACTGTAGTAATTCCTCTTTTTAAGCAATAGGAAAAAAAACTTTTTAGAGAGGCAATTTTACGGCTAAGGGTAGATTTCTTAACATTTTGCCGATTTAAACTTGAAAGCCAAAGACGAATATGAGTTTTTTCAATAGAATCGAGATCAATGGAATTATTAGAATTTAATATAACTTGAATAAATTTATAAAATTGTTCCAAATCACTTTTGTAAGCTTCCATTGTATTAGCTGAATAATTGCGCTCAAACTCAAGATATTGGAAAAATTTTCTCAGTGCCTCTGTCATAATTCAATCTATCGGAATAGTATGAAAAAAGGAAGTGAATTTGCTAATTATTTTCAATAAAAATGTGGATTGTTTAATCCGCATTTCAATCAATCAGCCCAAATAGCTTGAATTACGTAAGAATCTTCAGGCTCCTGTAGAATTTGTGAATTTATCTCAATGTGTTTGAAGCCTCTTTTGCCTAGTATAGCTTTTAAGATTCCTATTAAACGTTCAATTATTGTATGAGTTGGGTCAAATAGTTCGTTTAATTCAAATGTAATATGTTTATTCTCGCAAACTTTAATTGTCACTCTAGCAGGAATATAATAGTTCTCAAATTCCTGTTTTATAAAGTCAGCTGTAGCTTTAATGTCTGAAAATTTTAATTTAATGGCGTTGAAAGCCGTCAACAAATGTTCACCACCATAAATTCCTAAGTGTTGTAATTTACTTATATCACCTTTAAAGAAAATATTTACAATATGAATATTTAGCTCAATTAAAATCGCTAATTGATACCATTCATTTTCATTGAGTTTTTTTCTGAGCAATATTTGAGTTGGAATCTCTAATTTTGAAATGAAAGTTTCATACCCACTGGTTTGGAAGTTAGTTTTAATGTAGGTCAATGTATTAATAATTGCTTTACCCTTGACCTTAGCATTACCAATTTTAGTCCTATCTTGAATAGAAACAGATGATAAATTGTCAATAAACTTTTGAGATGTCATGAATAATGAAATATCTTGCATAAATGTGAACATTGGATAATCAGTTTGTAAGCTGATAAACAAGTTTAGCTGAAAAATGTTTCTAAAAATTTTTGAAAGCGTTATTTAAGTAAAAAATTTATTAGAACCCTAAATATAGTAAAAAATGATTTAAAAATTGCTCAGACTTAATTAGGAACTTATAATCTATTGTTGTGAAATCATCTCTACTATTATGATAAGGTTGAGAACCTTCATTTGAGTAAACATAAAATCCTTTTATTCCATTTGCTAAGAAAAAATACTGGTCAGAGTTAGGGGTGTTTGCTCTAAATTTTATGGGAATTGATAAAGAATCAGCAATAAATTTAAGCTTCTCTTTCATTGGGTTATCTTCAATAAAGCCAACGGTAGCAAGACCTTTTGTCTGAGATCCCATCATATCTAGATTAATTAGAAATGAAATAGGGTGAAATTCTCCAGATTCTTGAAGAGTACGAGAACCCCAAAGCCCGATTTCTTCAGCATCAGTTAAAATTAGCTGAATTTGATTGGTTCGTGAAATAGAACGTAGAAACAAATTTATAGCAATTGAAACTCCTGAAGCATTATCGTTAGCTCCGTTATAAATTAAGGAGTTGTTTATTGTGCCTAAATGATCATAATGTGCCATTAAAGTGAGTGCTGGTTCAAAAGAAATTTGAAGAGGGGTTGCCAAAAGATTGGTTACGGTGTACCGTTCAAGCTTAGATTCAAGTTCCAGATAAATTGAATCACTATCAGCTATGAGATTTGGTATAACCCAAATTATCGGTAAAAGATCTTGGTTAACAGAGGGACTGAATAAAAGGGCATCAGTTTCAATGAAAATAGCTTTTGCACCTAAGTATCTAAGAATTGATATTTTTTCATTAAGGGCTACGCTATTTTTGTCTGTGTTAGACGCACTCTTTTTTATAAGTACAAATTCACCCTTAATTTTTATATCACTCAAGTTTGACAATTTACTCTTATTTAGATGATTATCTGTATAAGCATGAATAATAGTTGATTTTGAACAACTGGGGGAACTTCCTGATGGTAAAAATTGGTCTTCAAGTAAAGCTAACTTATTGTTTATATGTAAAGAAACAGAACCAATTTGATTGAAAGTAGTATCAAAACTAAATTCATTAAATTGTATTGATCTTGAGGAATGATTTTTCAGATAAGACTTTAAAAAGTCTAGTGCCTTATTTTTACCCTTATTGTAAATTGATCGACCAAATAAAGAATCGTTACTCAGTGTTTCAATTATTTCTAAATAAGTTTTATCCGTATGTTGAAGAGCTAATGTTTTAGAACATATAATAAAAGTAAGAGTCAATATTAAAACAATATTAATAATAGTTTTTTTAGAAAACGCTTTCATAAATAAAATATATCAATTACATTAGTATTTGTCATTCAACTTGGGTCTAATTTATAAATAAAACTATGCGTATATATCTTATTTGGCTGTGTTTAATTTTAATCGTTCCAGTGGTTTCAGCTCAACAGGCATTATTATCTGAGGCTTCTCAATTCAAAAAAACAGAGTACAAACGAGCTCTGGATTTATATGAAAAGGTGCTAGAAATGGATCCTAGCAATATAGAGGCATTAACGGAAGCAGGATTGCTTCAAACTAAAATTGGAAATCGTACAGCCAATAAAGAAGAAAAAGAAATCTATTTTAAAAAAGCTATCGATTATACTAAAAAAGCAGTTATGCTTAATCCTAATTCCTGTATGGCAAATTACACATACGGAGTAGCACTAGGACGAATGGGTGATATTTCAGGTGCTAAAAAGCGAGTTCAAAATTCTCAAATTATTAAGAATCATTGTGAAAAAGCTTTGGAAATCGATCCTAAACATGCACCATCTTGGCACTTATTAGGGAAATTAAACTACCGATTATCCAATTTAAATGTTGCAGAGAGAGCAGCGGCAACATTACTATTTGGAGGTCTTCCAAAAGGTGTTTCGACAGAAAAAGCTGTAGAATGTTACGAAAAAGCAGTAATGTTTGATGGGAATTATTTATTGTATCGATTAGATTTAGCAGTTGCACTTATTAAAACGAAAAATATACCAAGGGCAATTGATGTGTTAGAAACGGCAATTAGAATACCAGCTATAACTGAAGATGATGATTCTTATTTATCTGATTGTAAAAGTTTGCTTCGGAAATTGAAATAGTTTTTTAAAAAACTTAAGCTATTTCATGTTGTTACGACACCTATTTTTTTAAAAAGTAAGAATTAATTCGATTGAAGTTTCACTAATTAATTTATCTATTGGTATAATTGGAGCTGCATCATACAAGAAACTATTACCCAATCCAATTTTAAATGTATCTGTAATTTTCCAATTTAATCTACTATCAGCAATAATGCGAGGTGTTTTTACTCTAGTTGGTGCAAACTGATAATATGCAGTTGAATTTATAGTAAAGTTATCTGTTAGCTTTAATGAGACTAATAAGCTATTTGTGGATTTAATAAATCTTGTTTCTTCCGAAATTGTAGTAGTCTTCCACCATTCAAATTCGTGCATTATTCCAATAGCAAGAGCAATTGAAGAGTTATTACCATCAAAAAGATTTATCCTCAAATCAGCTCCTTGAACGTCTCTTCGATTTAAATTGCGAATAGCATCGTATTGCTCCTGAAAAAAAAGCTCAGTTTGAAGTCGTTTTGATGACTTATAAGATACTCGAAAATGTACATATCCTTTACTAATTACATTTTCGTTTTCCAAAATTACCATGCGCAAATTGTTAATCATCATAAATTTGAAGACTGCTTTATTAAGGATGTGAAAGGTTTTCGTATTCAGATCATACAAGTTTGTTTGATTTTTAGTAATAGTGGCATTAAACCCAATTTCATTAAACAAAGAAATGGAATCCGTTTTTATCAATTGAAATTTTTCCACATTCAGGATTTGGCCAAAAACGACAGAGTGTATTTGAGCGAAAAGAAAAAGTGGAATTAGTAGCAGTGTTCGAAAAAAAAATGGAAGTGAAAACTGATTTGAAATCAATTTCATATTACTGAAGCATTTAGTTAGAACTTTTTTTTGAATTCTTTGAAAAAAGAAATTCAAAAAAAAATAAGTGAAAAATTTCAATTAAATATAAACCGGATTGCATCACTAACAATTGAATCTTGAGTGTGTACTCCGAAAAGTAGTTTTTAGCAAATTATTCGTCGAATTCGTAGGATTTGGAAGGGTGAAAATTGAAAGAATCGACTTTTAGAAGTGGACTCAATCTTGTAAACTTGAACAAATATCTCTAATTGATTAGTTGCAGTTCTGAATCCTAAATTACGTTTTTCAAGCAAGATAAATGTTATTATTTCTTCAAATTGAATTAGGTAAACCAGAATGCGACTTTTTAACTCTTTTGAGAATCAATAAACTCTGTATCTTTGAGTCAAATTATTTAATCTGCACATTATTTTTTTTAAATGGATATCATTCAATCAATTCTCCCGAAAATACTACTTAGAAAAGGACTTAGAGATTCAGAACAAAAACAACTAAGTGTATTAGTTAAGCAAATTTTAAGAAAACCTGATGATGAGCTAAGTTCAGAAGAAAATTTCATTATAGGTTATTTAAATGAACAAGATCAACGCTATCAAAAAGCAATTCCATTTTATGAGTCAGCGATTGAATTAAATCCTGATTTTGAAGCTGCACATAATAACTTAGGTATTTGTCATTTAGAATTAGGTAATTTAGAGCAAGCCTTACTAAGGTTCGACAAAGCTTTAGAATTAGATCCAAGTTATTTCCAAGCTATTCTAGCTAAAGCAAAAACACTAAGAAGATTGAATAAAGCAAACGATGCAATCGCATTACTGGAAACTGCACAAATTGAAGAAGGACATGAAGATGAAGTTTACTCAGAACTTTCATCTTCTTACGAACAAAATGGTAATAAAGAAAAATCTTTAGAGTTCATCAATAAAGCATTAGCGTTAGTATCTGAGGATGCTAATTATTTGGCGCAGAGAGCGTTAATATTATTATTTTCAGAGAAATATGAAGAAGCTTTGACCGACTTTTTGAAATCTCAAAAAACTGCTGGAATTAATTATGTAACTCAATTTAATCTTGGCTTATGTTATGGAATGTTAGTAGGACGCGACAAAGATGCACATCAAATGTTTACTCGTAGTTTTAATAAATTTCCTGGCTTGTTGAAAGATTATTTTACGAATGCTACAGAACACGAAAAAAAGCGATTACAAAGACAAATCGAAAATATTATAAATCGCATAGATAGCATGGATAGTTCTGCAAAGGGGAAATTTTATCGAGACGAATTATCCGATATTTTAAAAAGAAAACTTTCTGACGCATTAAATTAAGGTATTTTGGGACTATTCAGAGTATCATATTTTAATAAAAAACTTGCCCGTTTTGGTTCGCAAGTAGATGTTGTACTAACAGGTAAATGGCTATTTCTGAGTTTATCAGTTGGTGTTATTGCGGGCTTAACTGCATTACTATTTGCATTTACATTAGATACTATTTCACATTTTTTGCTTACCGATTTAGCGGGATATCATTTACCGATTCCTGCTGGTGAATCTACAGATAAAACGTACACTTTTTCATTAGAACAAGCATTTACGGTTAGTGTGCCATGGTTAATAGTATTACTACCTGCACTAGGTGCAGGACTTGCAGGAGTGTTAACCACTTATGCTGCACCTGAAGCTAAAGGCGGAGGAACCGATGCCACTATTCGTGCTTTTCATTATCAAAAAGGCAAAGTTCCTTGGCACGTGCCTATCGTTAAATTTATAGCATCAATTTTAACTGTTGGAACAGGAGGCAGTGCTGGTCGAGAGGGACCCATGTCGCAAGTTTGTGGTGGTTTTGCTTCGGTAATGGCAAGTTTCATTGGGTTGAGTGAAAAAGAGCGTAAAGTCATGTTATTAGCAGGGATGAGTGCAGGAATTGGGGCGATTTTCCAATGTCCAATAGGTTCCGCGATTTATTCAGCAGAAGTATTGTATAAAAGAGATATGGAAACAGAAGGGTTAATGCCTTCAATTATTTCATCCATTATTGCTTATTCAGTTTTTTCTTCTATTTCTGGATGGAAAACAATTTTCGAATTTAGTGCTGTTCGCTTTGAAGATCCATCGGAACTTCCATTATATATTTTATTAAGTATTCTTTTAACTGTTATTGGGATATTTTATGTTAAGTCATTGAATTCAATTAAGTTAAACTTTTTTGATAAAATGCTTATTCATCAAAATTGGAAGCCATTAATAGGAGGCTTATTGGTTGGTTTAATAGCATTAAAGTTTCCTGCTATTTTAGAATCGAGTTATGGTTATTTACAAGAGGGTCTGAATGGTAACTTACCTATTTGGTTCATGGTCTTATTAGCATCTGTAAAAATTTTAACAACTGGTTTAACTGTTAAATCGGGTGCTTCAGGAGGGATATTTGCCCCAACAATGGTAATTGGAGGACTATTTGGGGGGGCTTTTGGTTTAGCTATGGATCATTATTTTCCAGGAACGATTACCGATCCTAAAGGATTTATTTTAGTAGGAATGGCAGCATTTTTTACATCAGTTGAAAAAGTGCCTATTGCTGCAACTATTATGATTACAGAAATGAGTGGAAGTTATGGGCTCATTGTTCCTTTAATTTTTGCGTCATCAATAGCATTTATCGGGTCGCAAAAATGGAGTTTATATGCCGTGCAGTTAGATACTAAGTTAGATTCTCCATCTTTCAGAGGAGAATTTTTGGTTGAAGCAATGGATCGATTAAAAGTTCGTTCCGCATTTAAGCCAGTAAAGCACATGCCTATGCTACATTTAAATGACGATGTATCAAAAATATTAAAAGCATTTACAGAGTCTGAATTACTCGTTTTACCTGTTGAGAACAAAGATGGAGTTTTAGTTGGCTTAATTAGTTTGTCAGATTTAAGAAACCTCATGAATGAAGCTGATTCACAATTAATTGTGGCTGCGGATATCATGTCCAAATTATATATTCTCCATTTAAATGACTCAATAACAAAAGCTTTTCACATTTTTAAAGAGTCTAATCACCCAGAAATACCTGTTTTAGCACATGGATCTACGACCATTGTAATTGGTATTTTAACAGAAAGAAACTTTCTTATTGCCTATGAAAAAGGCTTGAATACTGCTGAAATGTAAAAAAATGAAGTTCAGAAAATCTAAATGATTTCTTATAATTTAATAGTATTCAATAAAAGTGTTTCTGTTTCGTTTACAAATTATGAATTTAACAAGAGTGAATGGTGTTTTTCTGGTGGTTTTTCTAGTCGTATTATCACAATCAGCTGATGCTCAGATTCGAGCATTTAGTTCTGTTTCGAATGAGATAAAATGGGAGAAACTTGATAGTGCATTAGCGAAAGCTAAAGTGCAAAATAAATTGGTATTGGTTGCCTTTCATGCCAAAGGCTGTCCATATTGCCGAAAAATGAAAGAACAAATTTACTCTGATACAGAAATGAAACGTTTAATTCAGAAATATTTTATTCCAGTAGAAATTGATTTGGAAAATCCTGTTGATTTTATTTACAAGGGGGAGGTTATGAATTCTTCTGCTTTGGCGACTATTTTAGACGTTTCGGGTACTCCAACTTTATCATTTTTAAATGATGAAGGAGATTTAATCGCTTTTCAACCGGGATATTTGAATGTTGCTCTATTTTCGAAATTAATTCAATATGTTGGAACTGGCAAATATGCAACAGTTTCGTTTGCAGAATTTAGTAATGAGTAAAAAATTGGATAACTTTAAGATAGTGAATTTCAATAATTTAGCATGTTGATTTTTTTTTTGAAATAAAGGGTGAGCTTACTGTGAAAAGAAGTTTTTAGCAAAATATTTTGCTAATCCCCAGAATTAGAAAGGATTACACAAGAAAATCGACAGTCTTGATTGAGTACTTGAGTTTACCATAAGTCCGTTATTTAAATCAAGACTAATATACATAAAGTACATAATGTTGTAAAAAGTAGTATCAAATAGTCCTAAATGAGTGAAAAGACTATTTAAAATACCATAATAAAGATGGTTTAATTATTTAATAACGGTATAAAGAGCAAATGACTAATTCATCTATTGATTATGTTCCCAATTGTGTCTATCATGTACATGCAAAATGTACATAATGCGCCTAATCGTTAGTTTTGGCACAATGCTGAATACACATAAAAAGATAAGACAATGAATAAACGATTATTAATATTGTTATTAATCGGATTGCTGATTTCGGGAGTTTTTGAGCAATCACAAACTACCAATAAATGTTATGTCATCGATTTTAATGTAATATCTGTTTCAGTAACTGCTGACTTAAGCGATAGGAAGTGTATTTTGTGGAGCTTATTAAGTCAAGACCCCCCAAATGTTGTTGAAATTCGGGGCAAAGAAACTTACTCAAGTGATTTTTTAGCAAGGGTTACCATCAAATTGGATAATGGGAATGAATATTTTGGCATACAAGAACTTGCTATAAGGGCGCTTAATGTTGGATCATGTGACAAAGTAAATGTAGCTTATAAATCAGATTATATAGATAATTTGCCATTTATTAATAAAATAGCATCAGATTATTCAATACTCATAACGAGCTTAAAAGAGTTGAATACGACTAGAGACATAGGTTATTCTAGAAAATATCAATATAAGTTATTATTAGGTTGAGATATGATTTTGGAAAAATGGTATTTTTATCGCCTTGTTTTCGTACTAATCTTAAAGCAGATAACAAAATATAAGTACAACTTTGGAAACCCATTTAAATACATAAAATAATCAAATAAAAGAAGATAAGGCGTTTTGTGAACATGAAATTCTCAATAATAATAATATAATTGGTGCTTTCAGCGCATTTTAATTAGTATAGGAAAAAAGAATGGTCGATTATACCGATACATCGGAACACTTATATCTTCAAGTTGCAAATCACCTAAAAAAGCGAATCAAAAACAAAGATTTTGGAGAAGATGGACGTATTCCTAATTATGTTCTTTTATCTCAAGAGTATAATGTGAGTATGAGTACCATCAAAAAAGCAATGCAATTGCTAAATGATGAAAACGTAATTTCTAGTAGAGTTGGCAAAGGAACGTATGCAAATCCAGATTTTGTGGAAGCCGTAGATATTCCATCAATGATGAATGACGGGCAAATCGGTTTGCTAATTCGCGACATAGAGGGACCTTATTTTTCTGCGATTTACCGAGGCTTAGCTGATGAAGCTGATAGATACAATAAAAAACTGCTTTTAACGGTGTCGCGCGATATTCATCAACAAGAAGATGCTCTTCTTCAATTGATGCTAGAGAATAACACGGAAGGTTTATTAATCACTACTCGTCGTAAATCCTTATATGGAATTACTACATACGATCGTTTAATTGACGAAAAAATTCCAACAGTATTGATTCATGATGTGTATGATTCTAGATTCCCAATAGTTGATGTCGATAATTACATAGGCGGACGATTAGTGGCCGAACATTTAATTAAGAGAAAAATAAAAAACTTCGCTGTTTTTGTTGGCGAAAATGGGTTTAGATCAGATGATATGCGTTTAAAAGGTTTTCATGAGGGTTTAAAAGATTATGGTATAGATGTGCGTAAAAACTGTTTAACATTCAGATTATCTTTTACTACCGAAAATTCCGCTTTTGAAGAAGGTTACAAAATTGGTAAAACATTTTCATTTAAAGAATTAGGAATTCAAGGCGTGTTTATGTTTAATGATTTACTTGCTATGGGATTTCAGAAAGCTGTGTTAGAAAGAGGAATGAGAATTCCAGAGGATATTGCTGTAGTTGGCTTCGATAATATTGAAAGATGTGCAGAAGCTCGTGTCCCTTTAACAACTGTTGAATCTCCACGACTTGTTATTGGTGAAACTGCATTTTCTTTACTCCTAGAATTAGTCCAAAAAAAACGATTTACAGACATTCGTAATATTTTTATAAAACCTAAACTTGTTATTCGAGATTCTGCATGAAAAGCTACGAACCGTGCAGGTTTATTTTTTTTGTTCAATTCTTAAATTTTAAGCCAACTTTATAAAGTATTATGTCGAAAATATTTAGTACTTCTAATCGAAATTTTTGGATAAAATCAGAAAATTGCGAATTATTTATTGGAATAGACACTAACCAAACCATTATAATTATTTAACTCTTATATTATCGGCTGACACTTTTTTAATCTAGGAGTAAAAATAAAAACAATATTTGTGTTGATACTATTTATAGTTTTTCAAAATCTGATGTGTTCAACTATGAAAAATGAATCAAAAATAATTAATTGTAACAAAGAAGAATTTGTGCCACAATGGGCTAAAAGAGCAATTTGGTATCAAATTTTTCCTGAACGTTTCCGGAATGGGGATAGTTCTAATGACCCCAAACTAGTAGATATTATTGGCGCAGATCCTCAAGAATTACCAAAACAATGGCAGATTCATCCATGGACTTCTGATTGGTATAAACTTCAGGAATACGAAAAAGCTAACGGTGAGCCTGAACTTTGGAAACACATTTTACGTCGAAGATATGGCGGTGATTTAAAGGGGATTATCGACAAATTAGATTACATTTCAGACTTGGGAATTAATGCGATTTATCTAAATCCTATTTTCGATTCTCCATCACTTCATAAGTATGATGGAAATAGTTATCACCATGTAGATCCAAATTTCGGTCCTGATCCGATAGGAGATAGAAAACTTATGTTAACGGAAATTCCATTAAATCCTAAGACTTGGGTTTGGACAAAAGCTGATTTATTAGCACTTGAACTCATCAAAAAAGCTCATTCAAAAGGAATTCGAATTATTTTTGATGGAGTTTTTAATCACATGGGAATCAACTCTTTTGCATTTAAAGATGTGCAAAAAAAGCAAGAAGAGTCTGAATATAGAGATTGGTTTATCATTAAGTCGTGGAATAATCCAAAAACTGGTTCAACTTTTGATTATGAAGGTTGGTTTGGTGTAAAGAGTTTACCAGAACTTCGCGAAGATGAAAATGGAATTATGGAAGGACCAAAAAGCTATATTTTTGCAGCAACTCAACGTTGGATGAATCCAAAAAATGAAGGAATTGAGCATGGAATTGATGGTTGGCGTTTAGATGTAGCGTTTTGTATTGCGCATTCATTTTGGAAAGATTGGAGAAAATGGGTTAAAGAAATTAATCCTGAAGCCTATTTAACAGCAGAGATAATTGACAAGCCAGAAAAAGTGATTCCTTATTTTAAAGGGGATGAATTTGATGCAGAAATGAATTATAATTTTGCGTTTTCTTCGGCAGCGTTTTTTTTCGATTCGCCTGAGTTTTCTACAAGACCAAGTCAATTTGCTGATACTCTAAGTTACCTGCGAGAGTTATATCCCTTTGGAGTTGCTTATGCTACTATGAATTTATTTGGGAGTCATGACGCAAATAGAATAGCAAGTCATGTTGTAAATCGAGGAATAGAACGTTATAAAAATTGGGGCGAATATTTTGGAAAATCTAAGCCGATTGATAATCCTAAATACTCAAGTCGCAAACCAAATGTCTATGAAATTCAACTTCAAAAACTATTTGTCTTGTTTCAATTCACCTATATCGGTGCACCAATGATATATTATGGTGATGAAGTAGGAATGTGGGGAGGAAACGATCCTGATTGCAGAAAGCCAATGGTTTGGAATGATTTAACGTATGAAAATGAAAACACATTACCGAATCAGACAAAAGGATTTAATGATAAAGTAGAAGTCAATCACGATTTATTGAACTTTTATAAACAAATGATATCCATTCGAAATAATAATGAAGAACTTCAAATTGGTGATTATAAAACGATAATAACAGACGATTCAAGAAATATATTTGGCTTTAAACGAAGTCATAACAGTGAAGAAATAGTAGTTTTGATTAACAATTCAGATCAAAAACAAAGAGTTACGATTCAAAATTATCCAGGTAAATATCAAAACTTGCTCATCAAAAAAAGCGAAGAACTATCCAATACAGAAGAAATTGAATTAGCACCAAAATCTGGAATAGTTCTTAAAAAGCTATAATATGCACAATTAAAATATATAAAAATGATAATTAGCTTGGAAGTCCAAACATAAATAAGTCCGAATCTTAAAATATGAAAAAAATACTCATGATACTTACAGGCGGAACGATTTCCATGCAATTTGAGGCAAGTGGAACCGCCTATGTGAATCCTGGAAATAGTGAAACACTTGTTAAAAAACAATTACCTGAACTTGGTGAGCTTGCTGAAATTGATACAATTACCTTATTTCATGAAGATAGTTCGAATATTGGACCTAAACATTGGACTATTCTGAGTAAAACGATTGAAGAACAGTATAAAAAGTATGATGGATTTGTAATTCTTCATGGAACAGATACAATGGCTTATACTGCTTCAGCTTTATCATTTTCTCTTAAAAATTTGGATAAACCAGTCATTCTTACAGGAAGTCAGGTTCCATTGGTGAATTTACGAAGCGATGCAAGAAGAAATGTAATTAATGCGATTGAAGTTGCAACGTTACCTCTTAATGAAGTTGCCATTTGTTTTAATGACAAAGTTTTTAGAGGAAATCGTTCAACAAAGATGAGTATTGGAGATTTTGATGCATTTCGTTCCCCCAATTATGCTCCACTAGCTGAAATAGGATTACATATTGAGACCTCTTTCACCAAAGAAAGGGCAAAAGCACCGTTTTATGCTAAAGCTTCATTTGAGGAAAATATCAGCTTGATCCATTTATTTCCAGGATTAAAAACCGATGCAATTATGGCAATGCTAAAAGCACAAACACCTAAAGGAATTATTATAGAAGCATTTGGGTCAGGAAATATGCCTGTAACAGGCAATACTTCCATTTTACCAGTGCTCAATTATTGTAGAGAGCGAGAAATTACGGTATTAGTAGTGTCACAAGCTGTATATGATGAGGTGGATTTAACAAAATATGAAAATGGGAAAATGGCATTTGAAGCTGGAGCAATTTCTGCAAGAGATATGACTGTTGAAGCTTCTGTTACTAAATTAATGTACTTATTTGGTGTTTATAAAACGATGCATTTAGTAAATCAGCAATTAATGATACCTTTAGTTGGGGAGTTTACACTTTAGTTTTGAAAAATTGTTCAACAATTAAGTTTAAGTATTGATACTTTAAATCAAATTTAGAAAACCAAAAGATTACTATGTACTTTGTATTTGATATCGAAACTATTCCAGACTACGAATTTATCTCAAAATCTGTCTCTAGACCAACAGAAAACAACACTGAATTATTGGAACTAGCTTCTGAGGAGTTAGCACGAAATAAATCAGGCTTTTTACCACCTATGTACCATCAAATGGTGAGTTGGGTTGGCATTTGGATTGACGATATGGGAAGTCCAAAAAGCGAACATAAATGGAGTGGAGGTAATGAAAAAGAGGGTTTAGCACTACTTATCGATTGTTTAAGTTCATATAAAGATTTTAGATTAATACACCATAATGGAAAAGGGTTTGATATTCCGCTGATGCTATACAGAAGTATGAAACACGGACTTCAACTGCCAGCGCGATTAAATAATCAAGATATTCGCTATCGTTATAGTAAAGATAATGTTGATTTAGTGGATGAATTCTCAAATTTTGGAGCTTCAAGTTATCCAAAACTTAAACATTTAGGACTGTTAATTGGCGTTCCATTTAAACAGACGGGTGAGGGAAATCAAGTTTCTGAAATGTTTGAGAATGGTCAATTGAAAGAAATTGAACATTATTGTTTGGAAGATGTAATTGCAACGTATTTAATATGGTTGCATTACAGATATACAGTAGGAGATTTTAAAGAAGATCATTATAGCAATTTGAAAGAACGTGCAACGAGAAAATTGCAGCAAATTCAAGATATGACTTCTATTTGAATTTGGATTTGGATTTGTGAAATTGCCTCGAAACAAAATTAATATCACAGAACCAAAAACTCCCCCTTTGGCTGAATTTCTTTTACAACCGCATCAGACTGACTAAAAAGAGGGATTTTTTCGATAATCTCACAATTCATTTTTTAATTGGTTTTTTATATTCAGGATGATGCTTTGGATACTTTGAAAAAGGAGTAATTTCTGGTTTCATTTTTTGTGAAACCGGGAAAATTGGTTTTTCAGGACGTAATTCAGGTTTCCAGGTAAATCCATTCAACTGATATAATTCTACCCCAACTTTTTCTTCAGAATAGGTCGCTTTAACATCTTCTTCGGCATTCATATCCGTTAAATCGCCATCCGTGAAAGACATAATTACTTGTGAAGAATGAACAACCATTAAGCCATCAGGTTCGTCTTTATCGTTATTCGTAAAAAAAGCTACTGCTGCATTTGGTGTAAAACGAACTTGTTTTAAACTTCCTTTTTCAAAATCTGACCAAAGCGAATCGCCACGCATTTGTTGAAATCGGCTAGAAATAGAATCAACTTGAACGGCAAAAGGTTTAGGGAATGCGTGAATTGTCCGAATGGTATCATCTTCAGCTTGAATGATAATATTAGGCGCTGAAAGTTGAAGTTTTTTATTCCAAGAATAAGCATTTGATTCTAACTCAAAGCGCTCTGTTTTAGAATCATATTCCGCAGAATCGCTATAAGAAGAAAAATCTTTGCTAAATATCTGAACGGTTTCAAAAGCCTCGAAAGAAAACGTTGAATCCTTGTTTTCTTGATAAAAAATCTTTTCCCCTCGAATACTGATCGTGTCTGCTTTAGCTGAATCAACTTTTATTAAAAGGGCATTTTCTCGCATCAAACGTTGTCCACTCGAATCGATATAAACGTATTCTGCCGTTACATAACTATTATTTTTTCTATCAAAAGCATACACATTGTTAAATAATTCATACAGTTTTGCTTTTCTGTTTCCCAATAAACTATCTGCCTCAACAAATAACGTAGAATCTACAACTTGAACATTTCCTCGAAAAGATGCGGAATCATTTTCATGAAAATAAATACCACGATCTGCTTTTAAAATTCCTTGTGAGTCTTCCAATTGAAAGGGTGCTGTAAAATAACTGGTTTTTTGAGGGAAGGAATAACTAGCTCTAGTACTAAATAATTTGGACGAATCTCTTTCAATCAACAAATTTCCATAAAAATAACTTAAATCGGAATCTGAATTATACAATGCCGAATCAGCCCAAATCTTATCTTCATCATTCTGAATAAAGACATTTCCGTAAGCGCGAATTTCATTTCGATCTAAAAAGTGAAGAGCTGAATCACTTTTTAATTCATTCTTATCGATTTTCAATTTAACATTTCCCCTTAATACTCGAACCTGTCCCGATGGTGTATTTCTACCAATCAACTCGTCAGCTTTTAGAATGGAGACATTGGTTTGAGCGATTAAGGCAGAACTGATATGTAAAAATAAAACTAGGCTAATTAAGAATTTCATTCCTTAAATATACCAAACCTGCGTTCGTATTTAGAATATTCACATAAAAATGAATTATAACTTGAAACCATTCAACAACAAATAGCAAATGTAATTTATAAAGAGTATAGCGTTAAAATTTCATGTTTAATTGTACTAACACGAGTTCAGAATAAAATTAAATTATAAAAAGAGTAAAAAAAATTTCGTTTTCAGTTTTTATTGCGTTGAAGAATAATTTCGAACTAATATGTGCTTAAATTCGGGATTAAAATCGGAGCCAAATGACGTTTGTCTTTGTATATTCTGTGTTTTTGCCTAAATTATTGTATTAATAAGAGTACTCCTATACGTCGATTTTATGAAAATTTTAGGTGACTTCGTAATATTTTCAAGGATGCACTTTAAAAAGTGATATTTTGGAGTGGAATCATTAATTCTTAAAATAAATTCAGCTTACTGTGTTAAATTTCAATAATGTTGTTCAAAAATAGAAATATTCGGTCGCTCTTTAATTTCAGGTTCTACCAATGGTAATCATTTAGAGAATACTGAACCCATATCAGCATCACTTTCAACATTAATTTAACCACCTAATGCATCAATGTGTGATTTAAATTAAAATAAAGTAAGCTGAGACCCTTGCTTTCTACCTGTTTATGAAATCAATTAGTTATTTAAATTCGAGGAGTTTACTCTGAAAAGTCGAATTTTTCGCTTTAACCCTTTTCAAAACCTTAGAATTCGCCAAATTATTTAATGTAAATCATTTTCTATGTAAGTTCATAAATAGATAGTTGTATTTTCAACTAGAATTTTTTTTAAGAACGACATGGTCAAAAAAATCACATTAAAGTAAAATAAATCGTTTTAAAAGCAGTTAAACACCTCTGCAACTTGTCTTATATATAGTTATCTTCGTAACAAATTTAATATACATTGCATGCTTAAACTAAAACTTCTTTTCGCACTTTTTTTCTTGAGTTTGGTTCAAACAGCACATTCCCAATTTTTTGGTTTTGGAAAAAATCGGGTTCAATATGAAAAATTTGATTGGCGTTTCATTCAAACCGAACATTTTGATGTCTATTATGATAATGCAAAAAATTATTACTTAGCTTCTTTTGCAGGTCAAAGTTTGGAGGCCGCTTACAAAGAAATAAAAGAAGATTTTAATCACGATATTTCGAATCGTGTATCCGTAATCATATTTGATTCTCATAACGACTTTGTTCAAACAAATGTAGTTAATTTACCTGTTGATGCAGAAGGAATTGGTGGTGTTACCGAACTATATAAAAATAGGATGGTCTTACCTTTTATGGGTAAATACTCTGAATTTAGGCGAGTTATTCATCACGAATTAGTTCACGCAGTAATTAACGATATGTTTTATGGCGGATCATTACAATCAATTATTCAAAATGATATACAGTTAGCCATTCCTCTTTGGTTTAATGAAGGAATGGCTGAATATTCTTCATTAGGCTACGATACGAATACGGATAATTTTATACGAGATGCAGTTTTGAACAATTATATTCCACCTATTAATTATTTAGGCGGTTATTTTGCCTATCGTGGAGGTCAATCTGTTTGGGATTATATTGTTTCCGAATATGGACGGCCAAAAATTGGGGAGATTTTTCAAAAAATCAAATCAAGCCGTTCAATTGAATTAGGTTTCCGACAATCATTAGGAGTAACTACAGAAGAACTTTCTGATAATTGGCAAGCTTGGTTAAAAAAGAAATATTGGCCAGAAATTGAGAAAAGAGAAGATATTAAAGATTTTTCTACCTTGCTTTCCAAACGTGAATTTGGCGGAACTTACAATACAAGTCCTGCCATTTCGCCACAGGGTGATAAAGTAGCTATGATAACCAATGAGCGTGGGTATTTTGATGTAGTTGTGATTTCATCTTTAAATGGTAAAAAACTCAAAACGATCATTAAAGGGAATGATAATTTAGATTTTGAATCATTAAACATTTTGAATCCTAATTTAAGTTGGTCACCCGATGGACGTAAAATCGCTTTGTCTAGTAAGTCTGAAGGGAAAGACATGCTAGCCATAGTGGATTATAAGACCAAAAAATTAAGTAGAGTTAAATTCCCCTTAATGGATGCCATTCAATCTGTTTCTTGGGCACCTGATGGAAAAAAAATTGCTTTTAATGGAAATATGGGAGCTTATAGCGATATTTTTGTATATGATCTAGAAACAGAAGATTTCTTTAATATTACCAACGATATGTTTACCGATTTTGAACCAGTTTGGAGAGCCAATTCAAAATCAATTTTATTTGCATCGGATAGGGGAGACAAAACCAAGTTGAACACGTATCGTGAAAATTACAATATGCTGTTAAATCCAGATTTAGATCAAGCAGATTTGTATGAAGTAAAATTAGGTTCAGCAGAGGCAAAACGCTTAACAAATACCTCGAAAATTAATGAAACACGCCCAGTTATAACGGCCACAGATCAAGTAATGTACATATCAGATTTGAATGGAATTCCGAATGTCTATCAATTTGATTTTAATACATTTGAGTCTAGACCATTAACAAATTTAATGCAAGGAGTTTTGCAAATGTCTGTATCAGCAGATGGATCACGTTTAGTCGTTAATACCTTTAATGGAGGATATTTAGACGTGTTTTTAATTAAAAATCCGCTAACACGCACGGTGAAAGGTGAGATGATTCCTAATGAGTGGGCTAAACGCAGAGATGCTGAGCCAGGCTACATGCGAGTTCCGGCTGTCGGATATGGTTATCAACTGTATGGAACTGACAAATATATGTCACAGCTAACAACGCAGGCTGCTTATGATTTAGGTTGGACGGGAATTGGTTTTAATAAACCGCAAAAAACAGAGAAAAAAGATGAAGCGGACTCAACAAAAATAGAAGAAGGGATAATAGACTTTCGCAATTATCAGTTCGGAGAGTTGTTTGATGATGTAGCTAAAGAACAAGATGATGAAAATCCATTCTCACCTCTAAACAATACAACAAGCACAGGTATCTATCAACCGCAGCGATACAAATTGAAGTTTACACCAGAAATTGCCTATTTAAGTTCATCGTTTAATACATTTTCAGGCGTTTTTGGGTTTACACAATTCTCATTATCAGATGTTATGGGTGATCATCGCATTGGTATCGCGTCAAATTTACAACTTGATTTGAGAAACAGTTCTTACATTGTGAGTTATGAATATTTGAAAAACAGAACCAATTTTTCGATTAATTATTTCCATTATTCAATTCCATTTTTAACGGTTGATAATTCTGGTTCTTATCAGTTAGTGCGAAATCGTAATTATGGATTAGGTTTAAATTTTCAATATCCAATTAACACGTTTGAGCGTTTAGATTATGGATTTAGTTGGTTCAATATTTCTAGAGACTTAAGTAATTTGAATTTTAATTCAACTTCGAAAGATTTCCAGAGTTTTATTTATCCTACACTTACCTATACTCGTGACTATACACAACAAGGTTTTATTACACCAATTGGGGGTTCACGATTAGGAATTAGTCTAACTGGTTCACCTTATGCTGGAGTTGGTGGAATTACCTTTATAAGCGGAATGGTAGATTATAGAAAATATATTCATTTAGGTTATGGATATAGTCTTGCAGGAAGAGCAAATTTCGCAACATCTTTCGGTCCAAACGCACAATCCTATTTTTTAGGCGGTGTTGCAGGTTGGTTTAATTATCAATGGGATGGAAACGATATTCCATTTAATCAATTATCTGATTTATTTTTTACTCAACCTGCGCTGCCAATGCGTGGATTTAATTATAATGCTTCATTCGGGAATCATTATGGTTTAGTGAACCTTGAATTTCGATTTCCTCTTTTTGCAGCCATATTACCAGGCCCCATTCCAATTTTGCCACTCTATAATCTTACAGGTGTCATGTTTATGGATTTAGGTGCTGCTTGGGGTTTACAACGTGATTTTTATGTACTACGTTTAGATAGTAATACTTTTCAAGAGTTGGAACAAGTCTTGTTTTATAGAAATGGTAGCAATTTGGATATAAGTTTAGCCAAACGGGAAAAAGTCTATATTGATGCTTTTAGTGGCGAAATTTATAATTCCCCACCTGAAAATGCGAGTTATTACGATAAAACTATTTTGCGTGGTGATTTATTGATGGGACTTGGCTTTGGTATTAGAACAATTTTAATTGGTTTGCCATTTAGATATGATATTGCATGGCCAAGATATGCTAATGGTGTTGGCGATTATGTTCAATATTTCAGTATCGGAATTGATTTTTAATGAGCGAGCTTACTCCTAAAAAAAAAATCAACAAAATATTCGGCGAATCTGCAGAATTTGGAAGAGTGCAAACCGAAAAAATCGAATTTCTGGGGTAGGCTTGTGAGTGAAACTTCGTATCGAAATCTTTTAAAAAAAGCCTCATATATTGTAAAGTATGGAAGACTCAGATCACTAATTATAGCTGTAGTAGCTTTATTATTATTTGTACTTGGTTTGGTTCAAATTCGATTCGAATTGATGATTATGGCAGGTTTGTTACTAATTATTGCAAGCTTGTATTATAGTTTATATCAATTTTCTAAACAGATGTTTTCGACAATAGAAGAAATCACAAAGCAGTTTTCAGGCATGAACGACATTCCAGAATAGGGATTTTTTTCTTGAAAGTTCTGAAATTTCCATTTCTATCTTGCTAATATTGTGAAGAAAACCGATCTATTTCATTTTAAAAATTGAATTTTAAGCATTTCTTTAAATAGAATTAATAGCTCTAAACCAAAAATCTATTGGTTTCCATATTTACTTTCCGAGAAGAAGTGCACACAGATATTTCAAGAAAAATGAATTCCGTTGAGTTTTGTAAGAAAACCATTTTATTTCACAGTGATCCAAATCTCTTAATTCAAATCAAGGATAAAGGGCTTTTTTAGCTGCTAAAAGTGTGTTTTTCATCAATAAAGCACGAGTCATTGGACCAACACCACCAGGAACAGGAGTAATCCAACTAGCTTTTTCACTAACGGATTCAAAATCACAATCTCCTACAATTTTATATCCTCTATCGTTGGTATTATCCGCAACCCTGTTAATACCGACATCAATAACAACAACATCTTCTTTTACCATTGTTCCAGTAATTAAACCAGGTGAACCAACAGCGACAACCAAAATATCTGCATTAATCGTGTGCTTAGTCAAGTCTTTTGTATATCTATGACAAAGAGTTACAGTCGCTTTGCCACCATCTTTTTCTCGTGAAAGCATTATTGCCATTGGTGTTCCAACAATTTGAGATGCGCCAATCACCACAATATGCTTTCCTTTAGTTGGAATGCTGTAGTGGTCAAATAATTCCATAATTCCAGCTGGTGTACAGGGTCTAAATGCAGGCTGTCCCACTTGCATGCGACCAACATTCATTGGATGAAATCCATCAACATCTTTTCGATAATCAATGGCTTCAATAATAGCATGAGTTGAAATATGATCGGGAACAGGAAGCTGAACTAAAATTCCATCCGTATTTTCATCCTCATTGAATGTGTGAATAATTTCACACAATTCTTTCTCAGAAATAGTATCAGGTAAGAAAAGAGTATCTGAATCAATTCCAACTTCTTCACAATCAGTAGTTTTTGATTTTACGTAAGATTGTGATGCTGGATTATTACCTACAAGAATTACTTGTAATGAGGGTAATCTATTATCCTTTGAAACCCAATGTTCAATATCTGTTTTTACACGGGCTTTAATTTGTGAAGCCACTACTTTACCATCTATATAACTTGCTGCCATATTATTACCGTTCTAATCCGAATTTTTTAATTTTTTGATATAAATGACTTCGTTGAAGTCCTAATTTTTCTGCAGTATGAGAAATATTCCAATCGAATTGATCAAGTTTTGATTCAATAAATTCAGCTTCCATGCAGTCTTTAAAATCATGATACGTTTCAAAATCATGGAAATTAATGGAGGAACTCTGTTCTTTTTGTGGTGTTTTTTTGCGAACAAGACGTTCAACATCTTCTGCTGAGATACAGGCAAAATCTGACAATATAGCCAATCGTTCAACAACATTTGATAACTCTCGAACATTTCCTGTCCATTCATAATCTAATAAAGCTGAAAGTGCTTCATTTGAAAATGATTTACCCGAAAAGCTAATGTCTTTTTGCGTTAAATCATTCAAAAAAGATTGAGCTAAATCAGGAATATCTTCTTTTCTATTTCTTAAAGGTGGAACATGAATAGGAATGACGGATAATCTATGAAATAAATCTTCTCTAAAATTTCCAGCTTCAATTTCCATTTCCAAATTTTTGTTAGTTGCTGCTAAAACCCGAACATTCACTTGAATAATCTGGTTTCCACCAACTCGTGTAATTTGGCCTTCTTGTAAAGCGCGAAGGACTTTAGCTTGGGCATCTAAACTCATATCACCAATTTCATCTAATAATAAAGTGCCTTCATGAGCAAGTTCAAATTTTCCTATTCGTTGTTTGTCAGCGCCCGTGAAAGCACCTTTTTCGTGGCCAAACAATTCAGATTCAAGAAGTTCTGTTGGAATTGCTGCGCAGTTTACTGCAACAAATTCAGCATTATTTCGCTTACTTTGTTCATGAATCCAACGAGCTACTAATTCTTTGCCAGTTCCATTTTCTCCAGTTATAAGAACACGAGCATCGGTTGGAGCTACTTTTGCAATGGTATTTCTGATTCGATCTATTGGTGCACTTTTTCCTAGAATCTCTGTGACTCCATTAATTTTTTTTCGCAGTGAGGTCGTTTTAACCACAAGTTGATTTTTATCAAGAGCATTTCTTACTGAAACGAGTAAGCGATTTAAATCAGGTGGTTTTTCTAAAAAATCATAAGCACCTAGTTTTGTAGCTTGCATAGCGGTTTCGATTGTTCCATGACCAGAAAGCATGATAACTGGTGTTTCAAATCCGTTTCTCGAAAGTTTTTCTAAAACTTCTAATCCATCCTTTCCTTTCATTTTAATATCGAGAAGTACTAGGTCGAAATCGTTTTCCCCAAGAATTTCTAAAGCTTCGTTTCCTGAGGATGATTCACATATTTTATATTTTTCAAATTCTAGTATTTCGCGTAAAGCCTTGCGAATACTTATTTCATCGTCAACTAATAGGATTTTATGTGTTGCCATTTAATACTTAGCATGAGGTGAACAAGTTTTCTTTTAATAATTTTCGTACAGCCAAAGAACTATTTTTTGATGAATAGCATCAATTCGACTTACTTTTTCACTAAAATGATTAGTTGCCAAACTTAAGGTAATTAGATTTCCTGATTTTGTGTGAAGATAGCCTGAGAGCGTTCTTGCCCCACTTATATAACCAGATTTTCCCATTAAATTACCTTGAACAGAGGTATTTAAAAATCTATTTTTTAAGGTTCCATCTATTCCTGCATTTGAAAGTGTATTCAAATAATCTGTAAACCAAGTTTCATGTTGAACAGAATAGAGTAATTGAGATAAATTTTTTGTTGTAATCAGATTTGAAAAAGCCATTCCAGAACCGTCAACCAAATAAATAGTTGTTGTATCTGTTTTAAAATACGCTGCTTTGTCTTTAATAATCTGCAATCCTGCTACTGTTTGCCCTTGTATGCCATAGACTTTTACGGCTGCAGCTTTTACCAACATTTCTGTGTAAAAATTATCACTTTCTTTATTAATTCGAATAGCTAATTCTTTGAATGGTTTAGAATAATGAAAAGCTAGTTCTGTGAATCCATTATTTTTACTGAATTCGATATCATTTCGGCTGGTTTCAGCTCCATTTTGTACTTCAATTCCATTTAATTGTGCATATTTAACAAACGTGTCTGCGAAAAATAATGACGGATAATAAATACTTAAAGATTCTTCTTCTAAATAATGTTGAGGCAGACTTGAACGTAATACGATTGTATTTGTCCCTGAATAGCGTTTATAATATTCGTCATAAGAAGAATTGGGAGAACTTATTTTTTGTTCATTAATGAAACTCACATAATCTGTATTAAGTGGAAACCATTCAATTTGGGGCAAACTACCGATTGCACCATCAGCTTTTACAGTTAAATCAATACAATTTCTATTGAAAGAGAGAGCGTTTAATTCTGTTGCGTAATAAAAAGATAAGTCATCGTAACTCCAGTTGGGCGGATAACTTTCGTCATCAAATACCGCATCATAACCAATAATTTTCCCAGTAATAACTTTAATTCCTTTGTTTTTTAGTTGATTAATTAATTTATCAAAAACATACCATTTATCATCATTATAAAGTTCTCCACCGATACTTGGATCGCCCGAGCCTTGAATATATAAATCACCTTCCCAAACGGAGTCTTTTAACTCACCAAGACCATAAATACTTGTTTTAAAATAAAAATCACTCCCAAAGACCGAAAATAGAGCCGCAGAAGTTAACAGTTTAAGATTCGATGCAGGAGTTATTAGAGTTGAACTATTGTAATCTAGACGTTCCTTTCCCGTTGAATCACGAACACTTAAGGCCCAAATTGCATTTTTTGAAGTACTATTTTGAATAAACTTAGTAATCTGAATCGGCGCATTTTGCGCAAGACTTATTGTAGAGTAACCTAAATTAATAAAACAAAAAAATAAAACCCCTAATCGATAGATGTCGAAAATGCTCATGATTAGATTTCGATTTTTTACCAATGAATTAGTTAAAATAACGTTCTTCTTCCAGTTTGAACGCTTCAATGATAGCTTCTTCATTAGGGCAAGCGTAAAGGGTTTCTCTGAAATCGTCGTTGTTCATAAGACGTGAAATTCTAGAGAGCAATTTAATATGTTCTGAATTATGTGTAACAGGTCCAACAATTAAAAAAACGAGTTGAACTGGTGCATTGTCAATAGAACTGTAATCAATTCCATTTTCAAGAAGGGCAAAAGCTGCAAAATTGATAGCTAAACCAGAAACTTTAGCATGAGGAATGGCCAAACCTTTTCCAACACCAGTTGACATAATAGATTCTCTTTCTTTTACAGCAACTCTAATTGTTTCAAGCTGTGAATTATCAACTAATGGGCTGAGTAAATCAATGACAGCATCAAGCGTCTGTTCTTTTGTTGAAACCGCTAGTTTAGCTTTCACGGTTTGTTTGGTTAACAATTGATAAATTTTCATCACAAGGGCTGGGTATTTACTATTTTTACGACTGTCTGAATATACTCACCTTTTGGGCTTTAACCCAAGTTAAAAAGGCAGTATTTTCCCAGTTTACGCCAAATTATGTTTAAAGAAACCCTCGCTGTTTTTAAAAAAGATATTTTACTTGAATGGAAAACCCGTTTTGGGATAAATTCAGTAATTGCCTTTGTTTTCAGCAGTTTACTATTAGTTATTTTTAGTTTGCGAGCACAGCAATTAACTCCAACTTCGCGCTCAGGCTTGTTATGGGTCATCATTGTATTTGCAGCATTGTCTAGTTTATCTAGAAGTTTTGTTTCAGAAACCGAAAGACGAACGTTTGACTATCTTCGGCTTTATGCGAGAGCTACTCCCGTTTATTTGGGTAAATTATTGTTTAATTATGGATTTACTTTACTTATAAGCATTGTTAGTTTAGTAGCTTATGTGGTATTATTGAATATAACTATAGCCTCATGGCTAATAACTTTTCTAGCCCTATTTTTAGGATCTTTAGGCTTAGCTTCGGTTTCTACACTTTTAGCGGGAATTATAGCTCAAGCAGATCGAAAAGGATCTATATTTTCTGTAATAAGCATGCCACTCATGATTCCATTATTGCTCTTAATTGTCCGACTATCAAAAGCTGGATTTACGGATGGTTTTTTGCCAGGCGTTTATGGCGATTTAACAGGAATTACTGCATTTTGTGGTGTAATGATAACTCTATCTATTTTATTATTTGATTTTATTTGGGATGAATAACAACGAATTAACTTACGAATTTGGAAATCCAGGACTTGTCGGTCAACGAAAAGCTCGTACTCAACTTGAAAAAGTATTAAAAGGAGATCGCCTTTCGCATGCTTATCTATTTACCGGCCCAACTGGAGTCGGAAAAAAAGCGCTTGCTTTAGCATTCGCAGAAATAATTCAAGGTATTTCTAACTTAACTAAGATTGAAAAACCAACTTCTCGAAAAAGTAGCTGGTTTCATCATCCTGATATTCATTTTTTCTTTCCCATGCCGCGTGAATTTAATCACAAAGAGTTTATGGGTAGAAAAGACTTATTGTATCAAGACCCTTATGATATTATTGATTTTGGATTAAGACCAAGTATTACTGGTACTGATTTAGGAAATAAACAGGCTTTTTATTCAATCGAATATTATCGAGAACACATTCGACCTAGTGCATTTTTAAAGCCAAATGAAGGCAATAGAACAATTATCATTTTAACAGAAGTTGAAAAAATGCGTGTTGAAATGAGTAATGCTTTTTTAAAATTACTCGAAGAACCTAACGATAGGGTCATGTTTATATTGACTACTAATCAGGTTGAACTCCTACTACCTACTATTATTTCACGTTGTCAAATTATACATTGTAATCCTTTAACTCACAGTGAAATTGAAGAAGGTTTAATGCAAGGAACTAATTTATCAAAAGAAGATGCGTCTTATTTAGCACGAGTTTCAGGTGGAAATTATTCCATAACGAGATTTTACAATTTAGAAGAACTAAAAAAAAACCGAAACTTTGTAGTTGAATTTTTAAGAGCTTCATTTACCTCTGATGCGATAAAATTAGCTGCCTATTCAGATCAATTCAATAGAGAATATAACACACAAGGGCAGTTAGCCGTTCTTTCGATGATAGAAATATTTTTGAGAGATGTACACGTATATGCACAAACAGGAACATCCGATTTTATAACGAATGCGGATCAATTTGATATAATTCAAAAATTTCATAAAGCGCAGCCACATGCTAGAATTGGTGATATGCTTAAAGAAATTGATGAAATACGCATATCAATAAGACAAAATGTGAATTCTAGATTATCGCTAATCGTTTTAGCCAATCGATTCTATTTGTTGATGAGGGGACATGATGTTTTACATCCATCATCAGAACCATGGACTCGACTACCGTCCGTAGTTCTTTAAATTCCAACATTTTATATGAATACAAAACAGCAAAAACTCAAATTTGTTAAAATGCAAGGTGCAGGCAATGACTTTGTAGTTTTTGATAACAGAACATATCGATTCACAGTAGAAGAAATTATTAAAATTACCCCCCAATTATGTAATCGCCGTTATGGAATTGGTGCAGATGGTCTAATGGTAATTCAGGATAATCCTAAAGAAACAGCTAGATTCGAGATGATTTATAGAAATGCCGATGGCTCCGATGCAGGAATGTGTGGAAACGGTGGTCGTTGTTTAGCATTTTATGCATCAGGCTTAGGATATGGAACGAAATTCGATTTCCATGTTCACGGAGTGATTTATAAAGCCGAAGTCCGAAGAAGAAAAAAAGAAGTAAGTATTCAATTTCCACAAATTGTTGATATTACAAAAAGAATCTACAATAACTATGCGGCGTATTATCAATTATATACAGGAACAGATCATATTGTAATTCCTGTAATAGATTCAAATCGGTTTATAAAAGAAGAATTATTTCATTTAGGAAAAGAAATGAGATATTCTGAAGAAATTAATAATCGAGGAACAAACGTGAATTTTTTTTGCGAAACTAAAGACGGAAAAAGAAATCATGTTCGCCTAGAAACGTACGAAAGAGGTGTTGAAGATTTTACACTTGCATGTGGAACGGGAGCCATTGCAACGGCACTAACCTATTCCTATTTACAGAAGAAAAAAGATGGTAAACAAAAGGTCACAGTTGAATGTGCAGGCGGAGAATTAAACGTTGTTTTTCGAAAAAAGGAACTCATTTTTGACGAATTAGTATTAATTGGTCCAGCAGAAATTGTCTATAAAGGTGAAGTACTAATTTCAGTTTAGATCTCGTTTCAAAAAATAATTTATACTAAATGAGTAATGATAAAAAAGATAAAATACGTAACGATACTACTATTCATTCTAATAGGATGTGGGTCAACAACGAATCAAAAAACTCAAAAACCAGAAAAGCAAAAAGCGCCTGGTTTATATCTTTCAAAACAGCAATTACCACCCGATAACATTAAAAGTATTCAGTTACAAAATCAGCTAGGAAGTACAATTCCGTATTTGAGATTAAACAGTAAAGAAAAACTTACTCTACGGTTTGATGAAATAACAAATGAGCCAAGAACATTTGGGATTCGTTTTTCCAGATATGATCGAGATTGGAAAGCAGATGGACAAGTTCCAACTCAAATATCAGATGGGCAATTAGAAGATTTAATTGAACTAGGAGATAGAAGTGATAACGAGTTTCCTGCCTTTTTTCAGAGTAACTATACCTTCCCAAATTCAAGAATACAGTTTCGTTTAAGTGGGAATTGGTTACTAGAGGTGTTTGATTATCAGGACGGAGAGCCCTTATTTTCGCTTCCATTTATGATAACCGAGCAATTGGGAAATGTTGAAAATAGGTATGAAACCCTAAATGAATTTAACCAAGACAGTCGGTTTCAACATCAACATTTTGTTTGGTATAGCTTTCCTGAAAGTTTACAATTGCCAGAATACAATGTGAGTATTTTTGGAATACAAGACGGACGTTTTGCTACACAAAAAGAACTTAACATCAAAGATTTAAGCTCTCGATATGAAGGGAAAATTCGTTATCACCACGAACGAAACGACTTATTTGCAGCTAATTACGACCATCAAAAATTAGATTTAACTAAACTTAAAGAAAAAAATAACATACGGTTTTTTGAAGAACGAGGAGATAAACCTGCATTGCTAAGTTTGTTTGATGATAATCCTGCTTTTGAGCAAACAGATTCGTTTGTACTTTATAATAATCCATCAAATAATCGATTTGATCGATATGTGGAAGCTGAATTTTCTTTTGTACCCAATTGGGAAACTCAAGAAAACGAAAAAATATTCGTTACAGGTTTATTCGCCCAAAATGCTTTTTATCCAGAGTTGGAATTAACTTGGAAATCTAAAGAAAAACGTTATACGACAAGAACTTTAGTAAAACAGGGAGTATATACGTATTCTTATGAAGTGCTAAGAAATGGTCGTTTAGTGAAGCAATTAGCTCAAAACCCATTAGGAAGAACGATTAGAACCTATACGATTTTGGTTTATTATAAAGATCCTGGGCGTTTTTTAGATAGACTGATTTATTTTAAAGAGTTTCAAACTCAATAGAACAATTAATTTATAGAATGATTTTTCTTTGAAAAGTAGTTTCCAGCAAATTAATTTACCATGTAACACGATTTGAAGGGAAATAAAGGGGATATCTATTTCATGATATTGTGATTTAATGTAGAAATGCGGACTTCTTAATCCCATTTAATTCGAAATCGAATGTATTTGTAAACCATACCATTACGTTGGCATTCTCATTTTCTAAGGGAATTTATTGATTTTAAAGTACAAGTTATTGTTTTATATAAATTTGTGGTGGTTCGGATATTAAGTAACTAAGATATATTTAAAAATAATAGTTGATCATACTCCGAAGAGTAGTTTCTAGCAAACTATTCGTCGAATTCGTAGGATTTGGAAGGGTACAAACCAAAAGAATCGACTTTTGGTGAGGACTCCTATTTTAACATGCCAGGCACCGACCTATCGTCTTAGCTTTTAAACATACCCTGTACAAAAGAAGTGCTTATGCCGCTAATAGAGATTTGTCCGAGATGGTACTTCTTGGTTTTTCGAATCGTGAAAAAGCAAGGGATGACCGTTTTATGCTTAGATTGTATCCTAAACCATTTTTTTGGATTGTGACTAAGGTGATACATAGTATAACCTTAGTCCCTTAGGTTTAATAAAGCGTTTTGGAAAGGTTTTTGCTAGAAAGTAAGGACTTAAAAAGCGCACAGTTTACCGATTGATACAGGCGCATAATTACATGTCTAAGGAAGACTTACAGAATGATTTTATCCTGTATCAATTCTTTAAACAAGCCTCAAATAGAAATTTAGGAAAGACCTATTATCAGGGACTTGAAGGTGTTTAAAGTGGTAAACCATGCTGAACT
>Ga0210012_1000544_pt1 | contig 42405 bp, 39 predicted proteins | sample CryGeymeta201504_FD_183974 | JGI IMG/M metagenome (GOLD analysis project Ga0210012, IMG submission 183974) | Groundwater microbial communities from Crystal Geyser aquifers in Utah, USA - Crystal Geyser metaG 2015-04 (SPAdes) (version 2) | ecosystem: Environmental > Aquatic > Deep subsurface >... | reverse complement strand
CGTTTAGGAAATTTAGATGATGGTTCTTATCCGGGTGGGACAATAATTAAGGCTCATGATAAATACTTGGTGGTTCGCGATGATGCTAATGAATATTATTTAAATCAGGCCGATGCTGTTATCACTCGTGACGAATTTTCTTGGACCGGCGCGGACTACACTTTATATCTGGGAGATAGTGCAATTAGTTCCAGTACGGATACGGATATTTTAGATGCGGTCGGTTACGGTTCTAATGCTACTTATTTTGTCGGTACTCGTCCGGCCACAGAAATTCCCGATAATTATATTTTAAACAGAGTTGGTCGGAGCGGTGATAATTATATGGATTTTAGTTTGTTAGCTTCTGATGATCCCGGTATTGCCACTAGCACGGATGATAGTTTAAGTTTATTCGTTCCTCCGACACCCATCGTCTCTAATTCTATTAGTAATTTATGGCATTTTGATGAATGTTATGGCGCGGGAAAATGGGCGGTTGGTCGTTGGGATTGCGCCGTGGAAGTAGGTTATAAACTTGATAAATTTAATTATCAACTTAATAACGCCGTTAATCTCAATAATTTTTCCTTGAGTTTCCAGTATCAAAAAGCTTCTGATTTCCCCCGCTTGGACTTAAAATTTTATAATGACACTGGTGACAAATTATTGTTTATTCTGGATCCAGGCTTGGTAACTATAGAGGGTTTGCCAAATTCCCAGTGGCGTTATTATGATGATGTTCCTTTTAATGATGACTGGCATCAGGCCGCTTTAGTGGTTAATCAGGCTGAGGATTATTGGGCAGTTTATATAGACGGTCAAGAAAAAGTCAGAGAAACTTTTTTGGCCAATTTGCCTGTCTTAACGGACTTGGAAATTAGTAGCGATAATGGCTCGGCGCGCGTGGATGAAATTGTTACTTGGAATCGCTCCCTAAGTCAAACAGAATTATCGGCTAATTATTTATTGGTCGCACCTTTTGCGCCGGTCATAGCTCTCTTACCTCAACAAGCGCCGCAATTAAAATACTTTTGGCAATTTGAGGAAGATACCGGTTTAATTGCTCGGGATAATATCAGCCAGACCATTTTGGATGTTAGCGCTGATGCTTGGATTGGGCGTCGTCATGATAATTATGCTCTGCAAGTAGCTTATCCGCATAATTTTATCACCGATATAAATTTTCCCATTACTCCGTCGTCACGTGATTTGTCTTTAGCTTTTTGGTGGCGTAATAGTGCTTACCCTAATTTAGGACGCGTGGCAGTATCGCTCTTAGGTGGACCGGAAAAGAATACCAATTTATTCGTCACGGAGAATGATTATTTTCGTAATTCCTTTTGGTTTAACGGTAATTACAGTATCTTTTCCGAAGGAATAAATGAGGCAATTCCCAATGATGACGTTTGGCACCATATAGCCATGGTTTATGATTCCTATCGTTATAAATTAAGTTTTTATGTGGACGGGGAAGAGAAGACAACCCGACCGTTTATTTGGCTTAAAGATGATGAAGTTATTACTCGCCTCAGCGTTAGCTCCAATAATTTTAGCGCGGCCATAGACGATCTTGGCGTTTGGCAGGGAGCTTTGAGTGCGTCTCAGGTGCAAGAAATTTATAATCTTTTTTGACAAATAACACATAAAACTTGCGTTTTTTAATGTTTTATTGTACTATAATGGGGTTATTAGGGTAAGCGGGCGATCGCTCTTCTTTTTTAAAGAAGAGAGGAAAGTCCGGACTTCAAGCAAAACGATAGTGGGTAACGCCCACCGGGTTTGCGATAATAATCGTAAATTTAGGGATAGTGCCACAGAGACAATACTAATTCTGGAATTTGACAGGATTAAAGGTGAAAAGTAATCGGGTGTCTTTAGAGGCTACCGATTTCGGCCTCCGGTGACGGAGAGACCGTGGTAAACCCTATCGGAAGCAAGAGCAAACTGGTTTTTTCTTTTTGACTAAACCAAGAAAAGTGGCTCGCTCGAGCCCATTAGAGATATTGGGCCTAGATAAATGATCGCTAGAACAGAATCCGGCTTACGGCTGTCCTGATAACAAAATTTATTTTTATGAAAAAAATTGAGTCATTTTTTTCCATTCTCTTTGTACCGGTAGATTTTATTATTCTTCTTTTAGCCGGTGCTTCCGCTTACTCTTTAAGATTTTCCGGTTGGTCGGCTAGTATTCGGCCGGTCATTTTTAATTTACCGTTTTCGGAATTCTTTAAGTCTTTAGCCCTGATAGCTGTTTTGTGGGTGATAATTTTTGCCATTGCCGGTTTATATAGTATTAGAAACGCTCGTCAGGTGGCAACGGAATTACAGAAAATATTTCTTGCTTGTTCAACCGGTTTAGCCTTGATTGCTATTGTCATATTTTTTCAACGCGAATTATTTGATTCGCGTTTTATTGTTTTAGCGAGCTGGTTCTTTGCCATTATTTATTTGAGTTTGGCGCATTTTATTATTCGTTGGTTTCAGCGTTTTCTTTTTAAATATGGCGTGGGAGTACACCAGGTTGTTTTAGTGGGAGCTTCTCAGACTGCGGAAAATTTATTGGAAGAATTTTCACGTAGTAAAAAATCCGGTTTTAGTGTTGCTAAACATATCCGTGATTTTTCTTTAGAAACTGCGCAAGAACTAGCTGAATTTCTTGAGGATCATGAGGTAGATGAAATTATTCAGAGTGACCCTAATTTAAGCAAGGGAGAAATTTTGCGACTGTATGATTTTGCCAATGAGCATCACCTGACTTTTAAATATGTGGCGGACTTATTGGAGGTGAAAGTATTAAGGACAGAAGTAGCGGAAATTATTGGTATCCCGGTCGTGGAAGTGAAGAGAACCACTTTAGACGGTTGGGGAAAAATCTTTAAAAGAATCTTTGATATAGTCGTTTCCGCTATATTGATTATTATTCTATCACCGATAATTTTGTTAACTGTTTTCTTTATTGTTGTTGATTCGCGCGGACCGATTTTATTTTCTCGTCGTGATGACGGTACTTATGTCACTCGTATCGGAGCCGGTGGTAAACCTTTCCGTTATTTTAAATTTCGCTCCATGATTCCTAATTCCGATAGCATGCGTTATAAGGAGTTGGCGGATCGTAATTTGCGCGCGGATGGACCGATGGTTAAAATTAAAGATGACCCGCGTGTCACACGCATCGGTAAATTTATTCGTCGTTGGTCTTTAGATGAGCTACCGGAATTATTTTTGGTCTTTATGGGTCGCATGAGTTTAGTGGGACCGCGTCCTCATTTACCGGAAGAAGTCGCTAAATATGAAAATTATCACAAAAAAACTTTAACTATAAAGCCTGGTATTACCGGCTTAGCTCAAGTTTCCGGACGTAGTGATTTATTGTTTGAAGAAGAGGCTAAGCTGGATGTTTATTATATTGAGAATTGGTCTTTAATGTTGGATATTTCTATTTTACTCCGAACGCCATTTGCCGTTCTCAAACATCGTAACGCCGAATAATTTATTAAATTGCCCGATGACGGGTCCCTTAAACATGAAAGTTGCTCTAATTCATGACCACTTAGCTCAAGATGGCGGTGCTGAAAAAGTACTGAATATTCTCGCCGGTATGTTTCCGGAAGCGCCAATTTACACTCTCTTGTCAGAAGAAAAAAACGTCAATAAATATTTTAAAAATAGGCAGATAGAAACTTCTATTATTCAAAAGCTCCCCGGTGGTGTTAAACATTATCAGTGGTATTTATTGTTTATGCCCATGGCCGTGGAGTTTTTTGATTTACGTGCTTATGACCTGGTGATTTCTGATACCAGTTCTTTTGCTAAAGGAGTGATTACTAGACCGGAAACTTTACATATTTGTTATTGTCATACGCCTACTCGTTATCTCTGGAGTGATACTCATCAATATATTAATGAGCTGAAGTATAATAAGTGGTTTAAGAAAATTATTTCTTACGTTCTTAATGGTTTGCGTATTTGGGATCGGGCCGCGGCCGATCGGGTAGATATGTTTATCGCTAACTCTAAAACTGTTCAAAAAAGAATTACTAAATATTATCGTCGTGATTCCGTGGTCATCTATCCGCCGGTAGAAACAGAAAAATTCACGCCTCTTGATTTAAACGCGCAGTCGGCAGAAGAAAAATATTTTTTGCTTGGCTGTCGTTTAGCCCCTTATAAGAGGGTGGATATAGTAGTAGAAGCTTTTAAAAGTTTGGGAGAAAATTATAAATTAAAAATATTTGGGGATGGCGTTGATTTATCGCGCTTGCAAGACTTGGCAGGCGGAGCTTCTAATATTGAATTTTTAGGCAGAGTAAGCGAGACGGAAAAGGTGCAGCTCTTTGCCGGTGCGCAAGCGTTTATTAATCCCCAAGAAGAAGATTTTGGTATTACCGTTGTGGAGTCAATGGCGGCCGGACGACCAGTCATCGCTTATCGCCGGGGCGGGGCAACAGAAACTATTATAGAAGGGAAGACGGGATTATTTTTTTCTGAGCAGACGGTTAGCTCTTTAGTCGCAACAATTAAAGAATTTAACTCCGCTGATTTTAATTCGCAAGAAATTAGACAACATGCCGAAGAATTTTCTGTCGCTAATTTTCAGAAACAATTAAAAGATTTTATTGCTCAGCATTATCAAGAAGAGGATAGAAAATAAAAAGGACGAGATTATATGAAAATAGGTGTGGATATTAGAGTATTAATGGATAAGTATTATAGCGGTGTATCAGAATATACCGCTAATTTATTAATGGCTATTTTGCGCCAAGATAAGTTAAATAATTATAAATTTTTTTATAATTCTTGGCATGATTTAGGCGGTCGTTTAGATCGTTGGCAGCAGGAAAATTCGGAACTGATAGGCACTCATGTTCCTAATAAGATTTTTTATAGTTTACAAAAATTTTTAGCTTATCCTAAACTGGATAAAATTTTGGGCGGTGTAGATATTTTTTGGTCACCGCATTTTAATTTTAGCAGTTTTAGCGGTTCCGCCTCCGGTTTAAAAAAAATTATTACTGTTTGTGATTTGTCATTTTTAAGATACCCGGAATTTTTTAGTTGGCGCAAACGTTTATGGCACGGCGGTTTGGATATAAAAAAACTTTTGCGAGAGTCGGAGTCCATCGTCGCTATCTCCGAACATACTAAGCGAGATATCATTGAACTTATTGGTATTGATGCTAAAAAAATTACTGTAATTTATCCCGGTAATAATATTAGTCGTTCTCAGCCGGCAGCAGCCGCAAAAGAACATTTTTTACGGCAACATGATTTAATTATAGATGGTGAGCAGGGAACCGCCCCTTTTGTTTTATTTGTCAGCAATATTGAACCGCGCAAAAATATTAAAGGATTAATTGAAGCTTTTAATATACTGCGGAATAAATATCAATCCGACCTCAAGTTGAGCAAGCTTAAATTAGTGTTAGCCGGAGCTAGCGGTTGGAAGAATAAAGCAATTTATCAAGCTTGGCGTCAGTCACCTTATCAAAAAGACATTAAATTTTTAGGCTATATCAGTCAGGCAGAAAAAGAAATTTTGTATGATAGTGCCGCCATGTTGGCTTACCCCTCTTTCTATGAAGGTTTTGGTTTTCCTCCGCTAGAGGCTATGACTTTTGGTCTTCCCGTAGTTTGTTCTAATGTGGCTAGTTTACCGGAAGTGGTGGGTGAGGCGGCTATTATGATTAATCCTTTTGATTCTGAAGAAATAGCCGAAGCTTTGGCTAGCATTTTAATAGACGATGATTTGCGGGAGAGTCTAATTAATAAGGGCTATGAACGAGCTAAACTTTTTTCTTGGGACAAGACGGCGGGAGAATATTTACAATTATTTAAAAGTTTATGAGATTTAAAAAACTTGCCGAAAATTATCGACAAGTTTTTTTGTTGATGTGCCGCGAGAGGGACTCGAACCCTCATGGGGTTGCCCCCGCACGATTTTGAGTCGTGTTCGTCTACCAGTTCCGACATCGCGGCGATTAGCTAAATAACTTAGTAAAAGTCTTAATTAAAGTCTAAGATAAATTACAAAAATAGTATAGTAAATAAGCTTTTAATTGTCAAAGGAATTTCTTTAAGATATAATGAATTATAGTAAATTTGATATGGGAAAAATAATCGCGATTGTTAATCAAAAAGGTGGGGTTGGAAAAACTACCACAGCCGTTAATTTAAGTGCCTACCTAGCTCATCTTGGTAAGCAGGTTCTTTTAATTGATGTTGACCCGCAAGCTAACGCCACTTCTGGTTTAGGCCTTGATCATCGTAACTTGGAGGCGGGTATTTATGAATCGTTAGTCGGTAATAAGCCTGTTTTTGAAATTATTAAACGGACGGTGCAGTCCGGTTTACAAATAGCGCCTGCCACTCTCGCTCTCGCTGGAGCAGGGATAGAAATGGTTACCCTAGATAATCGGGAATTTCGTTTGTCTCAGATTTTAGAAGATGTAAAAAAAGATTTTGATTATATTATTATTGACGGACCACCTTCACTTGGTCTTTTAACGGTTAATAGTTTGGTAGCGGCTGATGAGGTCTTAATTCCGATTCAAAGCGAATATTATGCCCTAGAGGGACTCAGTCAGCTCTTGGAAACGATTAGCTTGGTGCAAAATAATTTAAAACCGAATCTGGGAATTATGGGAGCAGTGATTACCATGTTTGATCGTCGTAATAAATTGTCGGAGTCGGTGTTAAAAGAATTATATCAATATTTTCCCAACAGAATATTTCGTTCCGTTATTCCTCGCAGTGTTCGTTTGGCGGAAGCGCCAAGTTATGGACGTTCTATTCTCCATTACAATCCCAAGTCAAAAGGGGGTCGAGCTTATGAAGGTTTGGCCAGGGAAGTAATGAGTTTGGAAAAATAATTTATACAAGAAGAATATTCTTTAATCAAAAAATATATGCCATCAGGTCTAGGCCGAGGACTCGGCTCCTTAATTCCTAAAAAAACTGTTACTTACGGACAAAATCCTTTTGCGACTGGTGCGGCTGCGGAAGATGCTGTAGTCTTAAATGACTGTGATAGAGTATTAAAAATAAATCCAGCGCGGATTGTTATTAATCCCCAACAACCGCGCACTCATTTTAATGAAGCGGCTCTTAACGATTTAACTCAGTCTGTTAAACAACACGGCATTATTCAGCCTTTGATTGTTACTAAAAAAGGTGATGATTTTGAGCTGATTGCCGGTGAGCGTCGTTGGCGCGCGGCTAAAGCCTTAAATCTCAAAGAGGTCCCAGTAATTGTGCGAGCAGAACAAGAACAGAAAAAATTAGAGTTGGCCTTAATTGAAAATTTACAACGGGAAAACCTTAACCCCCTGGAAAGTGCGCGGGCTTATCAGCGCCTTATTAGTGAATTTAATATTACCCAAGAAGAAGCGGCGCATAAATTAGGTAAAGCTCGTTCCAGTATCGCCAATGCTTTACGGCTTCTTTCGCTTCCGGCAGCCATTCAGGAGGCTTTAGCGGCCGGTAAAATTACAGAAGCACATGCTAAATACCTTCTCGGCTTGGAGGGAGAAGATAAACAGCTCAGCATGTTGAAGAAGATAATCCGACAGAATCTAACAGTAGCGGAAACCGATAAAGAAATAAAACGCTTGGGTGGCACCAAAGCGTCTAAACCTAAAGATTATTTTGATAAAGCTAAAGAAGATGAGCTCGGTGAATTTTTGAGCACAAAAGTGGAAATTAAGCGGCAAGGGAAGGGCGGTAAACTTATTATTGATTTTTATAGCGAAGAGGAGCTTGGCGATATCGTCAAGAAAATTAAGTAGTGATTCTTTCAATTGTTTCTAATACTTTATCGTTACTGTAGTTAGTAATTGAAATATCTTTTTTCTCCTCTTTTATTTTTTGGACTTTATTTAAAATAGAATTTATTTCATTTCTATGAAGTTCACTGTTCGGATCATTTTTATCTTTTAGTAACTTTAAGTAATAATTTAATTGTGTTACTACTTGGCGATAAAAAACGACTTGAGCCGGATGTTTGAGTAATTGTTCTGTTAATTTTGTTTGACGTTTTTCCGGGTCTAAATCTAAATTTTTTAAATTTTCAAATACTTTTGGGTCGGATAATGTTCGGGCAACTGCACAGAGTTGCATTAATTCATTAACATGGTCAGAATCTAAGCCAATAATTACCGGAATAATCGTTGTTAGTTTTCCTCGAAAATCTTTATTAATGGCAGATTGGAAATATTTTACTTCAGGCAACTTTTGCTTATCAAGATTCATTATTTTTTTGACGTTTTTTTCAAGCTTTTTTTCTAGAGCATAAACATCACTATTGCGCGAAGCGTCAATTCCCAGGGCAATTCTATCTATATTATCTTCATTGGCAACTTCGTTGTCGCCCATAAATTCATATATTACGTCAACCCCGTTTACTATATCATCAAAGCGACTAGTTAGATTTGAGCGCGTATTTTTACCCATCCATTGATAGCGCTCGCCATCAGAAGCAATCATTATTTCTAAAATTTCTGAACGTTTTTCACCATCGTGAATTTTTTCAATATCCGCCCGACTCAAGTGCTCTAATTGATTTTCAAATTTTTCCTCAAATCGCTCAACCATCGCTAAATCTCGGTTTATTGACTCATCGCTAAAAATATCAGTAAAATCTTTTTCTTGAATTCTTACTTTGCCGGGATTTTTTAGAATAATCTCGGTATTTTGTTTATGTTGTTCAATAACTAGATCTTTATCTAAATTATTGAAAAAAGAGTTTTCATTCATATGAAATTAATATCCCATAAAAGTCTAGAATTTACAAGTATTGCTTATTTATTTCTAATTTCTTGGGAAAATATTAATAGTTGCTAATCTTATCGTCATATACTAAAATGATAATAACTTTATAATTTTTTATCAAATTTTTCATGTCTTTTGTCCATCTCCACAATCATAGCCATTATTCTCTTTTAGACGGTTTAACCAAGCTGGATGAGATGGTTAATTATGCCAAAGAACAGGGTTCGCCGGCTATTGCCCTGACTGATCATGGCACGATGTACGGGATTATAGAGTTCTATCAGAAGGCTAAAAAGGCCGGTATTAAGCCGATTCTTGGCGTGGAGACCTATCTAGCGCCTGCTTCACGTTTTGATAAAAATATCAGAAGCGATAAGGGACACCATTTACTTCTTTTAGCTAAAAATATCACTGGTTATAAAAATTTAATTAAGCTTGTTTCTATAGCCCATTTAGAGGGTTTTTATTATAAACCGCGAATAGATTGGGAACTTTTAACTAAACATCATGATGGTCTAATTGCGACAACAGCCTGTTTAGCCGGAGAAATTGCCGATTTAATCGCTTCGGATCGTTTAGATGAGGCGAAAAAAAGAATTTTAGAATATAGTGAACTTTTTGGTAAAGATAATTTTTATCTAGAATTGCAAGACCATCCGGAAATGCCGGAGCAAGTTCGCCATAACAAACAATTAATTGAATTTGCACGCGAACTCAATTTACCTTTAGTAGCGACTAATGATATTCATTATTTAAAGAAAGAAGATGCTGAGGCTCAGGATATATTGCTGTGTTTACAGAATAAGAAAAAAAAATCCGATACTGATCGGATGACGATGATTGGTCGCGGTGATTATTCTTTACGTTCTAATGCTGATATGATTGCCGCATTTTCGGAAACACCGGAAGCTGTGGCCAACACTTTAAAAATAGCGGAGATGTGTAATGTGGAGTTGGAGTTGGGAAATATTCAAATGCCACACTTTGAAGTACCCGCTGGTTATAATGGAAATTCTTATTTACGGGAACTTTGTGAAAAGGGAATTAGTCAGCGTTTTTCCGACGCTGAGGCGTCTGAATTGAAAATCGTCAATGAGCGTCTGGATTATGAATTAGGGGTTATCGCTAAAATGGGTTGGCCGGCTTACTTTTTAATTGTGGCTGATTTTATAAGTTGGGCTAAGGGCAATAAAATTGTCGTCGGTCCCGGTCGTGGTTCGGCGGCCGGTTCTTTGGTTTGTTATTTAACCGGTATTACTAATCTTGATCCTTTAAAATATGATTTAGTTTTTGAGCGTTTCTTGAATCCTGAACGTATTTCCATGCCTGATATTGATATGGATTTTGCCGATATCAGACGGGGAGAGGTTCTGCGTTATGTGGAAGAAAAATATGGTCATGATCATGTTTCACAGATTATAACTTTCGGTACTATGGCGGCTAGAGCTGCGGTGCGTGATGTCGGGAGAGTTTTGGATGAACCTTATGAATTTTGCGATAAGATTTCTAAGAGCATTCCGATGTTTATGAAGCTGGGAGAAGCGATTAAGACGGTACCGGAAATACGAGAAATGTATAATAACGATCCGGCCGCTAAAAGAGTCTTAGATTATGCCCAGCGTTTGGAAGGGGTAGCGAGACATGCCTCAACGCATGCTTGCGGTGTTTTGATTACTAAAGATCCTTTGACTGAATATGTACCCGTTCAATACGCTTCCTCGGCTGACCGTAGCATTATTTCCCAATATTCTCTTCATCCGATTGAAGACTTAGGCTTGTTAAAGATGGATTTTTTGGGTTTGAAAAACTTAACGATTATTGAGTCGGCTTTAAAAATTATTAAAAATACACGCGGTCTAGATTTAGATATTGATAAAATTCCCCTGGATGACGCTAAAACTTATAAATTATTTCAAGACGGAGAAACTACTGGAGTATTTCAATTTGAATCTTCTGGTATGAAGCGTTATTTGCGTGAACTAAAGCCTACGGAATTTGAAGATATCATTGCCATGGTTGCTCTTTATCGTCCCGGTCCGATGGAATGGATTCCGGATTATATTACCGGTAAACACAGTGATAAAAAAACCACTTATCTACATCCGAAGTTAGCGCCGATTTTAGAAAAAACTTATGGTGTCGCTATTTATCAGGAACAGGTCATGCAAATCGCGCGTGATTTAGCCGGTTTTACTATGGGTCAGGCTGATGTTTTACGTAAGGCGATGGGTAAAAAGATTGTTTCTCTTCTCGCTGAACAAAAAGAAAAATTTATTGAGGGTTGCGTTAAAAATGGTGTCTATAAAGAATTAGGAGAAAAAGTTTTCTCTTTCATTGAACCTTTTGCCGGTTACGGTTTTAATCGTAGTCATGCCGCTTGTTATGCCATGATTGGTTATCAGACCGCTTATTTGAAAGCACAGTGGCCGGTAGAATTTATGGCCGCTCTCTTAACTTCAGATCAAGGGGATACCGATCGAGCGGCGGTGGAGATTAATGAGTGTCGTAATATGGGTATTAATATTATGGCGCCAGATATTAATGAGTCTTTTGATAGTTTTACCGTTGTCACTCCCGGCACTAAGGAAAATCAGGCTGTCACTCCGGCGACAGCGGAAAAGATAGACACGATTCGTTTTGGCCTGAAAGCTATTAAAAATGTGGGAGAACATATTGTGGAAGAAATTATTAGGGAACGTAAAGAGAATGGCCACTATCAAGACATTTTTGATTTATTAGAGAGAATTACGGATAAAGATTTAAATAAAAAATCGTTAGATAGTTTAATAAAGTGTGGCGCTTTAGATAATTATGGTGAACGCGGTTGGCTATTAGCAAACATGGAACGTCTTTTGAGCTTTAATAAAGAGTTAGCGAGAAACTCAGATAGTAAACAGGATAGTTTATTTGCTGATTTGCCTAGCGCTGGCCTAGGGCGGCCCACGCTTAATTCGGCTCCGCCGGCTGAATCCAACGAGAAATTAATTTGGGAAAAAGAATTATTAGGATTGTATGTGAGTGAACATCCTTATAATACTTTTCGTCCATATTTAGCTAAATATGCTATTTCTATTGCAGAACTGGGTGGACATAAAGGAGATGACCGAGTGATAACGGCCGGTGTTATTTCTACAATTAAAAAAATAATGACGCGTAAAGGGGAGTCTATGTTGTTTGTAAAATTAGAAGACGCAACCAGCACGGTTGAGCTTTTAGTTTTTCCGCGCTTGTTACAAGAAAATAGTGACCTCTGGGTTAGCGGTCAGGCCATAATACTTGATGGAAAAGTTTCTGATAAAGATCAGGAAATAAAAATATTAGTTAATCGCGCTTCCGCCTTAGATCATTTCAATCCGCTTGAGTCTATAGATGCCTTTAAAAAAATTGTTTTGGAAGGACCGTCAGCCGTCAGCTCACGTAACGGTTATAGAAATAATTACCGGTCGGCAGCTAAGTCAGAAAAACCTGTTGTGAAGCGGGAAGTTAATGTCGCTAAGACCGCAGTCGCTCCAGCTAAAGAAATTAGTAGGGCAACCGCCACTTTATCGGAACAGCCTATCCTGAGAACGGAAATTAATGTTGCTCCCGACCCCAAAGCTCTGCGCCTGACTTTTTTAAAGGAATTAAATCAGTCAGACTTAGAAAAAATACGAAATATTTGTCTGCGCTATACTGGCCCGAATGAAGTACGCTTGAGAATTATGCAAGATGGAAAGTCTCAAGTCATTAAGGCGCCATTTCTAGTGGATAACAATGAGAAGTTGCGTTCGGAATTATTGCAGGATTTTTCCGAGACTTTAAAAATAACGTAATAATTATTATTAGATTTATTTTTTGTTGGCGTGCTTTGAAATTTCTGCTATAATGTAAGAAGCTGACAAACTAGCTTCTTTTTTTGTAAATTTTTTAATTTTTCTCTTTCAATAATTATGCCTAGAGTCAAATCTTCTGACACCGCTCCTAAAAAAGCCCCTGTCAGGAAAAAAACCCTCACTAAAACAATTCATCCCAAGAAAAAAACTAAATCTATTTTGGTGGATGTTATTGAAGATGAGGCTTTGCCGTCAGAAAAAAAATTGGCTAGTGATTTTCCCGTGGAATCAGAAAATAAAAAGAAAAGAAAGGGCATGACGTCTCAGGCGGAGAAGACAACTTCAGAAATTAGTTCTAATCTTGATAGACAAAAAGAATTTTTTTCCAGTTTAGCTTTGAAAGAAAAATCTACAGATAACTCAAACGATGGACGAGGCGGAAAACAGGACCGGGAAGCTGGTAAAAGAAGTCTAGGACTTTATCGTCGCCTCGCGATTAAGTTTATTATTCTTGTAGTGGCCTTAGCAGTAATAGTTGCTTATTTTTCTTTTTCTAAATTAACCGTGGCTGTGAATTTGAAAGGTGAAACAATTAGTGATACTTTACTTTTAAAAATTTTTGATCCCAATAATACTGAGGTCCCCACAGTAGATGATGCTACTGATTCTATCACTAAAACCGCGACCGCCACTGTTTCTATGTTGCAAAATGATCCGCGTGAACCAATGGCCGGAAATATTAAGGAAATAGGCACCTCAGTAGATAAAACTTATTTGGCTACAGGAGAAACTTATTTGGGCGAAGAAGTTGTTGGTAGTGTGAGAATTATCAATAATTACAATAAAAGTCAGCCTTTAGTAGCTACTACCCGTCTCTTGAGTCCTGATGGAAAGTTATTTCGCATAAAAAACGCAGTTAATGTCCCGGCTGGAGGCGAAGTTACTGTTGATATCTATACCGATAAACCAGCCGAGAATATGGCCATTAGTTCTACTACTTTTACTATTCCCGGTCTTTGGCTCGGTCTTCAGGATAAAATTTATGCTAAAAATGACGCCCCCTTTACCTTCACTAAAAAAGTTCAGAAATATGTTACTGCTAATGACTTGGAAATGGCTGTAAAAGATATTGGAGAGAATTTAATTGACAATGCTAAGTCTAAGGCTGGTGCTGGTCAGAACTGGCTTTATCTGACTTTAACGTCGCCGGTTGTTAATATTGACGCTAAAGTTGGCGCCAAACAAGAAGAATTTACCGCTAAAGCGAGTGGTAAGATTGTGGCGGTGGCGGTTGATGTGTCTGAAATGTCTAAACTAGCGGCCGCCAAACTTAATTTGATTATACCCGATGATAAAGAATTGGCTAATTTTAAAGGTGACAACATTTCCTATAGTCTGGATAATTATGATGTTGCTAGTAAGACCGCGACCGTTAAGGCTAGTTTTAGCGGGACAATGATTTTAAGAAGTGATGCTCAAGTGATTAATCCTCAGCAGTTGGTTGGTTTAACCGATGAACAAATTAGAACTTATTTGAACAGTCGTCCGGAACTTAAGGAATATACTCTTAAATTTTCTCCAGCTTTTATGAAAAAAGCTCCCAGCTTAGTTGATCGTATTAAAATTGAAGTAGATAAAAATTAAAGAAGATTTGGTAAAATTAGAGAAGACGGGAAATCCTAGTTATATTAAAAAATACCGCATATGAGCGGTATTTTTTGTGTTTAATATATTGATGAGAATTTAGAATAGACCTAAAAATTTATAATTTTTCTTAGCTTTTTTAGTTTTATTATTATAAATTACTAAAGCTTCTTTAGCACTTTTATTGTCAAAAATAATAGAACCTAAAGCCGCTGTCAGACGCGTTGCTTCTTCTAAAGACCGTTGGTGTAAATTACGACCCATGGCCAAGCCGGTGGTTCCGGAGATTTTTATTTGTTCTTCTAACTCTTTTAGCATTTCCGATACTGTTCGGCGAGAACCACCAACACAAATCACCTTAGTGTGACCGGCCGCCATAACTGCTTCTTGAAATTTTTTCGCGGTTAGTTTGGTATTTTTGGAGCCGTAAGGATATTTTATTTTGACAAAGTCGGCATCAAGAGCCGCTGCCATCCCGGCTCCGCCGGCTATAGTATGAATATTTTCTTCTTTGACATTTTTTCCACGCGGATACATCCAAATAACGGCTGTTAATCCGGCTTGATGTGCCTGCCAAATGGCCGAGGCAGCCGTTGCCAGTAGTTGTGATTCAAATTTTCCCCCCAAATAAATTGTATAACCGATGCCGACGATATTTAAACCACTTTGTTTTTTGAATTTAACAATGTCTGCGATTGTCCACCAAGTTGGGCTGGAGTCTTTATCATCATTTGGTCCTAAATTACTTTTTCCGTTTAATTTAATGATATAGGGAACTTGCTTATAATTATGTCCATAATGAGAGATTAGACCGAGATGCGCTGCGAGAACGCCACCCTGAGAAGCGGCTGCTATTTTAAAAAGATGTTCCGGACTGGCATCTTCACTGGAGACATTAGCGCCGATGAAGTCATCGTTTAAATGTTCAACTTTTTGATCGCCGGCAATTAAAAATAAATTACCTCGATTTTTGGTTAATTTTCGATAGTTGTCACTATACTCACTTTTCTTATTGCCGGGGACACTTGCCGGTATTTTAAAATCGGTCATAAATTTTATAAATTTATAGTATTATGATATTATATAGTATAAGATACTTAAAATATTATATCATAAATATGGTGAAAGATAAAAACTTTAAGTTGGAAAAAGATTTGGCAAAATATGATAAGCTGGATAATCTTAGTTTGCGAGATATGAATTTCGGTTTGTGGTTGTCTCAGAAGCGACAAACATTTTTGCGTATTATCATTAGTTTTCTGGTTGTTTTGTGTGTCTTCTTTTTAGTTTATTCTGCTTATAATTATATTATTTATTTCATGAACGACGATCCTGTAACTGATGTTTATGTCCCGTTATCACCACGTCAGGTGACAGAAGATTTACAGGTTTCGGCTGTGGAAATTTTGCCCAGCGGTGACAGCCATGATTTGGCGGTGATCATAAAAAATCCCAATGAAAAATTTTCTGTTACTTTTAATTATTGCTTCATGTCTGGAGATAGTAATATTCTTTGTCGTAGTGATTTTATTTTACCAGCCGCGGAGAAACATATACTCGCCTTAAGCCAAGACTTACCCGATGGTTCTGGAGAAATTTTTTTGCTAGTAAGCGACGTCGTCTGGAGACGTTTTGACGCTCATCAGATTCCGGACTGGCAATCATTTATTTCTAATCATTTAAATTTTGAAGTTACAGATTCTAGCTTCAAACCGGCGGCGACTAATGGCTTATCGGATAAAGTAAATTTAAGTGCTCTTGATTTTTCCATTACTAACCAAACCCCCTATGGTTATTATCAAGCGCCTTTAAATATCTTGCTTTATAATGGTTCAATTTTAGTTGGCGTGCAGAGATATTTTCTCTCCAATTTTTTGCCGGGTGAAATCAGAAAAATTAAATTAAGCTGGTTTGATAATTTAAATAATGTGACCCGCACGGCAGTAGAGCCGGATATTAATATTTTGGATGATAATGTATATCTAAAATACCAAGGGGCGACAGTCAACTAATCGTCTGGTAATTATCTTTTATGTTTAGTCGTCTAAGAATATATTTAAGTAATTTTGATTGGATTATCTTTGCTGCTGTGTTTCTTTTGGTTGCCTTCGGTCTCTTAGAGATCTACAGCGTTGCTTTGGGGCAGGGTAGTTTTAATTTATTTAATTTCCAGAAGCAGCTATTACTCGCCGGCATAGGTTTCGCTGGCCTTTTTATTTTTGCGTTCTTTGATTCTTATTTTCTAAAAAGTTTGAATCGTTATTTTTATGTTTTAGCCGTTCTTTTATTACTGGGTGTATTAGTTTTTGGCGCGACTATTCGCGGTACTCGTGGTTGGTTTGCTTTTGCCGGTTTTAATCTACAGCCAGTAGAGTTTGTAAAAATAGTCTTAATCCTTTTTTTGGCTAATTTTTTTTCCGGTCTGGCGACTAAAGTCAAGACTATTAGACATTTCCTTTTTTCCGCACTCGGAGCCGGTTTTCTTATTACTTTAGCGCTTTTGCAGCCGGATTTTGGTTCAGCTATGATTTTGAGTGCTATTTGGCTGTTAATGATTATTGTTGCTGGATTTAATAAAAAATATTATTTGGCAGTTGGCATGACTGTTTTGGTTTTACTTAGCTTCTCTTGGTTTTTTCTTTTTAAGGACTATCAGAAAGAGCGGGTGATAAATTTTTTTAATCCGGGTGCGAATGCCCGGGAGTCAGGTTATAATATTTCTCAGGCTATTATTGCGGTCGGGGCCGGAGGTTTGACTGGCAAGGGGGTAGGCTTCGGGTCACAATCACAGTTAAAATTCTTACCGGAAGCTCAAACTGACTTTATTTTTGCGGTTATTTCTGAGGAATTGGGCTTTTTAGGGGTTCTTTTAGTCCTAAGCTTCTATGCCGTTTTTCTCTTCCGTTGTTGGCGTGTCTTGCCTGAAATTAAGAATGATTTCGGTATTTATTTCATAATTGGCGGCGCGGGCTTGATTTTTATTCAAATGTTTATTAATATTGGTATGAACCTAGGAATCATGCCGGTTGTCGGCCTGCCGTTGCCATTTATCAGCTACGGGGGAAGTTCTCTAGTCTCTCTCCTAATTTTAGTGGGCATTATGGAGAATATAATTATTAAATCAAAAATCAGTTTTTAATATGGATATTAAATTAACAGCGCAAAAACGTGAATCAGGTGAGAAGCTTAATAAGGATGTAGTTCCGGCAGTTTTATACGGCAAAGGACTTAATAATGAGCACTTAAAAATCAATAGAGTAGAATTTGAAAAGGTTTTTAAATTAGCCGGTGAATCTAACTTAATTAATTTAGATTTTGGTGATGGTGTGATTCCGGTTGTTGTAAAAGATACTCAGACTGATGTTTTAAAGGGCTTCTTCACCCATATTGATTTTTATCAAGTAAACATGAAGGAAGTAATCAAAGCAGAAATTCCTCTACATTTTATTGGCGAAGCTAAAGCGGTTAAGGAATTGGGTGGTGTACTTATTAAGGATATGGATTCCGTGGAAGTGGAATGTTTGCCCGGTGATTTGGTTGATCACATTGACGTAGATATTTCCGTTTTGAATGATTATGCCGATGCTATCCGCTTAGAGGATTTGAAGATTCCTAATGGACTTACTATTTTAAGTCAGACTAATGATATGGTGGCGGCCGTTAGAGAACCTCGCGTGGAGGTTGAGGAGGAAGTAGTGGAGACCGCGGAAGAAGGTGAAAAGAAAGAAGGTGAGAAGGGGGATACTGCCGGTGAGGGTGCTAAAGAAGAAGAAAAAAAGTAATTTAGATTTAAATAGAAAAATAAACCCCGGCTCTAAAGTCGGGGTTTTTGGTTTAATAGGTTGTCTTAAATACTAATTACCAAAAAACGATATTTTTTTCTTAAATCTTTTTTGCTGATTATATTGGCCGTCGGAAAGTATAATTTTGCTATTTTTTGACCAGAGATATTTTGACTGGGATCTATCTCGCAGATGAGGCTAATTTTTACTTCGTTTAAATTTAATTCTTTTAACTGCTTGAATAATTCTCGATAATATTTAAAGCCTTGTTTAGATCCATCTAGAGCTAATCGCGGTTCATGGTTAATGCCGGGGGACTTATTAATTTGAGTTGATGTTAAATATGGTAAGTTGGCAGCAATAATCAGATGTTTTTTGTTTAACTGATTTTGCTTAAATTTGAAAGCTTGCAGAAGATTTCCCCTGTAAAATTTAATTTTACTGCTGAGTTTGTGTTTAATGGCGTTTTGTTTAGCCACCTTTAAAGCGGGTGCAGAAATATCGCTGGCTTTAAACTCGGAATTTTTAAAAATATCATTCTTTAATTTTTTCAACTCACTAACCACAGCAATAATAATTGCGCCGGAACCGGTACCAATATCCACGATGGTACTGGTGACATGTTGCTGCTTATCTTTTTTTACTATATCAATAATTTCCTCTACCATCATTTCAGTCTCCGGGCGGGGAACTAAAACGGCTGGTGTCACCTTAAACTTTAGACCATAAAATTCTTTTTGCCCGGTTAAATAGGCGACCGGCCAATTATCTTGTCGTTTACGGCTCAGGATGAGAAATTTTTTATGAGTTGCCTTATTTATTGGTGTCTCGGGGTGAGTTAAGAGAAATTCTCTATTTTTTTGCAATAAAAAAGAGACGAAGATTTCCGTCTCTAAACGAGGTAAAGCAGATTGGGCGAAGATGTCGGCGATAGTCATATTAAGCTTTGTTAGCCGCTGTGGCCTCTTTATCGGCTTTTCTTAAGGCAGCTATGATTTCTTCTATTTCTCCATCTAAAATACGATTTATACTATGCCAAGAAATATTAATGCGATGATCGGTGACACGATCCTGGGAAACGTTATAGGTGCGAATTTTATCGACGCGATTACCGGCCCCGACTTGAGTGGCATGAGCGTTGGAGCTAGCAATACGACGGTCATCTTCTTGTTTGGCAAGCAGACGGGAACGAAGTACTTGAAAGGCCCTTTCTTTATTTTGATGCTGAGAGCGTTCGGTTTGTGAGCTGACGGTAATGCCGGTCGGAAGATGGACTAAACGAATAGCTGAATAAGTGGTATTAACGCTTTGCCCACCCGGGCCGCTGGAACAAAAAATATCAATCCGGACGTCGCCCGGTTTTATTTCTAAGTCTACTTCTTCTGCTTCGGGCAGAACGACGACCGTTGCTGTAGAAGTATGAACTCGTCCTTGTTTTTCGGTAGTAGGGACTCGTTGTACACGGTGAGTACCGGCTTCTAATTTTAAGGCACCGTAAGCACCGTCACCTTTTATTTCAAAGACAACTTCTTTAAAGCCACCAATACCAATAACACTGGAATCAATTAAACTTAATTTCCATTTGCGGCGTTCACAATAACGAGAATACATGCGAAAGAGGTCACCAGCGAATAAAGCGGCTTCATCACCACCGGTACCGGCCCTGATTTCTACAATGGCATTCTTCTTATCCTTTGGGTTATCGGGATTGATTTCTTCTTCTAACTCTTCTTTAATTTCTGTCGCTCGTTTTTCTAGCTCTAATAATTCTTCCTGAGCCATAGCGCGTAGTTCACCATCTTGTTCAGAATTTATAATCTCTTTATTTTGACTAATATTATCTTCAGTTTTTTCCAATTCTAAAATCAGCGTCATGGCCTTTTTTAGACTGGCGTGTTCTTGAGAGATTTTGACGAGTTCCTTTTGGTCGGCGATTAAGGCCGGGTCCATTAATTGCTGTTCCAGGTCGGAAAAACGTTTTTTGATGTCTGCGAACATAGATAATTTTAATTAAATAAAAATCGGGCAACAAAAAAACAAGCGGTTTATAATCATTTTAGCAGGAAAGCCAAATAATTACAGCCGCTTGTTTTGAGTAGCTATTTTTTACTTAATTTTACCTGAGCAATTTTTTTCAAATCTTTAGTCTTAACAACCACTTCTTTCTTAGCGCGAACTTCAGCGCGAGCAGCTCTCTTAACTTTCTTACCTTTTTTAATCTTAGCTACTCCTTCTTGAGCGCTAACCTTAGCGGTAAACTTTTCTACGCGACGAGCGGAATCAACCAATTTTTGCTTACCAGTATAGAAGGGATGGCAGGCTGCACATAGTTCAACTTTAATTTCCGGTTCGGTGGAGCCGGTTAGGAAAGTATTACCGCAGACGCAAGTTACCTTGCAATCAGAGTAGTATTTAGGATGAATATTCTCTTTCATATCTGACATTAAAAAAAATTTTATTGATTATTAATAAAATTTCTTGATATTATTTATCTATAATTTATGTTAATATAATGCTAGCATAGCTTTTAAATTTACGCAAGCCTGCTATAATATTAGGGAATATTCTGAGAACTTATGACTAAAATAGAAAATATCGCCAAAAATACCTCATATCTGACTTTAGCCCTGATTCTTCAGAAAATTATATCTTTTTCTTACTTTACTCTTTTGGCTCGTTATGTCGGGCCGGCCGCTTTGGGTCAATATTACCTTGCTATTTCTTTTACCACGATTTTTGCCATTTTTATTGATCTTGGTTTTGCTAATGTTTTAACACGAGAAATAGCTAAAGACAAGGATAGAGCTTCTAGCTGGCTGGGAAATATTTTGAGTTTAAAATTGCCATTAACTATTTTAGTGTTATTGGCTGTTTTTATTTTAATTAATGTCTTGGGTTATGATTCCATGACTAAAGCCTTAGTTTATGTGTCTTGCATTTCCATGGTCTTAGATTCCTTTACGGCGACATTTTTTTCGGCTGTACGTGGTTTTCATAATTTAAAGTATGAAAGTATATCTTCCGTTGTTTATCAGTTAATAGTATTAATTGTTGGTTATAGCGCCTTACTTTTGGGTGGTGGCTTGATTTTAGCAATAGGAGCCTTGGCGCTAGCTAGTATCTATAATTTTGTTTATTCCTGGTCGGTAGTGAGGCGTAAGTTACAAGTTGGCGTCCATTTTCTTTTTGATAAGCCCTTAATAAGAGAAATTTTAGTAATTAGTTGGCCTTTTGCTGCTTATGCTATTTTACAGAGAGTTTATACTTATTTAGATTCGGTTTTATTATCGGTCTTAGCGGGTGATGTTCAGGTTGGTTTATATCAGGTAGCTTTTAAAATTATTTTTGCCTTACAATTTTTACCTTTAGCTTTTACAGCTTCTTTATACCCGGCTCTAAGTGCTTATTGGCATTCTAATCGAGAACAACTGGCGGTGTCTTTTGAAAGGGCAATGAATTATTTAATTATTATATCTCTACCAATTATTGTTGGAGCCGTGGTATTAAGCGATAAAATAATATTATTGTTTAAGGATGGTTATGCCGGCGCGGCTTTGCCTTTAAGAATCTCTATTATTTCGTTATTTTTTATTTTTCTGAATTTTCCCGTTGGCGCCTTACTCAATGCTTGCGATGAACAACGTAAGAATACTCGCAATATGGCGATTGTGCTGTTTGTGAGCATAGCTATGAATTTATTCTTAATCCCTCGCTGGCAGGCAGTGGGAGCCAGCATGACAGTCTTAGCTACCAGCGCGTTGATGTTTATTCTTGGTATATTGGTAGTAAGAAAAATTATTACTTATCGTATCGGCAAGAATTTATTAGTTTTTACTAAAGTCTTTCTAGCCTCTCTATTAATGGGCTTAGTAATCTGGGTAGGACGAGAATATTTCAATGTTTTTATTACTACTATTTTAGGAGGCTTACTTTATTTTTTCATCCTTTTCCTTTTAGGCGGGTTTAGTCGTAACGATATTTTAAGTATTTATCATTCTTTCAGAAAATCTGACACCGGAGCCGTGAAAATTAACACGAATTTATGAAAACATTATTAATCACTTTAGAATACCCGCCCTTTAAAGGTGGCATAGCCAGTTATTATTCTAATTTGCTTAAGTCATGGCCACTTAACGAAGCTCTGGAGATTTTAGATAATAATAAAAATCAACTTGTAGTTACGCAAGGTTTGTTTGCTTGGCGGCGCGCTTTTAAAACTGTCTGGCAACGTTTACAGAAAAACGATATCTCTTATATTCTGGTCGGTCATATTCTACCTTTAGGCACGGTGACTTTTATATTGTCTTATTTAAAGTCATTTAAATATGCAGTATTTTTGCACGGCCTTGATTTCAATGCTACTTTAAATTCTCCGCGAAAAAGATTCCTCAGCGCTTTAATTCTACGACGAGCGGACAAAATTATTTGTGCCAATAATTACACAGCTGGTATAGTAGCGGATTTTTATCCGGCCGCTTGTAATAAGATTAAAGTGGTTAACCCTGGAGTGACGGGCCCGGATGATGAGGAGATAAATAAAATTAGCAATACGGTCAATCTAGACAGCCGATATAACTTAAAAACTCGCCTTATTTTATTAAGCGTTGGTCGCTTGGTACGACGTAAGGGCGTGGATTATGTTATTAAAGCTATAGAACAAATGTCCGAGCCCGAGAAAAAAAATTTAGTTTATTTTATTGCCGGTGCGGGACCTGATGAAAAATATTTAAAATCATTAGTTGCGGCAGAAGATACAAAAAGAATTATTTTTTTGGGAGCGGTAGATGAAAAAGATAAATGGCGCTGGTTAAAAAGATCGGATATATTTATTATGCCGGCCCGTAATATTAAAGGTGACGTGGAGGGCTTTGGCATCGTCTATTTGGAAGCTAATTTAATGTCTCGTCCTGTTATTGCTGGTAATTCCGGCGGAGTAGGCGATGCGATACTTGATTCTTATAACGGCCTCTTGGTAGAAGCGGAAAATATTGCTAGTATAAAAGCGGCGATAATTAAACTCGCTGGTGATGCTCAGCTCAGAAAAAAATTAGGAGAACAGGGAAGAGAGAGAGCACTTAAGGAATTTAATTGGTCCGGACAGGCTAAAAAAATAATTGATATTATTAATACACAGAATTTATGATTTCTATAATTATTCCGGTTTATAATCAGGCCAAGAAGTTAATAAAAACTTTAGAGAGTATTAATTCTCAGAGTTGGCGTGATTATGAGGTAATAATCGTTAATGATGGTTCACGCGATAAGGTGGAAGAAATATTTACCGCTTATTTTAAAGATTTACAGACGGAAAATAGTTACTTGTTTATTAATCAAAAAAATTTAGGGGCGCCAGCCGCTCGTAATCGCGGTGCGCGCGAAGCTAAGGGTGACTTTTTGTTTTTTTGTGATGCTGATGCGACTCTAGAACCAACAGCCTTAGAAGAATTAGTCGCAGCCTTACAGACTAATCCTGAAGCCAGTTATGCTTATCCTTCTTTTCATTGGGGGAGAAAATTATTTAAAGTTGGTCCTTTTGATCAAGAAAAATTAATGAGTGGCCCTAGTATTCATACTATGGCCCTTATTCGTCGCAGTGATTTTCCGGAAGCTGGTTGGGATGAAAGTATTAAAAAGTTTCAGGACTGGGACTTATGGTTGACGATGTTGGCGAACGGTAAATATGGCGTGTGGGTTGATAAAGTTTTATTTCGCGTGACGCCAGGCGGTGTTTATAGCTCCTGGCTGCCGTCCTTCGCTTATAAATTATTGCCATTTTTACCGGTAGTAAAAAAATATCAAGCGGCTTTAAAAGTAATTAAAGAAAAACATGCTTTGGACCAAATCGCCCAATAAGTTTTGGTTAGTTATTACTGCCGTCATTTTGTTAATGGTTGGAATAGTTTTTATTAGCATCCTGAATTTTTATTCTTCTCCTAGAATTTTGCCGACAGCGACTGTTAGTGTCCAAGAGAAAACTATTAAAGTAGAGCTTGTTGCTACTGCGGCCGACATGTATCGTGGTTTGAGCGGTCGAAGTTCTCTGTGTCCGGACTGTGGGATGTTATTTAATTTTCCTAACAGCGGAGAAAGAAAGTTCGTGATGCGTGATATGAAGTTTCCCCTAGATATTGTTTTTATTAGTAATGGTCGGATTATTAAAATTGACGATAATTTAGCGCCCGCGGGCGATAGACCGGAAATAATTTATAGTAGTGAGGGGGAGGCTAATCAAGTTCTGGAATTAAACGCCGGTTATACTACGCAAAATAATATTAATGTCGGAGACTTTGTTTCTTTTAATCCCTAGTTTATGTTAGCAATAAATTACCGAAAAATATCAATTATTCTCGGCCTGTTTTTATTAACAGAAATTTTGTCTTATATTGGTTTTGCTTCATCAATTGCTAATCCTTTTATTTTTGGTTTTTTTATTTTGACAGCCCTGTTTGTCACTGTTTATAAATTAGAATATGGCATTCTATTGGTTGCGGCGGAGTTATTGATATCATCTTTCGGTTATTTAATTTATTTAGATTTAAACGGTAGTCGTTTATCTCTGAGAATAATATTATGGCTCATAGTCATGGCAGTGTTTTTCTTCCAATTCTTAGGGCAATTAATTAAAGAGAAAAATCAGTCAGTTTATTGGAAAAATCTTAAGGATTTTGTCGCTTGGAAATGGTTTTTCCTCTTAGCTTTTTTTATTTTAATCGGTTTAATAAATGCCATTTTTCGCGGTAATGATTTAATGACGGTTTTTGCCGATTTTAACGCTTGGTTATATTTTCTGATGTTACTCCCAGTTATTGCGGTATATAGTCATTCTGAAAAGAGCATCGTGACTGGTCAGATATTAAGCGGTAAACAATCATCGGCTAAGTTAGAACTTTTATTAAATATATTTTTTGCCGCCTCGCTTTGGCTTAGTTTAAAAACTCTTTTTTTACTTTTTGTTTTTACTCATAATTTAAGTATTGGCCCGGAAATTTATACTTGGCTGAGACGTACTCTAGTGGGAGAGATGACACCGACTGCAAGCGGTTGGCCAAGAGTTTTTTTACAGGGGCAAATTTATCCGGTGGTGGCTTTTTTGATAATTTTTTGGCGGCGCGCTCAAGATTTACAGTGGAAAGAATTTTTTAAAATTAATAATTGGCCATTATTTGTGGTCTCATCTTTATTCCTTAGCAGTGTTTTGATTAGCTTTTCTCGTAGCTTTTGGCTTGGCTTGGCGGCTGTGATGTCGCTCAGCTTTATTTTATTATGGAGTTTAAATTCTTTTAAGAAGATGATGTTGGTAGCCGGCTGGGCAGCTCTATCATTCTTGGGGTCTTTTTTGATTATCTATTTAGTAGCCGCCTGGCCTTATTGGAATGTTAACGGTGCTTCTAATTTTAGCTCTGGATTAGTATCCCGGGTTACGGCCAGCGGGGAGGCGGCCTTAGTGTCACGCTGGTCACTATTGCCAGTTCTTAGTCAGGCTATTTTAAAAGAACCTTTATTTGGTCAAGGTTATGGCGCGACTGTCACTTATTTTTCCAGTGATCCAAGGGTGTTAGAAAATAATTCCAGTGGTCAATATACTACTTATGCTTTTGAATGGGGCTATTTAGATATTTGGTTGAAATTAGGCTTGGTCGGACTCTTAGCTTATTTAATTTTATTGTGGCAGATTTTGTCTGCAGCCTGGCAACAAGGTCTTAAACAAAATAATTATTTGTGGTTTGGTATTGGTGCTGCTCTTGTTTTTTTGGCGGTTATTAACTTTTTTACCCCCTATTTAAATCACCCTCTCGGTATTGGAGTCGTTATCGCCGGCTCTTGTTTAATTTGGCTAAATAAAGTATATTAGACAGTAATTAATCAAAAGTTCTATAATATAAATAGATAAAATATGAATGATCAAATAATTTCTCAAGAAGGTTACGATAAATTAAAAGATGAGATGACTTTCTTGTCTACTATTAAGCGAAAAGAGATTGCTGAGCGTATTGAACGCGCTAAGGAATTAGGAGACTTAAGTGAAAATGCTGAATATAGTGAAGCTAAAGATGCTCAAGCTCTTAACGAAGGTCGTGTATTAGAAATTTCCAATACTTTGAAAAATGTGACGGTAGTGGAGGGTACCACTTCTAATGATGAGGTGGCTATGGGCTCTAAAGTGACCGTCAAAACAGCGAGTGGGGAAAAGCAGTATACTATTGTTAGTTTTAATGAAGCCGATCCGGTGGGTGGAAAAATATCCAATGAGTCGCCATTAGGAGTTGCTTTTTTAAATAAACATAAAGGAGATGAAGTAGAGGTAGAAACTCCGGGTGGAATACTTAAATTTAAAATTACCAAAATAGAATAAAAATATGGCAGATAACTCTGCGGAAAAAAATTCTGATAGCGAACGAGATGAACGCGTCAAAAAATTAGAAGCGCTGACTAGCGCCGGACTTGTTGCTTATCCGGCTAAAGTAGAACGTGACTATGAAATAGCCGCGGTTTTAAGTGATTTTGCTAAGCATGAAAAAGCGGCTAAAGATTTTAACATTGTTGGTCGTTTGCGTGCTAAAAGGGAACATGGTAATTTGGTTTTTGCCAATTTAGAGGATGCTTCCGGTTCTATGCAGTTAGTTGTTTCTAAAAAAGATTTGGGTGCGGATAGTTTTAAAAATTTTATAAAATTTATTGATGTCGCTGATTTTATTCAGGTTAGCGGTCATTGTTTTGTTACTGCACGCGGTGAGCAAAGTTTAATGGTCGTAGATTGGAAATTACTGACTAAAGCCTTATTGCCAATTCCTGATGCTTGGTATGGTTTAAAAAATGAAGATGAGCGATTACGTAAACGTTATTTGGATTTATTGTTAAATCCGGAATTAAAAGAATTGTTTCGTCAAAAATCACGTTTTTGGGAGGTCACTAGGGAATTTATGAAAAGTCATGGTTTCTTTGAAGTGGAAACTCCGACCCTGGAAACTACCACTGGTGGCGCCGAAGCTAATCCTTTCCAGACTCATCATAATGATTTTGATTTGGATGTTTTTATGCGTATTTCTGTGGGTGAACTTTGGCAAAAACGTTTGATGGCGGCCGGTTATGAAAGAGTTTTTGAAATTGGCCGAGTTTATCGTAACGAAGGTTCTAGCCCCGATCATTTGCAGGAGTTCACTAACATGGAATTCTATTGGGCTTATGCTGACTATGAAATGGGTATGAAGTTAGCACAAGAATTATATCAAGATATTGCTCAAAAAGTTTTTGGTAAAACTAAATTTAGCACTAAAGGTTTTGAATATGATTTAGCGGGTGAATGGCCGCGCCTAGATTATCGTTCCGAGGTTATTAAACAGACCGGAGTGGATGTTATTAAAGCTACGGAAAAAGAGATGATGGCGGTTTTAGAAAAATTAAAAGTTAAGTATGAGGGGGATAATAAGGAGCGCTTAACTGATACGTTGTGGAAATATTGTCGGAAGAATATTGCCGGTCCAGTTTTTCTAATTAATCATCCTAAATTAGTTTCACCTTTGTCTAAAGCTAAGACGGATGATCCAGAGTTAACCGAACGTTTTCAGATTATTATTGCTGGGAGTGAGATAGGGAATGGTTTTTCCGAATTGAATGATCCGGTAGATCAGCGTCAACGTTTTGAAGAACAACAGACTTTAATTGACAGGGGGGATAAAGAAGCGATGATGCCGGATTGGGAATTTGTAGAGATGCTTGAGCATGGTATTCCGCCTACTTGTGGTTTTGGCTTTGGGGAAAGATTATTTGCCTTTTTGGTTGATAAACCGGTTAGGGAGGTTACTTTGTTTCCTTTGATGCGTCCTAAAGCGGATGACTTGAAAAAAGAAGATAAATAGATTATATTATTTATTGTATTCGGGGATCGTCTAATGGTAGGACGACTGGTTCTGGTCCAGTTAATCGGGGTTCAAATCCCTGTCCCCGAGCATCGTTGAACAAACAGGCGCGAAAGCGTCTGTTTTTTCATAATATTCGCCAAATTCTATTGGTCCGAAACTGCTATTTACACGAGGCATCCATTTCGCTAAAAATTCACCCCCTAAAGTGTATTTTGGCCTTATTTTATCGCCCTCTAATGAAAAGTCCGAAAATAATTTCGATAGAATTATTCTTTTGCCTTCAGGCTTCTTGTCTGAGTCACAAATTAAATCTTGAGCTTCAATTGCTATACGATGAAGAGTGATGCCTTCTTTATAATCCGGAGCGCTTGGCCCAGGATTAATTTGAACAATTTTCTTCTCTAAATCTATTTTTTCCACATTAAACTCGTTGTATTTTTTGTTATAAAAATCTTCAGTAATTTTTCCGTCTAGCTTGTCATTGTAAAGCAGGTCTAATCTATTCTCAATTCGCTTTAAACTCTCTTCTAGGGCCTGTTTTTTGGTCTCTATAAGCTTAATATCAGCTGGTTCATCCTCTTTAATAGCCTGTTCGAGCCAATCTACAAGTTTTGAAGTCTTTGGTTTTATTTTTTCAAGATATGGCATTAATTGTTCAATTAAATCTTGCTCTCTAACTCTAGTATTTTGTGAACAAGGGCGATAATGATTGCAGGTTCCATAAATATGCCCCTTTCTTTGGCTCCAACTAATAATGCCGCCACATTCAGCGCAACGAATATTACCCTTAAAGATAAAGAGATGTTTTTTAAATTGAGAAGCAGACAATTTTCGTCTAATTCTAAGTTGTACTTGCTCAAACAATTCTTGAGAGACTATCGGCTCGTGATTACCAGAGTATATTTTTTTATTCCAAACAATTTGTCCGGTATAAAAAGGATTAGTCAGCATGCTATGCAAAGTATTTTTAGGAATCATTTTTCCCGATGGTGTTTTAAGTCCTTCGTCATACATTACCTCGGCTAAAAATTTAAGAGAATAATTACCGCTAGCATATAATTCAAAAGCTTCTTTAATTAATGGTGCAATTTTTTCATCAATGATTTGAGTTTTATGTCCTTTGTCACCAATTGTTTTATAACCCAAGCAAGGTCGTTGTGGCATCCAACCGGATTCCAGTTTTGCTTTCTGTCCTTTCTTTACCTCCTCGCTTAGATTATTAGTATAGAACCTGGCAATTGCCACTTTCATGTCCCAAACTAAATTTTCATGAGCTCGAGTATTACGATTAACGACAAAATTTTCTTTTACAAAATGTATTTCGTGTTTTTCATCTTCATTAATCCAGTCGCTAATAATTGCTGCATCTCTAAGGTTACGAGTTAAGCGGTCTATTTTTTCAACCAGAAGAATATTAAAGCCGTTCTTTTTAACATAAACTAACATTTCAGAAAAAGTCTTCCTGATCAGCTTGCCACTGGCGGATTCTGAAATCTTGTATATTTTAGCAATACTAAAATCATTGCGCCCGGCATAATCTTTTAGCAGCTTTTCTTGAGCTTCTAAAGAATAGCCCTTGTCCTCCTGTTCTTTAGAGGAGACACGACAATAGAGAATACATTTTTTATCTGTCTTTTTCATATTTTTGATAACTAAAAGGGAGCGGCTCTGTGCACACCAACGAATATTACATAAAGCAATACTTGTCAGTCAGAAACCGCCCCCTTTTAGGGGACAAGTATAAAAAAAGCCTTATGTATTTATATTCTCGTTGATGTGCATTTTCATACTAGCAAATTACTTAGATAATTTCAACTTTATTAGAGCCTTATAATAACCTACTATCTGGTTGCCAATTTCAAATACCTCACTATCTGATAGATCTCGTCCGTATTCATCTTTGATGATTATCTTTAGTTTTTGAAGCATTTGCTTACTAACCATATCAGTTATTGTAAGTTAATCGTGGAGTAAAAAGTTTGTGCAGGACTTTTTACTCAATTTCTTTGAGAGCTTTTTCGTAAGAGGCTAATTTTCGTTTAAGCATTTCGGTGTCAGAAGAATGTTCAAAACTTTCTCCGGCTTCAAGTGCCTTTCGCATGCCGTCTATTTTTCCAATTAACCATTTTTCGTATCCGTATGCGCCGAAATAAATTCTTTCTAAGTTTGCCATATTATTTAATTTGATAAATATTTACAGTTACTTCGCCTCGATATTTATTGTTAAATTCTTTCTCATAAACCTTTTCTGGCGGCGGAGTATAATCAGCCATTATTGTTTCTCCTTCTTGGCCTTTGAATTCTTGTGGCCTGTTTAGGTTGCGAGAGTAGAAGAATTTCTTTTTGCCGAAATATTTTCGGTTAAACGATTCTTTACTTAAATATTTTGAAACGTATAAGCCGACATTATTAATTGATTTTATTTTGTTAATCTTTACGAAACCGTGTCGCCAAATTTTCTCAATTTTTTTAACCTCAATTTTTTGATTAAGTAGTAGATGATAGTGAATTGCTCCGCCAAACTCTTTCTTGATATTGGTGCGGAAATAATAATCGCCTTGAAATTCGGGAACCGCTAAATACTTAATACCGGGGAAATTATATTTAAGCCTTTGCATGAAAGTCATAAACAGATAATTACATTTCTCAAATTCAGTGATGTCTTTTTTGTTCTCAAATTTATTTTCATCGAAAGTTAGAGTTAGAAAGGTGATAAAATCGGGATTACTATTTACGAGGCGCATAATGGTCATTCTGGTTCGTCTAAGCGCACCGCTTCTCATTTCTGTTTGTTCTTCTCGGGGTTTATTCTTCCGTTTCTTCCTATGGACCGCCTTCTTGCCTAAAACAATTTCATTTTGATAAATATATTCTTCAATAAATGATCCGGAGATAATTATTTTATTTTTATAAGTTCCTTTAGCTCGTTTTTCTTTAACGTTTTTAAGGTATTCTAAATATTTTAATCTTCCTCTTTCTAATCTATCTGTATCTTTGTTATCCATATCACTTAAATCTTGTTGAGTGTGCTTATAGTCAAGTTAAGAACATGATTTGAAGTATTGCCGCCCCACTCCTCCTTTTTCGGCTCCCCCGAGGGGATGCCGCCAAAAAAGGAGGAGGAGCTGCGGGGCGGAAAAGTTCCTTTATTCCTTATTAGAAACGTAGTAATTTACATTGGCCCTCCTTACTTTTTTGTCCAAAAAATAATAAGGATAAACATTCACGTCTAGGTTGATGATGTCTCCAATTTTTCCCAAGTCTAAATCTTTATCATTGATGTAGATCTTGATCGGAAAAATACTACCTTCTGGTTCAAGAAAGATAATTCGTTTTTGAACTGTGGATCCATCTTTCTTGGTGAACTCATTTATATCGTCTTTTTTTAATGTTCCTTTGATGTTAAACATAAGCATTGTTGTTAATTTTATTAGAGCCCGTCGACTTTTATTTCAGGCTTAAGCTAAGTTTATAACAATAAAAAACTCCAGATAATTGGAGTTTTGATGGATCTTTGATGAAGCTCTATATTAAAAAAACGGCCAATTTGACCGTTTAAAAAAGTTATTAACAGACTAGTGAAGCTACTAGCATTTATCTGTATAAAATATCAAAATCGTAGAAATTGATTTCACGTAATAATTTTCGACTCTTTTTGGCTTTTGTGATAACCGATTTTATATATTTAGATTCATCCTCTATTCTTTTACTAATTTTTTCAATATCTTGCCTAAAGTTAACCGACGAGACCTTAACTTTTTTTATTTTCTCTAATTTTAGCCATTCAGAAAAATCACGATGAGTGGCTAGTTTTGGGTTAGCTTTAAAAAAGTATCTTAAAATTAAGGCTCGGCGTCCTTCAAATTTTATAGTCTCTTCTTTGAAAGTTATTATGCCTAGTTCGGTTATGGAATTATAGCTATATCTTGGAGGATTTTTTAATTCTTCATTCTCGGCTTCTTCTGGAGTGCTTATGTTAATTTCTTGGTTTTCTTCTTTGTATATCTGGTTTAGAAGTTTCTGATCAGAATTAATAAGCTCATTAATTTTATCTATACATTTTTCAAAGTCGTCAGTATGAAATTCAGCTTCTGACTTAGTTAGGCGCTTTAAAAATTTAGGGTCGGAAGCATCAAAAAACATTAGATTATTAGAAGCGATATTATCAGCCTTTTTACCTAAGGCGTGGCAACGGTCTAGTTTAATGGAATCATGAGCCGCTTTAAACAAGGAATAGTATTCTTGCCAGAATTTATAAGAAACATGTAGACGAGAAAGTTCGTACCAGAGCTGTTTGTCCATTTTCTTTTCTCGGTATTCCTTATTTATATTTCTTTGTATTTCATTTTCTTCATAAATCTTAGCTTGGATAAATTTAGAAAAAATAGGGTCATTTTCAATAATCTCGACAAACCCATACATAACATAAAAAATACCGCTTAAAGTATTTTCACTATAAGCTAAGTTACTTTGTTCTCTTAATCTTTGCAAAAAGATTTTGGTCTTTTGTTCTAGCATAAGTAAATAATATGACGATATAAGGGAATTGTCAAAAGCAGGGAAACGGGGCTGATTGTCTATCTGTGGCTTCTCATTTTAGCGTCAGCTTATCGCCCATCAAGGTAGTACAAGTCTCCACTTTGACTGTCGCAAGCCATCAGACGCTATCTCATTTCGTGCCGATAGATAATCTAAGGCGACGTTATCCGGCAATTTAAAATAAGTCGTCAATTTAAATTTATGACATTATCAGTCAAATCAAATTGGACAGGTTCGAAAAACACTTCCAGTCTCGTCCGCAAAGAAATTGCGAAACGTTGGGGTGAAGATGAAGCTAAACGTTATAATCCGTTTGAAAATTGCTTAACCTTCAAGAGATGGTTAGAAAACGGATATGTAGTTCGCAAGGACGAAAAGGCTATCCGGTCTTTTATCGTCATCGAGAAGAAAGATAAAAAAACGGGAACAGTCGTTGAGAGACGACTTAAGACAATTTATCTTTTCTACGAAAAACAAGTTGAGCCTCAAGCGGCTTAACAAATCAAGGAGTTGATCCTTCGGGATTGACTCCTTTTTTTGTATAGACAATGCCGACTGGGGCATATTTTAGACTTTTTTTGAGCCAATTTTTAGAATTAATCCTTTTGACTTTCGAGTAAATTTATGGGATTATGAAGGAAAGATTAATAATATAAACCTATGTTTGAGCAATCACTAAAAAATATTGATAATATCCTGCGAGCTGATAATGCCGGAGGAGCCCTTGATTATATAGAACAAACTTCCTGGATTCTTTTCTTGAAGTATTTAGATGATTTAGAAGAAACTAAAAGAACCGAAGCAGCCTTAGCTGGTAATAAATATCAATATATTTTAGCGCCAGAATATAGATGGATTAATTGGGCTTGTCCAAAAAATGGCGATGGTAAACTAGATCATAACAAGGCTTTAGATGGAGATGATTTGCGAGATTTTGTAAATTTAAAACTTTTTCCTTATCTTAAAAAATTTAAAGTTGATGCAGAAAATTCAGATACAGTGGAATATAAAATTGGAGAAATTTTCAGTGAATTAAAAAATAAAATTCAAAGTGGATATGCTCTGCGAAATATATTAGATATTATTGATGCTTTACATTTTCGCACTGAAGAAGAGAAACACGAATGGTCGCATTTATATGAAAGTAAGATTCGTGGCATGGGAAATGCTGGGCAAGATGGCGGACAATATTATACGCCAAGGCCGCTTATTAAAACTATAGTCGAAGTCGTCGCACCAAAAATAGGTGAAACTATTTATGATGGTGCTTGCGGTAGCGCTGGATTTTTAGTAGAAGCGTTTCAGTACTTATCTAAAAATCGAGAAAAGCTTTCTTCTAAAGAGTGGGCTATTATTCAGAAAAAAACCCTGTATGGCAAAGAAAAAATTTCTCTTCCGTATATCATTGGCGTCATGAATATGATTCTGCATGGCATAGAAACACCAAATATTAAAAGAACAAATACCTTAACTGAAAATCTGGCAGATATTCAGGAAAAGGATCGCTATAATATTATTTTAGCTAATCCTCCATTTGGTGGTAAAGAACGTAAAGAAGTACAACAAAATTTTCCGATAAAAACTGGCGAAACGGCTTCTCTATTTTTACAGCACTTCATTAAAATATTAAAAGCAGGTGGTCGAGCTGGTATTGTTATTAAAAATACTTTTTTGTCCAACCCGGACAATGCTTCGATTTCTTTGCGCAAATTACTTTTAGAAAACTGCAATCTTCATTCGGTTTTAGACTTACCAGGCGGCTCTTTTCAGGGAGCTGGAGTAAAAACTGTTGTTTTATTTTTTGAAAAAGGAATGCCAACAAAAAATGTTTGGTTTTATCAATTAAATCTTGATCGTAATCTCGGTAAAGGACAACCTTTAAACGAATCTGATTTGGCGGAGTTTGTAGAATTGCAAAAAACTAAAGCGAATAGTGATAATTCTTGGAGTGTAAACGTTGAAAGCATTAATAAAGATACTTTTGATTTGACTGCGGAGAACCCACATAAAAAAAAGGACAATATTTTAAGAGAACCGAAAAGCATTTTGAAGGAAATGAAGAAGTTAGATGAGGAGACTAATAAAATATTAATACAAATTGAATCTAAATTATAATTTATGAATACCGTAAAATTTTTAGATATAAAAGAAAAACTGCAACTTGCTTTGCAAGAAAAGTTAAAACAAACCCCAATTGTTGGCGAGGCAGGGTTTACTCTAATTGACGGATTTATGACTTTACCGCTTCATGGTGATATCTCAAATAATTTAATCATAGGCGGACCCAGTATTCCCGTCATTGGTATAGTTGGCAACACATCTGGTCGTGTATATACCTTTGCCCTGAAAGTAATTTTACCTGATATTCAAATTTAATATGGATAACAATAATACAATTAGTAACCCCTTAGATGGAGGTGGTGGTGGATCTGAGGTTATAGATTCATCTCAGATTAGTGATAATCCAACTATTCAAAGCACTGTTAACACTGAGACTTTTGATAATTTAAAAAAGGACTTTTTGCAACTCAAGGATGACTTTAGCAACGAAAAAAATAAAATTTCTTTATTAAAAACTGATTTCGAAAAGAGTAAATTCGACATAATCACACTTATTGGAATATTTGTTGGTCTAATTACTTATTTAGGGCTAGAAATTCAAGTATTTAAGTCTATTAATAATCCACTTCTGATTATTGGTGTTTCAATATTTTTTATTGCATCAATTCTTTTGTTTATATTAAGTATAAATTTGATTATAAAAAAGACTGAAGCGCTTATCTGGAAAGATCTTAATAATCCATTGTATATATTGTTGTTAGTCTTATTAGTAATATCAATATTTTTTATAATTATGGGTTATAAAGATTTTTCCTACGCCGATAAATTTTGTATTAATTTTTTAAATACCTATGGCAAATAAAAATAATATCGGAAACGGCGGTGATGCTGGTGAAATATTTATTGCTGCGAAGCATATTGTTGGCGATGGAAAAATCGAAGCAAATGGTGGAAATGGTTTTGTTGGCGGCAAGGGTGGCAAAATAACCTTGATCTCAGAGGATAATCAGTTTTCTGGTGACATTTCAGCAAAAGGAGGACAATCGTTAAATAAATCAAAATGGTGGGAAAAATCTTGGATACAAGCGATAGTACTTGTTAGTGCTCTTGTTGGGATCGCTGGTTTTATACTATTAATCTATGAAAAATAACTGGCAAACAAAAAAACTTGGTGAAATTATAGTAGAAAATAGAAAGTCTATTATAAAATCAAAAGGCAACAAAGAAGGTATTTTTCCATTTTTTGTTAGTGGTTTTAATGTAAAAAAAATTGATAAGTATTTAATAGATGATAAAAATATTTTTTTACCCACAGGTGGTAATTTTTTTGTTCATTATTTTGATGGTAAGGCTTCTTATTCTACGGATACCTGGTCTATAAAAACAAGAGAAGATGTAAATATTAAATATTTATATTATTTTCTTATTCTAAATCAAGATTTTATAAGTAAAAAACTATTTAAAGGGGCAACAATTAAACATTTGCAAAAAAATTATTTTAAGGACATTGTCATTTTTATTCCGCCCATCTCCGAACAACTTCGGATAATAAAAATTTTGGATGAAGTTTTTGATAAGGCGATAAAAATAAAAATAAACGCCGAAAAAAATTTGCAAAATTCTAAAGATCTTTTTGAATCATATTTGCAGAATATCTTTGTAAACAAAGGAAATGATTGGGAAAAGAAAACGCTTAAAGAAATTTCTCTTGAATTTGGCCGAGGAAAATCGAAACATCGTCCTCGCAACGATAAAAAGCTTTATGATGGACAATATCCATTTATTCAAACCGGGGATATTAGAAATTGTAATCATTATATTACGGAGTACTCACAAACATATAATGAAAAGGGATTAGATCAAAGCAAGTTGTGGCCGAAAGGAACAATCTGTATTACGATTGCAGCCAACATTGCAGAAACCGGAATTCTAAATTTTGATGCATGTTTTCCGGATAGCGTGATAGGACTCGTGGTTAATGACAAAATAGCTAATCAGGTCTTTGTTGAGTATTTATTGCAATTTTATAAAACGTACATTCAGACAAAAGGAAAAGGAAGTGCACAGGCAAATATAAACATGGGAACATTTGAACATGAGAGATTCCTAATACCAAGCCTTTCGGAACAGAAATTAATTGTGTCTAAGCTAGATAAACTTTCCATTGAAACTAAAAAATTAGAAGAAACATATAAGCGAAAACTAGCTGATTTAGAAGAATTAAAAAAGTCTATATTAAAGAAAGCTTTTAATGGGGAATTATAAAATATAGCCTTATTTATTTGATTGATTAATAGCATGTCCACCATTTGGACAAGTACTTGAATATATGTACAATATATGCTAAAATTTGGACATATGAATATAAATAATGAAAAACCCTATAATTTATTGCCTTTTTTGCCACCAGATATTGATTTAGATGACGTAGAAATACTGAAAAAGGTAAATACCGCTAATATTGCCCTAAGTAAATTAGAGGGCAGTTCTTTGGCTATTCCTAATAGAAATTTGCTTATAGAACCACTATCTGTAAGGGAAGCCGTGGCTAGTTCGGGAATAGAAAATATTAATACAACGGTAGCGGAAATCTTTCAGGCTGAATTATTTCCCGAAAAGATTCAGTCTAAAGCTCAAAAAGAAACTCTTCACTATAAAGATGCTTTAAGAGTTGGTTTTGCCTTGATTAAAAAGCAAGGATTTTTAAACACTAATTCATTTTTGGAAATTCAAAAAATATTAGAGCCTAATAAATCCGGAGTAAGAAAATTACCAGGAACAAAAATCGAGAACTCGTCAACTGGTGAAATATTATACACCCCGCCGGAAGGTGAGGATCTTATCAGGGAATTGCTTAAAAATTATGAAACTTATTTTAATAATTTTTCTGATAATGTCGACCCTTTAATAAAACTTGCTATTTTACATTATCAATTTGAAGCAATTCATCCTTTTTATGATGGCAATGGTAGAACTGGTCGTATTCTTATGGTTCTATATTTAATTTTATCTGAAAGATTAGAATTACCGATACTATTTATTAGTGGTTTCATTAATAAAAATCGTTCTGACTATTATCGTCTGCTCAATTCTGTGACTAAAAATGGTAACTGGAAAGAATGGATATTGTTTATTTTAAATGCCATTGAAACGCAATCACTAGAAACGGCTAAAACGGTTTCAGAGATTAAAAAAATGCATCATCAGTATAAAGAAACAATAAAAAATAAATTACCAAAAATTTATACTGCTGAGCTAGTAGACTATCTTTTTGCTAATCCGTTTTACAGTCAACAAAGTTTAGCACAAATAGTAGGCAAAGAGAGAAAAACTTCTGCCAAATATCTAAACTCTTTACTGAGTGAAAATCTTATTGAGGCTTTTCGGTTTAAGCGTGAAAAAATATATTATTGTCCAGAGTTATTAAAATTACTTTCTTAATTTATGAACGAATCAGAAACAAGAGCTGAATACATTGACCCAAAACTTAAAGCTAGTGGCTGGGGTGAGGTTGATGGCTCAAAAGTTTTGCGAGAATTTAGAATTACTGATGGTAAGATTCAGGCTGGTGGCACTAGAAGTAAACCAGAAATTGCTGATTATATTTTAGTCTATAAGAATCAGAAAATTGGTGTAATTGAGGCTAAAGCCGAGAACTTATCGGCGAGTGAAGGCGTTACTCAAGCTAAGTCTTATGCTGAAAAATTAAATATTGATTATACTTACGCCACTAACGGCCGAGAGATTTATGAGATGTCTTTAAAATCTGGCCGAGAGAGCAATATTGATAACTTCCCAACCCCAGATGAATTATGGGCTAAAACTTATTCTGACCAAAACGAATGGAAAGATAAATTTAATAACATTATAAGCGAAGGCGAATATGGTAAACGTTATTACCAAGAAATTGCCATTAATAATGTTTTAGATGCTATTGCTGAAGAAAAAAATAGAATCCTTTTAACGATGGCGACTGGTACCGGTAAAACGGCAGTCGCTTTTCAAATTGCTTGGAAACTCTTTCAGTCTCGCTGGAATTTAAAAAGAGATGGTGCTCGTCGTCCCAGAATATTATTTTTAGCGGATAGAAATATCTTAGCCGATCAAGCATTTAATGCTTTTTCCGCTTTTGATAAAGATGCTTTGGTTAGAATTAATCCCCTTGATATTCGTAAAAAAGGAGCAGTGCCTATGAGTGGTAGTGTTTATTTTACTATTTTCCAAACTTTCATGAGTGGGCCTAACGGAACTCATTATTTTGGTGATTATCCAAAAGATTTTTTTGATTGTATTATCATTGATGAGTGTCATCGTGGCGGCGCTAATGATGAAAGTAATTGGCGAGGTATTTTGGATTATTTTTCTCCAGCGGTTCAATTAGGTTTAACCGCTACTCCAAAAAGAAAAGATAATGTTGATACTTATAAATATTTTGGTGAACCAGTTTACACTTATTCTCTAAAGCAAGGTATTAACGATGGTTTTTTGACACCCTTTAAAATCAAGCGCATTAAAACAACCATGGATGATTATGTTTACACTTCTGATGATCAAGTTGTTGAGGGTGAGGTTGAAGAGGGTAAAATATATGAAGAAGCCGATTTTAACCGTATTATTGAAATTAAAGAACGAGAAGCTAAAAGAGTTAGAATCATTCTAGATGAGATTAATCAGAATGAAAAAACTATCATTTTCTGTGCTACTCAAGACCACGCCGCCGCCGTTAGAGATTTAATTAATCAGATGAAGGATAATAAAGACTCTAATTATTGTGTTAGAGTCACGGCTAATGATGGAGCTAGAGGAGAACAGTTTTTACGAGAATTTCAGGATAATGAAAAAACTATCCCTACGATTTTGACCACCTCACAGAAGCTTTCTACTGGCGTTGATGCACGTAATGTGCGCAACATCGTTCTAATGAGGCCGGTGAATTCCATGATTGAATTTAAACAGATTGTTGGTCGTGGTACTAGACTATTTGACGGTAAAGAATATTTTACCATTTACGATTTTGTTGATGCTTATAAACACTTTTCTGATCCTGAGTGGGACGGAGACCCGATAGGAGATGAGATAGAAAGTGAGCCCCGTGGACCAAAAGGTAAAGGAATTAAAGGCCCTATTTTACCACCTGAGCCACCAGTAGATCCAAAGCAAAAACTAAAAATTAAATTACGAGACGGTAAAGAAAGAGAAATCCAGCATATGATTTCTACTTCTTTTTGGGATGCTAACGGAAAGCCAATTTCTGCTGAAGAATTTTTAAAGAATATTTTTGGTGCTTTACCAGAATTCTTTAAGAATGAAAATGAGTTGAGAAGTATTTGGGCTAATCCGGTTACTAGAAGAGTCTTTTTATTTAAAATGTCAGAGCTTGGTTATGACCAAGAAAAATTAGAAAGCTTGCAGAATATGATTAACGCCGATGACAGTGATTTATTTGATGTCTTGGCTTACGTTTCTTTTGCTATTCAACCAATAACTAGAGAAGAGAGAGTGTCTGAAGTAAAAAGTATTATTTTAGAGAAACTAAACGACAAAGAAAGAGAGTTTTTAGATTTTGTTTTGACTAAATATCTTGAAAAAGGTTTTGAAGAATTAGGCGAAGAAAAATTACCTATTCTATTAAATTTAAAATATAATGCCATTGCTAACGCTGAACAGAATTTAGGCGATGTTGAAAAAATACGTTCCATGTTTTTTAATCTTCAAAAAGAACTTTATATGAAGGTGTAATAAAATCGTATGACAGATAAAGAAATAAAAAAGAAAGAACTAGAAGAATATTTAGCGCAAAGCACCATGCAAATAAATGGTGCTGAGTGTTGGAAATGTGGCAAATTGATGAAAATGGCTCTGGTTTTTTCAAAAGGAGATCTGTATGGGCCAGAAGAATTTGATGAAAAACAATTAGAATTAGCTAGGTCAAAAGGGGTTCTAATCAAGTCACAGGATGCTAAGACATCAGAGTCTACATATTTAGCTAACACCTGCCCAATTTGTGACGCCTTTATAGGTAAATTTTTTATTCACGATTATTTAGATGGAACTGGAGAGAGATATAAATTGGATTAATAAATAGGTAAAAAATATGTATTTAATTAATAAGAATAAAAAAAGTTTAGAACAAATAAATAAAACTACGTTTAGAGACCTTGGTATTAGCGAGCGTCATGATCTACAAGAGTGGTTAGCCAATAATCCAAGTATTTTTGGAGAAGATCTTTTAATGATTCAAAAAGAATTCGATGGATTTGAGGACACCAACGAAAGACTGGATTTACTGGCTTTAGATAAACAAGGAAATCTGGTTATTATAGAAAATAAACTAGACGACTCGGGGCGTGATGTTATTTGGCAGGTTTTAAAGTATGCGTCCTATTGTTCGACTTTAAAAATACAAAATATTAAGGAAATATTTAATCAATATTTAAAAAAGGAGGGGAGAGAAGAAAACGCCGAGGACTTATTATCTGATTTTTTTGGTGACGAGGACTATGAAAATATTGTTAATATTGGAAATTCCCAACGCATTGTGATGGTTGCTGGTCAGTTTAGAAAAGAGGTGACATCAACGGCTATTTGGTTATTAAATTATGGACTCAGAATCCAGTGCTTTAAAGCATCAACTTATAAGCATGAAGATCAATTATTTTTTAACTTAGAACAGATTATACCAATGAAAGATGCTGAAGATTTTATTATTAGTATGGCTAAAAAGAATCTTGATGATTTAAGTAATCAAAAGGAAATGAAAAATCGTCACAACAAACGTTTTGAGTTCTGGACCCAATTTCTAAAAGAAATCAATAAGGTTAATCATTTGTGTGCAAATACAAGTCCAAGCAAGGATTCGTGGATAGGAGTGGCCCTAGGAATGAGTGGCGTCAGTTTAAATTTAGTTGTTACACAAAAATATGCTCGCTCTGAGGTATTTATTAACAGGGGAAGTCAGGAAGAAAATAAAAAAATATTCGATTATTTTTATAAATCAAAAAATGAAATTGAAAAGGAATTTGGTCAAGAATTAACTTGGGAAAGAATGGATGATAAGGTTACTTCGAGAATAAAATTTCAATTGAATGGAGTAAACGCTTTTAGTCAAGAAGATTGGAATAAGATGAATAAATTTTTAGTAGAAAATACCACTAAAATGGAGAAAATATTTTCTGTTTATGTCCAGAGATTAAGGGGCCAGTTAAATAGATAGATACTGTATAAAGGGTAATTACTTTTTTAAAAAATAGCATATAAAATGTTCATAAAAAGTTAATAATTAGCACTTGACCAAGATGACTGCTAATGATATAATTTTATCAGAAAATGAGGCGTTTACCCGTCTCGTTACTCATCTACATATTTTCTTCTAGTAAATTAGCGGATGACAACTGGCCGTGAAAAGCCAGAAGGAAATAGTCGAAACCTTCTCTAATTAATTTAAATTTTAGAAGATTATGAGCAACGATGCACCAGGTATGAGAGGTTACCGCTCGCGCAACGAAAATGGATTATTACGTGATAAACGTGATGATACCCACATTGGGACCATTGAGAAGCAATACGACGTTGATCTCGGAGTACGCTCCGATATGCATCTAGGTACATACCTAGAAGAGCATAAAATAAAATCCCTCAACGACCTTATAAATGGTCACTAAGGGACTTTATTAAACAAAGGATGAGGTTTAACGCCTCATTTTCTATTATACAACAAATGCTCTACAATCTCCAATTTTCACTAAATACTTTAAATATTATTTAAATATTTAAATATTGATATCATCTCAAATTAATATAAACTCATAATTAAAATCTTATCTATTATTAGTAACCCAAGTTCGAAAGCAGTCCCTCCAGGCGAGCAGAGATGAACTAACAGGTTTTTAAAGCCTGTTTTTGTTTTAATGTTAGATATATTTTAAGTTCCAAAATGGTTCAAACATTTTTAGAGTATTT
>Ga0210012_1000527_pt1 | contig 43283 bp, 27 predicted proteins | sample CryGeymeta201504_FD_183974 | JGI IMG/M metagenome (GOLD analysis project Ga0210012, IMG submission 183974) | Groundwater microbial communities from Crystal Geyser aquifers in Utah, USA - Crystal Geyser metaG 2015-04 (SPAdes) (version 2) | ecosystem: Environmental > Aquatic > Deep subsurface >... | reverse complement strand
GACCAAAGTGGAACTCCAAGAAGACCACAAGCTCCAACACAACAAAGACCAAAAGTTGATTTGAGTAAAGCCAAAATGGAACATGAAGTTTCTACAAATATGGGCTTACAAATGAACGCAGCTAGAAATGAAGAATCAGCTATGAGTCAAGCTGCACATCAGCGTGAAAAACAGGCACCTGTTGTTGTTGGCGAAAAAATTGGAAGAAATGATCCTTGTCCTTGTGGTTCTGGAAAGAAATACAAACAATGTCACGGTAAAAACGCTGTGGTTTAAGCAGTATAGTTTTTAGAAATTGATATAAAAAAGGCAGAGGTGTTCATTCATTCCTGCTTTTTTTTTGAAACTCATATCTTAGCTAAAAAAAACTCCCCCTTTCGCCCAAAACAAATATGCTAAAAAAGAAGCAAGATATTTAAAGGGGGCAGGGGGGATTTTCATTATGAACTAAATTTCAATTACAATGTGACTTGAAGTTCAATAAAACTTAATCAGATTTTCTGTAAGAAATTTTGATTAAGCCAAGATTATTCAATTCCCACTTTATCCACAAATTCTAGCGCTAGCGTCCGATGCGTGCCAATTTTGTTACCCAAACAAATCAGATTGCCTAGTTCCTGGGCTAACTCCTAAAAAATCAAACGCTTTTAGCGTGGCTATTCTGCCTTTAGGCGTTCGTTGCAAAAATCCTTCTTGAATTAAAAACGGTTCATACACTTCTTCAATAGTACCTTTGTCTTCGCCAACTGCAACAGCAATCGTGCTTAAACCAACAGGTCCTCCTTGATAATTTTCGATGATGGCACGCAGAATTCTTCCGTCCATTTCATCCAATCCGTTTTTATCCACATCTAAAGCATTTAGTGCTTTATCAGCAATTTCATCATCAATAGATTCTCGATTATAGACTTCTGCAAAATCTCGAGTTCTTCGAATTAATCGGTTTACAATTCTTGGGGTTCCACGACTTCTTCGTGCAATTTCGTGAGCGCCACGTTCGGTAATTTGAGTCCCTAAAATGGCTGCAGTACGTTTAGCAATATGTTGTAATAATTCAACAGAATAATAATCGAGGCGTAAATCAATTCCGAAACGAGCTCTTAAAGGTGCGGTTAATAAGCCTTTTCGAGTTGTTGCACCAACTAAAGTAAATGGTTTTAATTCAATCTGAATACTTCTTGCATTGGGCCCTGAATCGATTAAAATATCGAGCTTATAATCTTCCATTGCCGAGTATAAATACTCTTCAACTACAGGGTTTAAGCGGTGAATTTCATCAATAAATAGAACATCACCTTCATCAAGTGAGGTTAATAAACCTGCCAAATCTCCAGGCTTATCGAGCACAGGACCTGTTGTCGTTTTAATGTGAACATTCATTTCCTGAGCAACAATATTGGCTAAGGTTGTTTTTCCCAAGCCTGGTGGACCTGAAAGCAAAACATGATCTAATGCTTCGCCACGCATTCTAGCTGCCTTAATAAAAACGCTCAGGTTTTCAATAATTTTTGGTTGACCAATAAATTCGTGCAAACTTGAAGGACGTATACTTTGTTCGAAGACCGTTTCCTTAAGTTCAGCGTTTAAAAGTGGGTTTGACACAAGAAAACTCCTTAAAATGGCTGATTAAATCGTTTAATTTAGATTATATTAGCACAGTACAGATTTTTAACAAACCGGGTAATTAGAATATGTCAGGTATATCGTTTTCTCCGGATGACCAAACGTTCGATCCAGCGAAATATACTGCTCAATCTGAAAAGATGACTACTAAAGAATTGGCTGAAATCAATTCTGCAAAAGAAAGTAATGATTTTGAATCAGAACAGTCGGAAGAACTTTACAATCCGTCTGAAAAATTCAACAATTATGAAATCTCGTGGCTTCAATTCAATTCACGAGTGCTTCATGAGGCATGGAACGATAAAAATCCGCTTTTAGAGCGTGTTCGTTTTATCGGAATTGTGTGTTCGAATTTGGATGAATTTTTCCAAAAACGGGTTGGGGGTTTAAAAAGACAATTAGAAGCAGGAATTCAAAAATTAAGTGTTGATGGCTTAACACCTAAACAACAACTAAAAGATATTCGCCATGAAGTGAAAGAAATGATAAACTCCTATCGTGAGTGTTTCCTTTCGGTTCTAGTTCCAGAATTGGAACAACATAATATTCATTTTAAAAAGTACAACGAATTAATACCTCAACAAAAACAGGTAATTGATGAATATTTTAATCGTCAGTTGTATCCCATTTTAACTCCACTTGCTGTCGATCAATCTCGTCCTTTTCCTTTTATTTCAAATAAAAGTCGCTCATTTGCAGTTGAACTAAGAGACCCAAATAATCAGGATGAAACCGTTTTTGCCCGCATTAAAGTTCCCTCGAATAGACCTAGATGGTTAACTGCTGAAAAAACAAATGATTCTATCACTTTAGTTTCAATTGATGAAGTAATTAAAGAAAATGTAGATCGACTATTTCCTGGAATGGATGTGCTTTCAGCAAATATTTTTCGGATTACCAGAAATGCTGATGTGGAACGAAATGAAGAAGAAGCTGATGATTTACTCGCTTTAATTGAAGATGAATTACGTGAACGCCGTTTTGCAGAAGTAGTACGTTTAGAAATTGACTCAGACACGCCCTATCATGTTAAAGAATTACTCATAGAAAACATGAGAATTTCGTGGGCTGATGTGTTCGAAATGTCGGGTCCTATTGGACTTGTAGATTGTATGCAAATTGCAGAAATGCCTGGTTATGACGAACATAAATTTAGGTCGTGGACACCGACTTTACATCCTGTTTTCCATCACGAATGGGATGAAGATGCGCCAGATTTATTTAATATTATTAAGCGTGGCGATTTTATGGTGCATCACCCCTATCAAAGTTTTGCCACTTCGGTTCAACGATTTATTGAAGATGCAGCTTGCGACCCCAAAGTACTTGCCATAAAACAAACCTTATACAGAACTTCCAAAGATTCTCCTTTAATGCACGCTTTAATGAAAGCTGCAAATATGGGAAAACAAGTAGCTGTTTTAGTAGAACTTAAAGCTCGTTTTGATGAGGAAAGAAATATTGAATGGGCACATAAACTCGAAAAAGCTGGTGTGCATGTCGCTTATGGTTTACCTGGACTTAAAATTCACACAAAATTAACATACGTAGTTAGGGAAGAAGAAAATGAACTCAGACGATATATTCATATTGGCACTGGAAATTATCACCCTAAAACAGCACAGCTTTATGAAGATTTAGGCTTGTTTACATGTGATGAAACGATTGCTTCCGATGTTTCAAGTTTATTCAACTTCTTAACAGGTTATGCTCCTGAGCAGCAATATCGAAAATTAGTTGTTGCTCCAAAATACATGCGTAAAACGTGGAATGCTCTAATTGATAATGAGATTGCAGAAGCTAAAGAAGGAAGACTAGCCCGGATTATTGCCAAAATGAACAGTCTTGAAGATCCCGCAATTATCGAAAAGTTGTATGAAGCTTCAAAAGCTGGAGTAAGTATTGATGTAATTGTGCGTGGTGTTTGTCGTTTAAAAGCACAAGTTTCCGGTTTGAGCGAGAATATTAGAATTCACTCCGTATTAGGCCGTTTCCTTGAGCATTCAAGAATATTTTATTTTTTGAATAAAGGACAACACAATTATTTTATCGGTTCTGCTGATTGGATGCATAGAAATCTTGATGCTCGCGTTGAAGCGGTAGTGCCAATTGAACATCCAAATCTAAAGCAGTATCTACAGTTTATGTTAAACGTTTATTTGCGAGATAATGATCAGAGATGGTTATTGGAAGCCAATGGTAACTATGTAAAAGTGGAAAAAGAAACAGATTCTGTTGAAATTAGAACACATCAAATTTTTATGAATCATGCTCTACATTCAATGGATCCGATTGCTTCTGCAGCCTCTGCAAAATAAATGAACTAGTTAAACATTTGGTTTCGGTATTGGTTTTTTTATGGTTGAATCATTCTCATTTGTTGAATCATTTTCTGTTTCATCTACTTGTTGCAAAGAAAAGTGTAATTGCCATTTGAGTAGTTTCATCATTTGTTCCTAAAAAATGTCGATTAGTTATAATTAAGATCTTTCCATTTGCTAAGATCTTATTCTAGGTCTTAATATAATGGTAAGTCTTAATTGTAATGGTAAAAAAGTAGCTAAAGCTAAAGTTTGGTTTAGCTTTTTTATACTTTTAATTATCTATTTTCAAAGCGTTGAAGCGCAATCAGTTAGTAATAATTATACTAAACTTGACTCGCTATTAAAATCAAAGAAGTACGTTTTCGCTTTTGAACTTATGAAAGCAAAAATGAAAACTCCTTTTAGTAGTACTGATTCTACAAGAATCAAAGCGCTATTTAAACAAATTGATCTTTTTAGGAAATATTACAGATTTAGTGAAGAAGAACTTTTACTTCAAAAATTAAGGCCACTCTTAAAGCATGATTCTGATATTAAAAACGTTCTCTTTAGCCTAACGACCAATCAGTTAAATCAACTTAAATATGTTGAATGTATTAACTATCTTGATTCAATTTCCAATTTATTCAGTTTTAAAAATGATATACATACTCAAACTAAAGTGATTGGATTTAAATCAACTATTTATTCCAACCTTGGTTTGTTTACCCTATCTAATGAATTAGGTTTTATAGCCTTAGAGCATTTCAACCAAAATAAAGATTCAGTACATTATTACAATTTAACTCAAACCATTGCCTATAATAGTGTTCAGTTGGGAGATTATGAAAAAGCGCTTCATTTTTATAATCAGTCAAGTGCATTTTATAAAAGAAATACTAATAAAAAAGATTTAGTTTACAACTACTTGAATGTAGGTGACCTCTTTTGGACTATGAATAGATTTACTGATGCAGAACGTAGTTTTTTGTTGGCACTTAACTTGGCAAAAGAACTTAAACAATTAGATATGCAAATTCTGTCTTTACGTTATTTAGGTTTAATAACACAAGCAGATGGGAATCTAAAAAAAGCTCAAGAATACATAGTTCAAGCCGAAAAAATTGTAAATGAACATCATTTAACGGTTGATGAGAGCCAAATTAAGCATACTCGAATGTTAATTGAAGTTGCTGCAAAAAATTGGGATGAAGCAAGAAAATTAATGGATTGGCTCGATTCGACAAATACAAGCAACTTGCCAGAGCTTAGAGTTCCAAAAAGTACTCGAATTCGTTATTTACTTTCTCAAAATAAAGTTGAAGAAGCCCAAATAGAATTAGAAAAAGAAGAAAAAGATTCATCATTTCCACTAAATCCAATCCACAAAAAATGGTTTGAGATCTGGATAAAAGCCAATCAAAATCCTAAACAAGCAGAAAGTCTACTTGCATACTTTTTGGAAAATGAACATTCAAATAAGGTCAATTCAATTGGAAATGATTACCATAAAGCATTAATGTCTGCTTTAAATTCAGGTCTGATTAAGCAAGCAATTGAACCCATTTTTAATTCTATAAAAAATGAAGAATTAGTCTTTAAGATGAATGAATTAATTAAGGGTAATTTGCTAAGCAATCGTTTAGAACAAAATAATTATAAGGATTCTAGTGAACTTGATTCATTAAAAAGGCTTTCACGGCAAACACAAGAGCAAATTTCACTGATGAAATTAAATAAAAAGCCTAGTGAATTAATCCAAATTTCGGAGCAAAAGCTAACTGACTTGTATGAAAAAATAGATAAAAAAAATAGCTCATCAATTACAGTGGAAGCCATTAAACATGGAACAATAAAAGATGCTCAAGATGAGCTTTCAGAAGATCAGTTATTTATTCATGTTTTAGAAACCGAATTATCTTATCAAATATTAGCAATAACAGCTGAAAACGCAGTTCATTTTACAATAGAAAACAAAAATAAAATCGAAAAAGATGTACAATCTTTAATTGATGCTTGTAAAAATCCAACGAAAAAGTGGAATGTTGAAATAAGTGATGAGATAAAAGAAACACTATTCCCAATAGATTACCTAGATATAATAGAATTTAAAGAAATAACAATTTCTGCTGATGGAATATGGACAGCTTTTCCATTTGAAACACTAACAGATAAAGGAAAGTTTTTAGCAGAAACTCATACAATTCGATATCTCTCAAGTATTTCAGTTGCTAATCGATTACAAAAACTTAGTAATCAATCGAATTCAGATTCATTTCTCGTCTTTTCAAATCCAGAATTCCCGGAATCAAGTTCTTGGAAGTCTTTGCCTTTTACAAAATTAGAAGCCGAGTCCATTAAAAAAACGTGGGGAAATGCCCGAGTATTTTCAGATTCACTAGCAACAGTTTCAAATTTTAAGAATGAACTATTAAACACCGATTATAATGTAATTCATATTGCAACACATGGTGTTACGGATAAAACACCAGATAGAAATAGACTTGTGTTTTCATATAAAAATGATGAGTCCTTTGCCTATTTTTTTCCTCATTCATTAAGTTCAAACTCAATTAAAGCAAAATTAATTGTTTTGAGTGCCTGTGAAACAGCAGCTGGCCAATATATAAGTGGAGAAGGAATTTGGGGAATGCAACGCTCGTGGATAAATGCTGGTGCAGAATCTGTTTTGGCTGGCTTATGGCAAGTGAATGACAAGAGTACTGCTTTATTTATGGAATCATTTTATAATTCAATAAATGAGCAGAATACATGGATTAATCGAACAATAATGAATTATTTTGCAAATGATTTATCCTTTTCTTCGCGAGCAATAGCTGTTTCTGAAGCAAAAAAAAATATGATTAAAAAACGAGAATTTTCACATCCCTATTATTGGGCAGGATTAATGTATTTTGGTTTGTGATTGTTTCAATTGCGCTGCAAAGAAGTGATTCAGGATTCCTTACCTTTAGGTAAAATTTAACTTATCCTCTATTTCGATTATTATGATTCATAATGATGTCCTCCGTTCAGTTCGTTATATGCTTGCTTTAAATGAGCAAAAAATGGTAGAAATTTTCAAGCTTGCTAATTTTGCAGCTAAGCCTTGGGAAATTACAGCGTTTATGAAAAAAGAAGAGGAAGACGGATTTATCCATTGCCCAGATATCGTGATGGGTAATTTTTTAAATGGTTTAATTTATTTTAAACGCGGAAAAGATGAATCACGTCCAGCGCCAGAAGTGACGATTCCTGTAACCAATAACACCGTTTTAAAAAAATTACGTGTAGCTTTCGAATTGAAAGACACCGATATGCACGATATTTTTGCTTCAGTTGGTTTCCCGATTTCAAAACCTGAACTTAGTGCATTTTTCCGTGCCGAAGGCTCAAAGAATTTTAGAGATTGCGAGGATCAATATTTAAGAAACTTCTTAAAAGGCTTAACAATGAGAGTCCGCAAATAAGGTTATCTAATTCGTAAGGCATGAATCTAATTATTGAGATTCTATCAAGACTTTCTCAAATTGTCTTGTTTTCTAATTTAAAATCGTCGGGATTGACCATTTTTATCTTGTTAAGTGGTCTTCCTTTTGTGGGGTTTTGGTTTTTTGGATGGAGTCCACAAGTTTTATTTGTCAGTTATTTCATAGATCGCCTTATTTATTTACTATTTTATTTTCTTTATGAATCTGTAGTTGGTTTCAAATCTAAAATAATGGAGGGGAAAGATTTTGTTCGATTACTTTTTGTCTATTTGGTTTCAAGTTATATGCTACTTCAACTTTTAGGTTTGTTACTCATGTTGTTTGGTTCTCTATTTGAAGAAAATTGGTGGATTGAAATTCAGCAAGTTAGTGCTGCAATTTTCTTATTGTATGGTTTTCAATGGATTACAAGCTTAAAAAGTCAAAATTACGAAGCATGGAAACCAACTTTTTTTAAGCAAACAGTTGGGATTATCTTGATTTCTGGAGCTACGCTAATGATTTCTTTAGTAGCCGGAGTGTTTTTACGAAACGTAATAGATAGAACTTTTTTGGCTACTTTTTTTAAATCAGGTTTGGGAATTATGCTTTTTGTTTTCATTGGTATTCGTTTTATGATAGATGCTTGGTTTTTTATCCCTAAAAAGAAAAAAGTAGAAGAGACGGCTTCTTAGGTTTTGCAATAGACAAATTAAAAGCTCAAAATCCCGTATTTTTAGAAACTATACACAAATTTAACCGAATCAACCGAAATGTCAGAATCCATAGTAGCTACTGCTGCCGAAAAAGAATTTATAGCTGAAGTAAAACAGCGACGCACGTTTGCCATTATTTCTCACCCAGATGCTGGGAAAACAACCTTGACCGAGAAATTGTTGCTTTATGGTGGAGCCATTCGGGAAGCTGGTTCAATTAAGCAAAGAAAAGCGGCAAAGCATGCGGTATCCGATTGGTTGGCGATTGAGCAAGAGCGTGGTATTTCGGTTACATCATCCGTTTTGCGTTTTGAAAAAGACGGAATTAAATACAATTTATTAGACACACCAGGTCACAAAGACTTTTCTGAAGACACATTAAGAACCTTAGTAGCAGCAGATTGCGCTTTAATGGTAATTGATGTGGCAAAAGGCGTTGAGGAACAAACAGAAAAATTATTTGAAGTGTGTAGAATGCGAGGAACGCCAGTAATTACGTTTGTGAATAAATGTGACCGTCCAGGTATGGAACCACTCGAAGTAATGAGTGACATTGAAAACAAATTGGGAATTCGTGCGGTAGCGGCTTCTTGGCCAATTGGTTACGGAAGTGAATTTCAAGGAGTGTATGATTTAATTGGTAAAGATTTACACTTATACCAAAAAACGGATCACGGTTCAAAAGAAGCAGAAACAGTTGTCGCTAAATTAGAAGAAGGCTTAAACACAACGCCACTTTCATCATCATTCAGAGAGCATTTGGCGGAAGAAATTATGCTCATTGAAGACGAAATTCATGAAATGGATTCCACCGAGTTTGATAATGGAAAAGTGACACCCGTATTTTTTGGTTCAGCCTTGAATAACTTTGGTTTAGATATTTTCTTGAAATATTTTGAAAAATATGCGCCAATCCCACAAATGTATGAAGCTAGTGATGTTAATCAATATGAAATAACTAATTCCTTCTCCGGTTTTGTGTTTAAGTTGCAAGCAAATATGAACCCTGAACACCGAGATTGTACCGCATTTATGCGCGTTGCAAGTGGTGTTTTTGAGCGTGGAATGATTGTTACTCACGAAGCTACGAATAAACCTGTACGAATGGCTTCTCCTCAAAGTTTAATGGCTGATGATAGACAAATTTTAGAAAAAGCGTATCCCGGCGATATCGTTGCTTTATTCAATCCCGGTTATTTTAAAATTGGAGATACCTTATTTCATAACAATGCTGTTCGTTACGATGTTATTCCATTATTTACTCCCGAGCATTTCATGAAAGTATTAACCAAAGATCCTTTCAAAAGAAAACAGTTCAGAGAAGGTTTAAATCAACTTTCTGAAGAAGGAGTTGTGCATGTGTTTGAAGTTCCTAACGGAATGGGAAATGAGTTGCTATTGGGAACCGTAGGAGCGCTTCAGTTTGATGTGGTTAAGCATAGAATGATGGCGGAGTATAAGGTTGTGATGGATATGCAACCGGCTAGTTTTCATGCTGCGAGATGGCTTCCTAACGATTCTGTTGCAGCTCAACTAGAAAAGTCCTATTCAACAGATATTACTCGCGATTTGGAAGGAAACCCAATCGCCTTGTTCCAAAGTAATTACGCCCTAAGACAAGCCGAAGAAAAAGTGGGCGAGAAGAACTTGTTGAAATTCAAAACGAACTAAATATGTTGTCATGCTGGGCTTTACCCAGAATCCTCGCCTAGTGAAGAAAGAAATACATGGTAACACATTATGTATAGTTATAAATTAAACGATGAATTTTGCCGGGATCCTGAATCAAGTTCAGGATGACAGTGAGTTTCGACGTTCTGGGCTTGACCCAGAATCTTCGCCTTGAGACAATAGAAGAATGGGTCACCACATTATCTTAGACCGAGACCCTGTGTCGGGGCACAGGATGACTTTATTTCGTGGTTTCAATAATTGCTTTTGCGACTAATTCTGGTTGTTCAATTACTAGCATGTGTCCGCATTTTGGAATCTCACTTAATCTCACATTTGGCAACACTTCTTTTACTTTTTCAAAAACATCGGAAGTAAAACCTGGGTGTAAATAAGGATTTGGAATAAGTCCATCATTTTTTCCGTAAATAATGGAAACGGGAATGGAAATTTTACCCAACTGTTCGGTTGTTGGCTCATTTAACATCGCATCAACACTTCGATCTACTGCGTAAGCAAATTCTTTAAACTCGTCAATTGATTTTGCCAAACGAACACGTTCTTCAATCATCCACTCAAACGAATCCTTCCAAGTGTAAAAATTTCGTGCAAAATTGACTCTGATTTGTTCGTCCGTAGCTTTTATGGTGCTATTCAGTGTAATTACATTGCTTAACCATCTTCCTTCACCCGGTAAAAAAGGTTCAACTCCAGCCGGTGACAACAAGATGAGTTCTTTCAAATCTTCCGGCCAATTTAAGGCGTATGTTATGGCAATTTGTCCGCCCATTGAATGACCACTTAGATACACGTTTTTCAAATTTAGACTTTTAATCAGGCCACGAACTTGCTCAGCATACCATTTCATTCCATAAGGGAAATTGCCCTTTTCTGATTTTCCATACCCGGGTAAATCAATCACAATTACTTTAAAATCTTTAGAAACCAATGGAATCAGTTCACGAAAATAACCTGCATTACTTGCCAAGCCATGAATCAGAACTAAGGTTTTTCCTGCGTTTGCATTTCCTGTTTCTATGTAAGCCAATTTTGGATTATCTCCATGGAATTTTACATCAAAACCATAATCCAATTCTGAAAACGAAAGCGCAGGGCTGTTCAAATATCGATATCCGCTCGAACACCCGATAAAGACTAGTACAATGAGAAGTAATTTTTTCATATCTACTTGATTTATAATTTCATATTAAGCTCAATTACTTGGCATTTAATTAAAACATAAGCCAACTCAGCGTTGCAAAACAGACCCAAGGATTCATTGGTTTTACACCTTCGTTAGTAAGAGATGGCGCATCATAAAAATCTCCAACCATCATATAAGCACCTTGAATTCCAATAGTTAAAAAGACTTTTAGATTGTATTTCAATTCTGCATTTAGTTCGCTTCCTATGTAATTCCCACCACCAGGTTTTGAATAATTACTTAAAGCCGATGCAAAGCCCACTTTCCCTGAAAATCGATTGGGAATGAAATCTTTTTGAGCATTTAAAATAATTCCAGAAACGCCCAAACCCATATTTGAAATATCGTGAACAGCCGAATAATAGCGGTTAACTACTTGCGCATCAGGGAATAAGAGTAAAGAACGATGTGATGTAAAAATCCCTACTGGCGAGCCCCAGACATTTCCAGTTATAACAGAACTCACTTTTCCATCTGCAACGCCGTTTTCATCTCCTGTTGTAAAAATGGTTTCGAAAGTAACCATGTCTTTTGCGGTTGCGCCATATTTATATTGAACTCGTGCATTTACAGCAAGTCCACCAATTGTTGCAACTTGAGCTGTTCCAACTCCAACTGAATCCATCAAACCAAAATTATATTGAATATAACCATCAGCAGAAACACGACCTGTTATAAAATCTCGGTTGTAGGCGAAATTGGATCCAGCCCAAAATACATGAGCATTATACGTTTGCGTTGTACCGGGTAAGCGTAAACGAAGAGCGCCATTATATTCAGAAAGCGAACTTGTTAAACCTTGCCCTAAAACGGAGATTCCACCCGCTCCTTTTGCGCGATCACTTACATACCAAAGATTTGCGCCAAGTTCCCATTTTGGAGATAAACGTTGAATGTAATCTGCCATCATTAAGATAACATCGTCATTTATTGAAATAACGTTTTCCCATAATTGATAAGCACCAATTCTATATAAAGCTGTTGGTGTAATTTGATGATAAAAGCCAACTCCGACTGCTTGAGTTCCCCAAAAACTTAATTTTTGACCCGTATTTTGTGCTAAATCTAAAGTGTTCACATTGGGATCTCTTGGATTATCAAAAATACGTTGCATCCCAATTACCATATTCCAATGTGCATTGTGTGGTCTTATTTCCACATTCGCCATTAATGTTTGCAAGTTAATTTGACCGCCGTTTATAGCACCGCCACGATTATTTCCCGTTCCATAGGCTTGATCTCCAATGGTGTAATCAATTTTAAAAAGTGAACGGAACGTTGCATATCCGTCTAATATTCTTGGTCGATACACAAAAAATGGGACAAAGCGTTGCTCAGAATAAACCGAGGTTTCTTTAACCGTATTGGTGGAATTCGGCCCGAACAAACGTCCAATTACTTGACCTTGCAACACATCATTGGTAGGTGTGATATTTGTAACCGTAAATCGAGAAAAAGAAAAACCTATAAATTGTAATTCCGGTGGAATGGGATCTTTTAAACGGTCTTTATTGTCTTGAGCAAATGTAGCTTGCGTCAAAAACTGAGTAACTATAAATAAAGAGAAAAGTAGTTTCATAACACGATACCTAGTAAAATAATCTCGTTAAAAACGAATAAAAAATGTAGCGTCTCTCTCAAATAAAATTTTTAGGACTCACAGTCCTAAACGAAAATAGAGTTCGAAATTAAGAGTCTGACTGCCGTTCAAAACAGTCAGACAATATAATTATTCTGGGATAAATTATTTTTTAGCGTATTTCTGAATCCATATTGGCCAGTTTACACCACCAAATTTAGTAGAACCAAAACCTTCAGCAGCACTTGGAGGAGTTACTCCAGTAATTGCAGGATCGCTTTGAATAATTTCATACGTCATTGTAGTTCCTGCAACTTGAAAAATTCCAGATGAAACCAGAGCGGCTGGTGTATTTTGATTTAAAGTAATTGAACGAACGGCACCTTTTGCTTCCGACCCTACTGTCCAAGTTCCTGTAAATGTGGTATTTGCTCCAGCGCTATCTGTTGATACAACATTGTAGGTATTGTTTTCATTAAACACTGCAACAATTTTTGCAGTTTTAAATGGCGCACTTGCAAGGCCTGGAGCTATATTTCCAGTTCCAGAAGATTCCCATGTTCCGATTAATTCATCAAGATTTTTATCTGCTTCATCGTCATTTGATGAACAAGCTGAAATCATGATTAAGGCAAACATGGCCATAAGTAATAAGGAGAATGATTTTTTCATAGTAGAACCTCTAAGGGTGTGTTGTTTATTGTTTGTGTTTTAATTTTCGTTTTAAAATTTTACCAGAATCTGTTTTGGGTAATTCAGCGATAAATTCAACATACTTGGGAACTTTGTATTTGGCTAAATGATGTCGGCAATGAATCAAAACTTCTTCTTGTGATAAACTCTCTGCTTTTCGTGAATCAAAGACAATAAATGCTTTTCCTACTTCACCCCATATTTCATCTGCAACTCCAATTACTGCAACTTCATGAACTTGAGGCATTTGGTGAATTACTCGTTCAATTTCTGCGGGATACACATTTTCACCACCGCTGATAAATAAATCTTTTTTGCGATCAACTACATAGAAATAACCTTCGTCATCAAACCTAACAATGTCGCCGGTTTTGAACCAACCAAGTTCAATGGCATCTTCTGTTGCTTGCGGATTATTCCAATAACCTGGTGTACAAACTGGACCGCTTAACCACAATTCTCCGTCTTCATTGGCCTTACATTCCACACCATTTTCTTTCATCACTTTGGTGTCGATATAGAAATTTGGGAATCCAATTGAGCCACGTTTTCTTATAGCGTCTTCTTCGTTTAGTGAAAAAACATTCGGTCCGAATTCAGTAAGTCCATAACCTTGTCTGATTGGAACTCCTTTTTCTTGCCAAATTTCTATCAGTCTAATAGGCATTGGCTCTCCACCAACTACTGCGTATCGAATAGAACTTAAATCGCTTTTTTCAAATTTTTCACTTTTTGAAAGCATATCCATCATTGTTGGTACACCCCAAATTATAGTTGCTTTGTACTTTTCACAACGTTCTAAAAGTTTATCAGCGTTAAATTTCGAAACGAAAATGAGTTTCGCACCTCTGTGAAACAAAGGTGTTGTTAGCACATTCCAACCACCAGTATGGAAAAATGGAGCATGAATAAATGAACAATCATCTTGTGTAAGATTCAATCGCAATCCCGTATTCACCGAATTCCAAAACAACATTGAATTCGTTATTTGTGCTCCTTTTGGTTTTCCTGTTGTTCCTGAGGTATAAAGAATCATGCAAACAGAAGTAAAATCGCCTTCGATCTCAGTTTCTTTAATTTTTGATTGTTCTAAGGCTTCTTTAGTCCAAAGGCTTAATTCATGAAATAAAATTACTTTCCCTGTGAATTCAGCATCAATTACATATTCTTCAAAAACGGAGTCTAAAACCCAAATGCTTGGCTCACAATCATGAATTAACCCAGATATTTCTGAAGGAGTTAATCTAAAATTAAGTGGTACTAAGATAATTCCTAATTGCTGTGAGGCTAAAAAGAGATAAATAAACTCAATTTTATTTGGTGATAAAATGGCTAAGCGATCCCCTTTTTGTAATCCGTATGATTTTAATTTGATTGCATAAAACGCTACAACTTTAGCTAATTCACTGTAACTCATAGATAACCCAGCCTCTTCATCAACTAGAGCAATGGCTTTGGGCGAATAGTTTGCCCATTTTTGAATCCAATTAATGGTAAGGGAGTCGTTTTGAGGTTTCATTCTAAAAGCGCTTTTTCTTTTGTATAATATAATTGATTCGTTTGAAATTTTTCAAATCTTTTGAACGAAATAGCATTTTTTTTTGAATTTATTTAAAGAGCTACCGAAAGATTTACTTCTTTTACTGTTTTCATGCTGATTTTTATTGAATTGCTTTACTTTTTGCGAATTCACTATTTGCTACAAATTTGATTATCCGAACTAATCTAGATTCAATATGTTGCTTCTATTTGATATTTGATACCCAAAATAAAAACTGGAATTTTTATTATTCCTACATCATTGTACATAATTTCAAATGTAAAATGCTAAATAAAGGTAAATGACTGTACATAAACCAATCTGTTTCTAACTCTCATCCAGAGCTCAAGTTAATAGCTAATTAGATAAATTTCTGATCAAGAAAAAAATAAGCTACCTTAGTAAATACAATTTCTCTCAAGCAATTTCTTAAATCTATGAAAACTCTAATACCCCTTTTCTCTCTAATACTACTTTTCTTAAGTTCAAGCGAACGCTCAGATAAATACTTTTTCGCCAAAGCAAAAGTTTCTCCAATTATTGATGGAAAAGCGGATGATGCTATTTGGAAAAATACTGATTGGTTACCAATCGATCAAGTTTGGCTAGGTGAAACTCCATCAAAAGATGATTTTAGCGGAAAGTTTAAAGTCACTTGGGATGATAACTATCTTTATGTTTTGGCTGAAATTGTAGATGATACACTTATTGATACCCATAATGATGCGTTTAGCCACTATTGGGATGACGACTGTTTAGAAATTTTCCTTGATGAAGATGCAAGTGGTGGCGAACACACGTATTCATTTAACGCCTTCGCTTATCATATTGCTTTAAATTATGATGTGGTTGACTACAGCCCAAAAGATCCAGAGTTTTTTAATGATCACGTAAAAACAAAACGAGTTAGAAACGAAACAACGTACACTTGGGAAACTCGCATTTTTCTTTATGATGATTCGTACGATTCCTCAAAAAAGAATACACCTGTAAAACTCTTTAGTGGTAAAAAAATAGGTTTTGCTATCGCTTATTGCGACAACGATAAATCTGAATTTCGTGAGCATTTCATGGGCTCAGAATTTGTTGCTGGAGATGATAAAAACCGTGGTTATATTGATGCAGGTATTTTCGGAATTGCCGTTTTGAAATGATATTTAAAACTTAAATTTTAAAATTATTGTTAATTCTCAATTATTCCACTATCTCCCAAAACTCTTCACTCTCTAAAAACGGGAAATGTCCACAGTTTTCTAATACAAATTCTTGAACTTTAAATCCTTGATTTTGTTTTAGCTCAAATAGATTTCGAATTTGATCAATCATTGGTTGAGCTGGATACATTTCACTTCCTGGCCAATTCGGAATAATTCCTATTTTACCTAAATAACCTACATCGGCATAGGATTCATTTGAAACTAAGGCATCTTGTTTTCCATGAACCCAAACTAGTTGGACTTTTTTTTGGGGATTTTCATTCAATTTTTGAAGTAATCTTTTCTGATAAATGGATGATAAAGCATTTAAAGCTCCATATTTTCCCGGTTTGACATAAGGCCAATTTTCAGACTTTTCAAAATCTCCGGGATATGCTTTTTCACCTAAATGCGTTTCGAAACTTAATTCTGCTATTGTTTTTAAAATCGATGCTTCTGGGACTTTATAGAAAAGACGTTTAAATATTGCCAAAACATCTGTGGCCGTTTCAAAACCACCTAATCGCTTATTTTTCAGATTTTTTACAAATTCTGGGTGAACCATTCCTGCACCTGAACCAGAACTATCAGAAAAGCATAATACCCCATCTTTGTTTTTTGTTCCACCAAATCCATAAGGCGAACCTGTTGAAATAAAGACACATTTTGAAATCCATTCTGGCATTTCTGCTAAAATTCCCCACAAAACATTTCCTCCTAATGAATGCCCCCAAACTTCAACATTTTCTAAATTCTGTGCTTCTGCATATTCATTTAAATCATTTACCCAATCAAAAACGCCATTTTCAGCATTTACAAATTTGTTTTTATCAGCTTGTCCATAACCTCTTAAATCGGGTTTATGAATGGTATAATTTGATGGAAATTTGTTTGAAACTAAATCCCATATTTTTGCATTTACCGCATTTCCGTGTATTAAAAGGAGGGTTTTAGATTTTTTTGACAAAATATTCGGGTTTAGTTTGTTTCAATAGTTCGGCATATGAAAGAAAAAAGACTCCCCCTTTTTACCCAAAACTACTATGCTAAAAAAACGCACAATCTTTAAAGGGGGCAAGGGGGATTTCACGATGAAATATTTATTCTAAACCCGAACTTTCGTTTTATTTCGTTCTTGATCAGTATTATTTGGTTGTCTGCGAGGACGTTGACCTTTTATTTTAAAGCACCAGCGTGGACGCTGTCGCTATGATTTATAAATTTATGTTCTTGCACTATTTAAATTATGAGCCGTGACTCCAACAATAACAGAGCTTAAAATCGCAAATGTTACCGTTACACCTGGATTATTGTGATACCTACTTATTTCCAAATAATACATCCCGAAATGCACTAATAAAGCCGAAACGGATGCGAGCCATATCGTTGAAGCTTTCACTTCTTTCAAAAAGGTTCCAAAAAGTACGGGGACAAATGTTGCTGAGAATAAACCATAAACTCCATTTTGTGCAAAAATTGCGACCGAAAGTGATGGATTATAAAACTGATCATAACTCAAAAAGAAAGAAATAATCCCAGTTACTACAAGTATAACTCTTCCAATATTCAACGCTTTTTTCTTTCTTTCTGATTCATCAACTTCCAATTTTTTTAGAAAACGTAGGGCTAAATCATTCGAAGTGATGGAAGAAATCGAAAGTAATAAACCTTCCATTGTAGAAATACTTGAACAGATAATTCCCAGCACTACAATTCCTCTTGTTAATGGTGAAAACCCATCAGTCAACAAATAAGAAGCAATTGCTTTATCGGGTCTAAGTAAATCTGTTCCATTTAACTCCAATCGTGCAATTAAGCCCATTCCAATTAACATAAAAAAGATCGTTGCAATAATTCCAGCGCTTATTAAATACGTATTCACATCTTTTTCTGATCGTAAAAACAAGGCTTTACTCATAATATGGGGTTGCATAACTACTGCAATTCCAACAATGAAATTAGCAAAAAAGACTTCAAAATAATCTCGGAATAAGGCACTTGCTGGGTTTACAGGTTCAGCTAAAACCGGATCTATTGAACGCAAACTAGTCAAAAATCCATCAAGACCATTTGAAAACCATGGCAATGCTTGAGACAACATAAAGAACGTAGCCACAATCATAATGATACCTTGAAATGAATTTGTCAGGGTATGCGCAACGGCTCCACCTACCAAAATATAGCCGAACACAAAAATCATAAATACTAACATCACCAAAATTGGCCTAATTTCTAGCGAAGTTGATACGACCTGAGTTACGCCAACTGTAATCATCACAATAAAGCTGATTAACAGAAAACTAACTAGTGCAAAGAAGATCTGTAATCCTGAAGAATCAAAACGTTTTCCAATCCAATGTGGTAGCGTTAAGGCTGAATATTTATCTCCGACTTTTCGAAACAGCTTGGTTACGGTAATCAAACTGATGAGAATTCCTAAGAGTGAGGAAACGCCATATCCAAGAAATCCAGAAATTCCGTATAAATAAACGATTCCAGGATTGATCACAAAAGTTGCCACACTTACCATATTCGCGGCTAGTGCAATGGCAATCCAAACTGGACTAACATTTCGAGTTCCAACTGAATACGTCTCCAAATTTTTAGAGCGCTTTGCTGCAATTACGGCAATTACGGCAATTACAAGCATATAAATACCAATAAAAGCGGGTAAAATATAGGAGTCGTTCATAAATTTCATCTTCTGTTTTATCGTTTACTAATAGCTGAATGCGTTACAAGCAAAGGTTAATCCACCACCAGAACCCATCAAAACAAAAATATCTCCTTTTTTCAGTTCGCCATTTCTTACACTGATATCTAGAGCAGTTCCAATGGCAGCAGACCCAGTATAACCTAAATAAGTCATGATTGCTGGAGCTGTTTTGCGGGGTATGTTTAAATTGTCCATGGTTTCCCAAATTTGATTCACATTGATTTGAGTCATGAATGCTCTTTTGATTTCATCCACAGAAAAACCACCTCTTTTTGCCACATTTCGAATCATATCGGTCCACATTATGGGATTTAACTCTTTTGGAAACTTGTGAACAAACTGTAATAATTGCTCTTTGTTATCAATAATTTCATGTGTTGTTGGTCTAGCCGCCGCACCTGCATAAATTCCCATGTGATTGCAATATTCACCTTTTGTGCGAATATCAGATGACAGGTGGCCTACATTTTCTTCTGCTGTTGCTGTAAAAATGGCGGCACCTGCACCATCGGCGAAAAGTGTGCACGTCTTTTTATCGTTCAGGTTCAAAAATCGAGACATTGCATAAGCGCCAATTACTAACGCATTTGTGTAATTCGTGTCCGACTTTATGAATTTCACTGCGGTTTCTGATGCAACCACAAAACCTGCACAAGCTGTATTGATATCAAACGTTGCGGCATTTACAAAGCCCATTTTATGTTGCACAACTGATGCTGTACTTGGCGAAATAAAATCAGGCGTATCGGTTGAAATTATGAGCAAATCGATGGATTCTGGTTTCATATTTGCCATTTCAAGCGCATTTTTTGCGGCTTCAACGCATAAATCACTTGTTGTCTGATCATCTCTCATCCATCTTCTTTCTTTTATGGTAAGATTTGTTTGCAACCAAGTATCGACATCTTCACCCAAAATTTCATTAAAAAATGAATTAGGAATTATTCGATCGGGTGTATAAGAGCCTGTAGCTATAAGTTTTGCGTTTCTCATGATGGTAAACAATTCATTTCATTTTTTTAAATTCAAGATTTGAGTTTCTTCCAAAAAGTTCTATTACTAAAATAGAGAAAAATATTTTCGATTTTACTTAGTTGAATTCCAACTAAATAACCTTTCTGGAATGAACTCATTTATTTAATTTTTTGGAGTTTAGGTGTAGGAATTTAGATGAGTTTTAAAATTAAAAAATCATCTATCCAAAAAGTCGTTTTTTTTTGCATCAATCCAAACCCTTCGAATTCGTCGATTAGATTGCTGAAAACTACATTTCTGAGTAAGCACCACTATGATTAACTACTCCGAAATTTGTGTAAAACATACATTTGAAAATAGTTCACTATGTATTATTAGGCAGAAAATCTATCAACTTGACATTCAAGAGTGGATACAATCTTAATTCAACTTGACTTTCTTAACCGATTACAACGCCACCATCTACACTTAAGGTAGTCCCTGTGATAAACGCAGCATCTTCTGAGGCTAAAAAAGCATAGGCTTTTGCAATGTCTTGAGGTTTTCCCAAACGACCAAGCGGAGTTTTACTTTCCATTCCTTTTAAAACTTCCTCTGGCATTTTAGCAACCATTTCTGTGGCAATGAAGCCTGGAGCAACGGCATTAACTCGAATTCCTTTTCTACCTAATTCTTTGGCCATAGTTTTGGTCATTCCAATTACGCCTGCTTTGGTAGCAACATAATTTGTTTGTCCAAAATTGCCATACAAGCCTACAACAGAACTCGCATTTAGGATTACGCCTTTTCCTTGTTTTGCCATAAACCCAGCTGCAATCTGAGAGCAATTAAACACTCCAGTTAAATTAATATCGATAACTCGTTGCCAAGCAATACTATCCATTTTTAGTAGCGATTTATCCATTGTGATTCCAGCGTTATTCACCAAAACATCAAGTTTTCCAAATTTTTCTATTATATCGTTTATTCCTTTTTGAACTTCTGCATAATCAGCCACATTTATTTTAGCAAAAACTGTGGTGTACCCTAATTCTGTCCAAGAATTTACACAAGCATTACCTGCTTCATCATTAATATCCCAGATAATTACGGTTCCATTTTCTTGTAAAAATTCAGTTGCAGTTGCTTTGCCAATTCCGGCTGCTCCGCCAGTTATCAGAATAATCTGATTTGAAAATCGATTCATGTTGTTATGTTTTAATTGTTTGAAAATTTTCAAATATATAAAACGATTTTAAGACAATTGCAAGCGCTTTTTTCATTTATTTGAGGTGTTATTGATTATTTGTATAAGCTCTGGTACTACATTGTTCAAAGAAAAACAAGTTCATTCGGAGCCGAACAATTTCAGGAAGAACCTTGAACGTACTATGCTTTCGCCATGGAACACAACAATGCGATACTATTTTCGCATTTTGCTAAAAAGCGTCTTTTACTATTTAATACGAACACAGTATAGAATTAATATACACGTAATACTCAATTTATGCTTGAAATCTAAATTTGACATGTTCAGAACAACCAAACTCTTACAAACCTATGACACTTTTAAAAAATTTACTTTTAAGTGGTTTCTTTCTTCTAATCAGCTCATCTCTTTTTGCACAAGCATCAAATGAAACTATTTTTATTGATGGTTCTAGTACAGTTTATCCACTTACTAATGCTGTTGTAAAACTTTACAATAGAAATCCTTCTGCTTCACCCATTTCTATTGAAGTTAATGGTACAGGTGGCGGATTCAAAAAATTCATTAAAGGCGAAACCGACATTAATAATTCATCACGCAAAATTCACGAAAGTGAAATCTATGAATTGCAAAAAAACGGCATACAGTGGTATGAATTGGTTTTAGCATTAGATGCAATTGCTTTAGTCGCAAATAAATCAAACACCTTTTTAAAAGACTTAACGATAGATGAATTACGATTAATTTGGAAAACGAATTCAACGATAACTACTTGGAATCAACTTCGTTCCATTTGGCCTAATGAACCTATTCGTCTTTATGGCCCGGGCTTAGACTCTGGAACAAGAGATTATTTTGCAGAAGTTCTATTTGGTGATGTCGATTTTATGCGTACTGATTACTCAATGAGTGAAGATGACGATGAGTTAGAAAAAGATGTAGAAAATGATGTGAATTCACTTTCATTTTTTGGAATAGCTTATGTAGCTAGAAATAATAATCAGGTAAAATTAATTGGTATTCGAACAGATGATAAAGTTATTTTCCCAAACTTTTCGTCCATTAAATCTAGAGAATATCCATTATCAAGATCTTTGTATTTACATATTAATCAAAATAGATTAGAAGAAAATGACGCTTTAAAAGAATTTTTATTTCTTTACGTTAAATCAGTAACCATGCTTTCAAAAGCAGCTGGGTATATTCCACTTGATGCTAGATTGTATTTGAAGTCAATAAATGATTTAAAGTTGAAGGCTGATTCTATGTCGAAATAAATTCTAACTATACCATAAGTCAAACCGCTTATACCTCAATAAAAGGTTGTCAAAGTCCTGATAGTGATTCTTTCAGGATTTTTTTTTGTTTTGGAAATTTTTAAAGTGATGTATGAAAACTGCTCCTTAACAGTTGGATTCTTAGTGGAATCTTGAATTTAATACCAAATTAAGCAGAGATTCTGGGTCAAGCCCAGAATGACGAAATTTTTTTATTCCTTATCTCGAACTCAGGTAATAAGAGAATCAATTTCAAATTATTAAAAAAGAGATTCTTTAGTTTGCTCAATTTTTCGGACATCAACTTTTACCGCTAAAGTCTGCTCCCCACTACTATAAACTATTCCTTTTACGGGAGTTACATCAGAGAAATCTCTACCAGAAGCGACTCTGATATGCTCATTTTTCACCACTAAATTATTCGTAGAATCAAATTCAACCCAACCCCAATCTGGAATATAAACGGCAATCCATGCATGAGATGCATCTGCCCCAACTAATTTAGGTTTACCAGGAGGAGGCAGCGTTTCGATATAGCCACTCACATATTTGGCGGCTAGACCAACTGAACGTAAACAAGCCAAACCAAAATGAGCAAAATCTTGGCATACACCTTTTCTACTCGAAAACACTTTTTCTAAAGGCGTACTTATATCTGTGAAACCCGGCGAAAATGCAAAATCTCTATTAATTCTAGAATTGAGTTCGTTTACTGCTTCAAATAATGGGCGATTCGGGGTAAAAGACTCTAAGGCATAATCAGAAATTCCATCAAGAATTGGAACAAACTCAGACTCTAAATAAAATTGTTTAATATCACTTGTTGTAGATGAGGATTGAAGCCAACGAACAACTTCTTCCCAAGAAGCTGTTTTTTCTTCTTTTATTCTTATCCAATCTGGATCTCTTAATTGCACATGACTTTCAGCTTTTATACTAAGTTTTTCATGTGCTTTATCAACGGAAAAATAAATCATCTCGTTGCCAAAAAAATCTCGTCGTTTTACGATATAACTTGGCTCCGGAAAAATTTCATACCGAAAATCAATCACTTGTTGAAAAGGAGATTCCATTGGTGTTTTGTACATGATATTATGACAAAGACTCGCTTCATTGTCATACGTGTACTCGGTAATATGCAATATTTTGTATTCTACCATTCTTTAAATTTCTAACAACCTCGATTGTGACATTGCTCGGTATTTGACGCCTGTTTGCCCAAAATAATTCTCAAATATTTTATTGGAAACTTCATGCAGCAATTCTACAATTTCTGATAAAAACTGGTTCAAATTTGAATATTCAGCAGTTACTTCATCCAATTCAACTAAAGATTTCACATCGCATAAACGAACCTTTGTAAGTGCAGTTAATAAACTTTTTCGAACAGAACTCAGCCCAAATGAAATGCCAGTCTGAGGTATTTCCTGAATATGTGCATCAATAGATGAAATTTGAAAAACTAGTGATCTTGGATTTGTTTCATCAAGAATTAACAAGTTCAGAATTCCTTCAAGCAATAAGGTTGAGCGATATTGATACCGATAGGTTACCAAACTTTCACTACAACGAAGAGTATATTCCATAATCGTTTTATTCTTGTCTTCGGTATTGAAAGATTGACCCAACATAGAATGTAGAATAACGCAGTTATTGGTTGCGGTTTCAACAAATCGGCCTATGTTTAATAAAGACCAAGTGGGTTCTCGTGTCATATTGTCCAAATTTAAGCCGGTAAACGCCATTAGTTTGATAATCAAATTATCTAACCCATGATAAATGTCTTGCAAATTGACAGCTTCTTTTTTCATGGATTGAACTTCATCTGAAATGGTATCTAAAATTCTCCATGTATCTAGGCTTAAGCGATCTCGCACTGCGTAACTATTCGCCAAAAATGCTTGAATGGATTGAGCAATACTTCCTAATTTCGAGGAATCAATAACCAATGCTTTTAGTTCTTTTTCTGGATTTATCAGATTTTTGGGAGTAAAAAAACCAGGGTGTGTAAAGGTTAATTCAGTTAGCGTTTTTAATAAAGTTGATAAAACCACATCTTTTTCAATGGAAACAGAATCGTCCATTTCATTGTAGGTTTTCAAGGCCATTCTTACCAATCGAACGGTATTTGCAGCTCTTTCCAAATAACGACCTTGCCAGAATAAGTGTTCTCCTGTTCTACTTGGCAAAACAGTTTCAACTTTTATCAAATTAGGCTTTACAGCTGATTTTGGCTCAACAGAATCAGATTTTTTTCCCAAAACCCATGTGTCTTTACTAATTCCACCAGTTTGATTCGAAATTAAAAACACTCCTTCTTTTGCAGAACTTCGTGAAAGTCCACCCGGCATTACATAATACCCCTGAGTTTCAGAATCAGCGACTGTGTAACTTCTAAAAATTGAATTTCTCGCTGTTAATTTTCCATTTATAAATGAAGGAGTTGTTGAATAATCGACTCGTTCCTGCCCAACGTACATATAAGGATGTGCTTTAATTTTTCCTTTTAGCTGATTAAGATTGTCTTTACTTAAATCTCCACCGTAGACCGAAGGAGACTCGTTCGATCTATAAATATTCCTGATTACTAATTCATGAACTCGGGACAGTACATATTCTTTTGCTTCTTTTTGACCACACCACCAAGTTGCAACCGATGGTAAAATCAATTCTTCATCTAATAAATGACGACAAATTCCTGGTAAAAATGCAAGTAAACCAGGATTTTCTAAAATCCTGCTGCCCAATGGGTTAATTACAGTTACTTTTTTTTGACGAACAGCTTCCATTAAGCCAACAACACCCAAATGTGAATCATTTCTGAAATAAAGCGGGTCGCAGTATACATCATCTACACGTCGAATAATTACATCAACTTTTTCTAGACCTTTTATCGTTTTTAACCAAACAAAGCCGTCGCTTACGGTTAAATCACCACCCAAAGCTAAGGTTAAACCCAATAATGAAGCAACATAAGCGTGTTCAAAGTAGGTTTCATTTAAAGGCCCTGGAGAAAGTAAAACAATCCGCGGATTCTCTTTGTTTTTATAGGAGAGATTTATTAGTGTATTCTTAAGAATCTGATAATAATTTGAAATCTTACGAACTTGGTTTTCTCGAATTAATTCAGGGAAAATCCGAGTCATAGCAGATCGATTTTCGAAGGTATAACCCGCACCAGATGGAGCATCCACTCGATCGTGCAAAACCCACATTTTGCCATTTGGTCCTCTTGCTAAATCACAAGAATTAAGAATAAGTTGATGTGGTCCCTCTAATTTTATTTTGTCTGCTGCGCGTAAAAATCCGCGATGATTATAGATTAATTCAAAAGGTAATAAACAATTCGTTATTAAAGATCGATTGCCATAAATATCACTTAATACATAATTTAACAATCTTGCTCTTTGAATGAGTCCGGCTTCAACAATCGCCCAATCTCCGGCGGAAATCATCATAGGAATTGGATCTAAATTCCATGGACGATTCATACCATCGGGATCGCCGTGAATATTATAGGTTACCCCGTTTTCACGCAACTGCTGCGCAACTTCCCCATAATGCTGATTCATTTTTTCTAAACCCATTTTCTCATAAGCTATCGCTAGTTTTTGCCAATGAGGCGCAATCTTGCCATTCGGCAATGCGAGTTCATCAATAAAAGGAGTATTGCTACGTTTTATAGCTTCGAGGTAGGATTCTATCATAGTATTTTTTTGAGTCGAACCGCTAAAATACGATAAGTTTGGCTATTCAATAGGAATCAAAGTCCTTAGAGGACTGTGATTCCTGAAAATCTAATTTTAGCGGACTTTTTTATATCTGCGTAAGTCCATTGTATAAGGGAAATCTGGATTTATTACCTCGTCTTTTGCTTCATATTCGGTCATTATCTGAACAGGGGAAACAAAACGAGCTGCATCATTTGTTGACATTTCTTTCGGTTCAACATACGAAATAGTATGGCCGAAATCGAAAAATCTAGCTACTCTTCGTGCTTCTGCTTCATAAGCATTTACGGGGAACGTATCATAACTTCTTCCACCTGGGTGCGCTACATGATATTTCATTGCACCGACAGATTTCTTAGTCCATGTATCATACAAATCAATAACTAAAGGAGTATCTACACCAATAGTTGGGTGCAATGCTGATGGTGGCTGCCAAGCTCTATATCGAATTCCTGCTACATATTCACCTTTTACACCGGTACTTTTTAAAGGAATTCGGAATCCATTACAGTGTAAACGATACCGTGAATCGGTTAATCCTGTCACCTTTACTTGAATTCTTTCGAGAGAAGAGTCCACGAATCGCGCAGTTCCGGTACTCGACATTTCTTCACCTAAAACGTGCCATGGCTCAATTGCCATAAAGATTTCCATGTGAATATCATCCATAAATAATTCACCTAAAAACGGAAATCTGAAACTAAAAAAAGGCTCAAACCATTGAGTATCAAACTCATATCCTGCTGAACGTAAATCTTTTACAATTTCAGCAATGTCTTTTTTGCAATAATGAGGAAGCAAAAATTTATCGTGCAATTCGGTACCCCAACGGACTAATTTATGAGCGTAAGGTTTTTTCCAAAACCAGCTCAATAAACTTCTTATCAATAAAAACTGAACCATCGACATTCTGAAGTGCGGAGGCATATCAAAACCTCTAAATTCCAGAATACCTAATCTTCCTGTTGATGAATCCGGCGAATATAATTTATCAATACAGAATTCTGCACGATGCGTATTTCCTGTAATATCAACTAAAAGATTTCTAAATAATCGATCTACTAACCAATAAGGAATTTCGTCTTCAGATAAATTGGGAACTTGCTGAAAAGCAATTTCCAACTCATATAACATATCATCGCGACCTTCATCAACCCTTGGAGCTTGACTTGTTGGACCGATAAATTGAGTTGAAAATAAATAGGATAAAGACGGGTGATGCTGCCAATACGTAATAAAACTTTTAAGCACATCTGGACGGCGAAGTAACGGACTATCTTTTGGAGTAACACCCCCTAAAGTAACATGATTTCCACCACCAGTTCCCGTGTGTCTTCCATCTAAATTGAACTTTTCTGTTGTTAAACGTGATTCACGAGCATTTTTATAAAGAACACCATAATTGTATAATAATTCTCTCCAGCTTTTAGATGGTTGAATATTTACCTCGATTACACCCGGGTCTGGAGTGATCATAAACTTCTCTAAACGAGTGTCTTTTGGAGGATCGTAACCTTCAACTAATACTGGCATATTCAATTCTTCTGCGGCTCTTTCAACCGCGTAAACTAAATCGAGATAATCTTCTAAATAAGAAACGGGCGGCATAAAAACAAAAATTTTCCCATCTCTTACTTCCGTAACTAAACATGTTTTGAAAATATTTTTGGTTGAATTGAATGTATGCGATTCAGGTGCCTCACCTTTTTTCTTTAGTTCAGGAACATCTGCAAACAAATCTCTTTCGAAGTGTTTCTCTTGTTTTTCTGGATCAAAATACTGAATAGATTTTAAAGGAAGTCGCAAGCCAACAGGAGAATTACCCGGTGTTAAAAACAAATGTTTTCTTCTAAAACTCCACTTGCACGATTGCCATTGATCATTAAGGGAATCTTTTGCAATCGGAACTGCAAATCCAACTGGGGTGTTCATTCCCGTTTTCAATAATTCTGCTAATTTCTGCCGTTCGAGTGAATCTGCTAAATCTAAATCAAGCGGATCTACATTTTCTGGAATAGAACTTTCTTCCCAAACGAAATAAAAAGGATCTTCATAAGTCGGATGAACATTTTGTGGATCAATTGATAATTCTGAAATCAATTGTCCCATGAATTTGCGAGCATCGTCGTGTGTAAATCCATAATCTTTCGATAAATCCGCCATTAAAGCATCATTATTCCAGATTTTCTCGCCATCTTTTCTCCAGTAGCAAGCTAGTTTCCAACGAGGTAAAGGTTCACCCGGATACCACTTTCCTTGTCCGTATTGAATTAAAGCACCGCTTCCGAATTCGTCTTTCATTTTATGAAATAAGACATTCGATAGTTCTCGTTTATGTTCCCCATCAGCTGCGGTATTCCATTCTGCCCCTTCTTGATTATCGATAGAAACAAAAGTTGGCTCTCCACCCATTGTTAAACGAACATCGGCAGCTTCTAAATCTTTATCTACTTTATCGCCAAGCGCTAAAATATTTTCCCATTGTTCATCGGAATAGGGAAGTGTAACTCTTGGTTTTTCGTGAATTCGTTTTACTGTGTTTTCAAAATGAAATGTGGTTTTCGTGACTTCTGCTAGACCTGAAATTGGAGCTGCATTCGATGGATCAGGTGTACATGCCAAAGGAATATGTCCTTCTCCTGCAAATAAACCAGATGTTGAATCTAAGCCAATCCAACCTGCGCCTGGAATATACACTTCTGTCCAAGCGTGTAAGTCCGTAAAATCTTCTTCAGGTCCAGACGGTCCATCTAATGATTTTTCATCCGATTTTAACTGAATTAAATAACCTGAAGTAAATCGAGAAGCTAATCCTAAATGACGAAAAAGCTGAACCATTAACCAAGCAAAATCTCTACAAGAGCCCGATTTTGAAAGTAAAGTCTCAGTACAAGTTTGAACTCCGGGCTCCATCCGAATTCGGTAGTTCAATAAGGAATTGACATATTGATTAATCAAAACCAAGACGTCTACTGTTATCATTCCCTCTTTAATTTTAGATTTTGCCTCTTTTACTAGATCTAAAAAGATTTCATCAGCTTCATCAAGTGATAAATACGGCTGCAATTGCTTTTCAACGTTTTCTTCATACTTAAATGGAAACTCTTTGGCATAATCTTCAACGAAGAAATCAAATGGATTTACAACAACCATTTCTGCAATTACTTCTACATCAACAGAAAAGCTTGTTACTTTATCAGGGAAAACAACTCGAGCTAAATAATTTCCAAATGGATCTTGTTGCCAATTTATAAAATAATTTTTGGGTTGAATATCTAGTGAATACGCCGTTATTTTTGTTCTTGAATGTGGCGCAGGACGCAATCGAATTACTTGTGGAGACAATTCAATTGGTTTATCGTACTTATAAGAAGTGAAATGGCGAAGGGCTACTCTAACTGACATATTTGAACTATCGTTTATAAAAAATCTATTTCAATGGAATATACAAGATTACGCTTTTTGTAAAGTAATTGAATCCAAAAAATTAAGCTCAAAAAACCTTGCTGAATTAAATTAATTACCCAATATCCTATATTTGCTTAATTAATATACACTATCTGTTATAATTCTTTAAATAATTAATACCATAACATTGCATTTACCTTTCACATAATCAAAATAATACGCTCAAAATGGATGAGTCGTTATTTGCTTACATTTTTTGCATAATAAAAGAATAGAGAACCCCAAAAGTCAATTTCACCCATTCAAATCATGATAAATCGATGAATATATTGCCAAATACTTTTTTTCAGAATAAGTTCAAATAATCATTAAAAAAGAATAGGCTTTTGTCTTTTACCTAATCCGCGTAAATCGTACATTCTTAACTAATACTAAATTTCATAGCTCTATTGCAAGGAAACAACGAATGGGAAAAATATTAGACGCACTACCAAAGGGAAGAATGCTTTCACTTGATGTATTTCGTGGAATAACTATAACTATGATGATTTTCGTTAACAATCCTGGTTCTTGGTCTTACATGTATCCGCCTCTAAAACATGCTGAATGGAATGGATGGACACCTACAGATTTCATTTTTCCATTCTTTGTTTTCATCATGGGCGTTTCCGTTGTCTTAGCTTTTTCAAAAAAGTTAACTCAAGGAGTTGATAAGAAAGAATTGTATAAATCAATTTTTTCTAGAACGGCAAAACTCTTTGGTTTAGGTTTACTTCTTGCTGTTTTCTCTATAAATCTGTTTTCACCAGATCATAATTGGTTCACTGATACTTTATTAAAAATCAGGGTAATGGGAGTTTTGCAACGATTAGCGCTTGTTTATGCATTTACCTCTATACTCTTTTTGAATTTTGATATCAAAAAAATGGGCTTTATTGGGATTGGAATCCTAGTTGTTTATTGGCTACTTATGAAATTTATGCCATTTTCTGCCACAATTGATGGAGTCGTAACTGATTTAACAGGAACACTTGAACACGGTAAAAATTTCGCTGCTTTTATTGATTCAAAAATATTTGGATTAGATCATTCTTATTTCAAAAATGTGCCTTTAGTTTACGATCCAGAAGGATTTTTATCCACGTTTCCAGCGGTTGTGAGTTGTATCGCAGGTGTAATAACAGGTTGGTATTTACAAAAGAAACATAGTCTTGAAGAGCAAACATCAACTCTATTTTTCTGGGGTATAGGATTATTATTTATTGGTGAAATTTTAGATTATGGATTCCCAATTAATAAAACACTTTGGTCGCCAAGTTATGTAATATTTATGGCTGGAATGGCTTTAATATTTTTAGCAATGTGCATGTATCTCATTGATGGAAAAGGAATTAAAAACTGGACAGAACCATTTATAGTTTTTGGCGCCAATGCTATTGCTTTTTTCATGTTTGCAGGATTTTTTGGTCGTTTAATCTTAATGATTACAATAGACGGAACTCGTTTTAAGTCGGTTATGTATAATGAATTCTTTGCACCATTATTTGGAAATTATATAGGTTCAGTGGTATTTAGCATCGTATTTTTGGGCATATCTTATGCACTGATGTTGTGGATGTATAAAAAACGCATATTCTGGAAAGTATAAGAACAATTTTGAATCTTGAATTCTTAATACTTAATTAAACTTTTTGATGAGAAGTTTTACTTTATCCGATTTTAATTATCCATTTGATGAGTCTTTAATTGCTCATACTCCAGCTTCTCCAAGAGATCATGCTCGTTTATTGGTTTATAATCGTAAAGACAAGTCGATTATAGATACTGTTTTCTACAAATTGCATAGATATTTAGTACCAGAAACCACTTTAGTAGTAAACAATTCCAAAGTGGAAAAAGCGCGGATGCTTTTTGGAAAAAAAGAAGTTTTTGTTGTTCAAGTAATGAATAATAGAACCATTGAAGCGATGGTAAGACCCGGTAAAAAATTCAAATTAGGCGCAGAAATTGAATTAGCAACAGGTATTTCAGCAAAGGTTCAAGCCATTCAACCCGACGGACTTCGTGTTCTTACTTTTAATTGTGATTTAGATTCTCTCGATTTAGAGAAATTTAAATTAACTCCGTTTCCTCCTTATATAAAAGCAGATGAGTCTCTAGCAGAAGAATATCAGACTGTTTATGCAAATCCTTTGGGAAGTAAAGCTGCACCAACAGCGGGACTTCATTTCACAGAATTACTAATCAAACAATTACAAGAACGACGCTTTTTATTTGAAGAAGTAACCCTGCATGTTGGTCTTGGAACGTTTGCACCTGTGAAAGTTGAAAATATTCATGAGCATAAAATGCATAGTGAACATTATTTTGTTCCACCGATAACACATGATCAGATAGCCAAATCAAAACATGTAACAGCTGTTGGTACAACATCCGTTAGAGTCTTAGAATCGATTGCAAAATCAGGAAAACTCACAGATGACACCGATATATTTATCACTCCAGGTTACAAATTCCAACGTGTAAATAGTTTAATTACCAATTTTCACTTACCAGAAAGCACCTTATTGATGCTCGTTTCTGCGTTTATGGGTTTCGAAGAAATGATGCGAGTTTATGAACACGCCGTTAAAGAAAAATATCGTTTATTTAGTTTTGGCGATGCTATGTTGATTGTGTGAGGATTTGGAAACTTCGAGTATAATTTACTATATCAACAATTGGTGTTTAATAGTCAAATAATAACATATAGTTAAAATGGACTTCAGGGACTTAGAATCTAATGAATGATTTCAGAGTTTGGTAAAAAAAATGTACTTTTATTTTAAGGAGATTTAAATGAATACTTCAAAATTAAACGATTTACAAATTAGTCTTTTACGCTTATTTCAGCGTGATATGAGTGATGAACAAATTCTTTCCTTAAAAAGAGTAATGTTTAATCATTATCAAGAACTCTTAAAAAAAGAAGTTGATCATATAACTGAAGAAAAAGGATATTCTGAAAAAGATTTTGAGAATATGCTCAATCTAAAAAGTTGATTAATAGTGAGAGCAATAATTGATACTAATTGCTTACTTGCCTCAATTTCTCCCAAAGGTGCAAATTATTGGTTATAGGAGGCATTTGCAGATGAACGTTTCATCTGGGCTGTTAGTAATGAAATTTTGCTTGAATACGAAGAAAAACTTATTGAATTCTATTCTAAGAAAACTGCAGATTTGGTTACAAGTATTTTAAGTATTGCTCCAAACACTGTTTTTATTGAACCCTTTTATCAATGGAACTTAATCGATCAAGACCCGGATGATAACAAATTTGTTGATTGTTATATTTCCGCTAATGCTCAATTTTTGGTTACACAAGACAAACATTTCGAAATACTTAAGAAGATTGAGTTTCCAATTATTAATGTAGTTTCATTAGCTGAATTTAAAAAAATACTTTTTGGGTAAGACTTTGTAGTTCACGGTTCTGACGAAATGATGCGCGTTTATGATCATGCCGTTAATGAGAAATATCGCTTCTTTAGTTTCAGCGATGCTATGTTGATTTTGTAAAAACCTTAATTCAAATTTAAAATAATCCGTTTTTTAGAAATTCACTGCTAAATACTGCCCTTGAAAAATTATTTTGTGCATAAGACGCAATCATATTTCTTGTAGTTCTTAAATCAACATTACTAAAATCTGTATTAATAATTCTTGCCTCATCAAAATCACATTTTTCAAGTATAGATCCTTTAAAAATTACTCCCTCAAAATGACAAAACTCAAATGAACAATCAAAAAATGTACATTTTGACAAATCAACTAATAAAAAATAACTCCCTGTGAATGAACAATCATAAAACTTCACAGATAAATTCTCCCCTTCTAAAATAGGAGTAAAATCTACACGCAACAGTCCACACTTGTTTATTTCACAATCAATGAAAGTAACTGAGTCAATTATAATCGAAGTCATATCACTGTTTGAAAATTTGCAACTCGTAAACGTGCTAGAAAAGAAATCCACCTCTTCAAAATTGCAGTTATCAAAAGTACAATTTTCATAGAATCCATGTTCAAAACCTACAGATCTAAAATCTATGTTTTTAAATTCTCCTTTTGAAACATGAACGTTTTTATCACTCATTTTAATTTTATAATTCTTATAAATTCAATTACTTATCTAATTTTGTAATAAACTTTACTCACCAAACAAAAAAGGCGTGTTTCCACGCCTTTTTTTTATCCCAATTCTGCAATAGCTTTTTTAATTCGACTCTCAACTTCTACTTTTCCGAGCATTGCTACTACATCAAACAACTCTGGACCGGCGCCCATTCCTGTTAATGCTAAACGCAGAGGCAAACCTAGTTTTCCAAAGCCTAAGCCTTTTGCTTCTAGAAAAGTATGCGCTTCATGCTTTAACACTTCTGCTGAATAATCTTCTGATTTGTTTAATATTTCTAAAAACTCTGTTAATAAAGCAGGCGTTTCCGCTTTCCAGGCTTTACTTTTTGTCTTTTCATTATACTCATTTGGCGCCTCAAAGAAATAGACTGCTTCTTTTACAAAATCTGTAATAAAACTCACTCTGTCTTTTAAAAGATGTATCAATTTTTTTCCAAATTCATCTGAAGGAATTACATAACCTGCTTTTTCAAAATCTGGTTTTACTTGTGCTAACAAATCTTCTTCTGTGCGATTTCTTAAATATTGCTCATTATACCAAGTCAATTTATTGAAATTGAAAATTGACCCTGATTTTACAACTCTGTCTAAAGTAAATGCTTCAACTAATTCTTCAAGACTTAAAATTTCACGATTGTCACCTGGATTCCAGCCTAAAAAGCTTAAGAAATTCACTACTGATTGAGGTTCAAATTGTTGTTCTACGTAATCACGAACGTTGATTGGAATTCCTAAAGATTCAGCATTTCTTTTGGATAATTTTCCACCTGCGGGCGACATAATCAAAGGCAAGTGAGCCATTTTCGGTGCTTCCCAGCCCAAATATTGATACAATAAAATATGTTTAGGCGCAGAACTCAGCCATTCTTCACCACGAATAACATGCGAAATTTCCATCAAATGATCGTCAACCACATTGGCTAAATGATAGGTTGGTAATCCGTCCGATTTCATCAAAACTTGATCATCTAAGCCTTGCGTTTCAAAACTTACAAAGCCCCGAATTTCATCAAAAAAGCGAACCGTTTCACGACGTGGTACTTTCATTCTGATTACATAAGCATCTCCACTTTCCAAACGTTTTGCTACTTCTTCTTTTGGAAGTGTTAAACTGTTTTTCATGCTCATTCTTGTAATCGCATCATATTTTGGCGAAGGATTTCCAGATTTTTCTAAACGAGACCGCATTTCTTCAATTTCTTCGGTCGAATCAAATGCGTAATAAGCGTTTCCATTTTCTAATAATTGATCTGCATATTTTTTGTAAATCGCAGAACGCTCACTTTGTCTGTACGGGCCAAAAGCACCCGGTTTATCTGGACCTTCGGAATATTCTAAACCAGCCCAATGAATTGATTTGGTAATATCGTGCTCAGCTGTTTCCACATAGCGTTTTTGGTCAGTGTCTTCTATGCGAAGAATAAATTCACCATTATTGTGTTTCGCAAATAAGTAGTTATATAAAGCCGTACGCAAGCCACCAATATGAAGCATTCCAGTTGGAGATGGGGCAAAACGTACGCGAACAGGATTTGACATGATTCTGATAATTAAATTCTAAGCCATTGATTTACAAGAGGGCAAAGATACGAAATGTAAGCCTTTAGATAGATAAAAATCCATTGACTACAACTACTGAAACACCAGTAGTTAAACCTTTTCCTTAAAAAGATTAATTAAAACTCTAAAATTCGATTTTATCGTAGTTACTCTTCATAAAAAAAGTCGAATGAACATTCGTTATCAACGCTATTCACCCGACTTATTCAATGTGCGAATACTAGTATTTTATTTAATCAGCACTATTTTTCGTGTATAAACACTATCCATCGTATTCAATTGAATTATATAAATACCGGAACTCCATTGAGAACCATTAATGAGTAATTGATGCTGACCTGAAGTTTTCAATCCAGAAAATATCGTTTGAATTTTTCTTCCACTCATATCAAAAACGGAAATACTAATTTTCTGAGTGGATGCCAATTCAAATTGAAGTTGTGTTGATGGATTAAACGGATTTGGAAACGTTTGCAAAATTCCTGTTTTAACAGGTTTAAAAGCTGTTTCATTCGAAACCAGTACATTGATTCCAAATTGATTTTTACCAACACTTTCTACGTTTGTCCTGCCATCGGTGGTTGTAACCCACCAAGTGTATGCAGCACTATCAGGAAGTGATTCTACCGAATCAAGAACGTATGAAGTATCTCTGATTCCGCGAATCGAATTTACCAATCCGCCTTTAGGTTGAATTCTCAAAATATATTCTGGCGTTAAGGTTCCGCCTTGTGAAGCGCTCCAAATAAAACGCACACTTCCATTCGGCACGGTTTCATCCATTTCTGGGGCAAGCAAATTAACTTCAGACGGAGGCAAGTAAGATGCTTTACGTTCAAACTGAAGACGAACGCTGTCGCCAATCGCTTCGTTGTCTGACCGATTTACAAGAACCTGCAATACAATTTTTCCGAATGATGCACCGGCATTAATTGAAACAACATGCTCATCAGTGACTTCATATGAATACCCTTCATCTGATTCTAACAAAGAAATGTTAAAGTCAACAGATGATTGATCAGAATTAATAATTAATGTATCTAAATCAAACTGAGCAAAAGGCTCCTCATCATATACCGTTTCTCCTGAAAATGTTTTGAAACGGGGTTTACTTATCGCATGAACTGTAACTGGAACCGAAAGAATAGCAAATAAAGCTGGTGTTCTGCCCATTTCAGTAGCTTTAACTACCACTGTATCAGAACCTGAGAATGTAAAGTCGGAGGCAATAAACAACTGATTATGTTTAATTTCAGCCGAAAATTGACCGAACGTGATATGTAAGGGATTATCAACAGTACCTAATGACTGTAACGGATTAAAAGGTGTAGTAAATGTAGTGTTGTATAGTTTTGATGAGCTTTTACTCCAAGCTTTAAATTGAAGACTTTCAGTCGTTTCATTCGAATACGCAACCAAAAAATACCGTAATGAATCATTTACCCGAACGGCTGAACTTAAACCACGAATCTCTTCGCCATTAAAAGCCGCAATTATCAAAGTATCATCATTCGATTCAATACCAAGAACGGAAGCTTTTAGGGTAATATTCATGTTGTATTCAAAGTTTTCAGGTGAAACGGACCAATTAGGATTGGTTTTCTCTTCTGATTCTGGCAAAATGATGGAATAACTCATTTCCTGATTATCATCTGAACTGAATAATGAAGCGAGAGAAACAGAATACGCCTTATCACCTTCAAATAAATCTACAGGCAATGAATTAAATAAGGCCACAGGCGCAATATCTTCAGCCTGAACATGCACATACCATTCAGTCATTCCAGGAGGGTTAGTTTGATTAGTGGTAAATGCAGAAAAAACAAATTTTTGTGTACCAGTAAACGTTTCTGGGATAACTAAATCAAGCAAATAATCATCATCAACCGATGCTTGTATCGCACCCTGTGTTGCAACAGAAATCCTAAACTGTTCATTTTCATAATCACTTACCCAAGGTGTCAAATCCATTTGATACGTGGTTTGACCTTGAGACAATAGTAATTCAGGGATATCTTTCCAAACGGGTGCATAATTAAAGAATTCAATAAAATCAACTCGTAAAGGTTCATCTACTGTACCATAAATCATAGCTTGCTCAAAAGAAAACAAGCTGTCTCGACTCAGTATTTTTCCTGATTCTTCCACCACAAAGCGAAATTGAACGGTATCTTTCGGAGAGTTTGAATACAGATTTAAAAAATAAATATTGTTGGCACCAACAGTTACTGCATTGGCTACTCCACGAATTTCATCGCCTTTAAAAACGCCAAGAATCCCTTTTGGACTATTCTCATTCTCATAATCAATCCGGATTTCAATGGTTGCTGTCGCCTGATACGCAAACGCTGATGGGTTTACCTGCCAAGGCAACTCTTGCCCTGGCAAAGGTAAATAAAACATCAACAATGCGATTGCAATATAAATAATACGCATGTTCAAGAATCCTATTTTAGGTAAACCATTTTCCGAATCGATCTGAAATTACCAGCTTTCAGTTCATACAAATAGGTTCCGGTAGCTAAACTATTAGCATCAAACTTTGACCATAATGGAATGGTATAATAACCAGCCGGTTGTTTAGCATTTACCAATGTTGCAATTTTTTGCCCAAGAATGTTATACACAGTCAGGGTAACTTGCGACTCTTTTGGTAATTGATACTTAATTAGGGTATTACCGTTAAATGGATTCGGATAGTTTTGGAACAAATCGTAATTGCCCGGAATCTCATTGGAACCTTCAGCAGAAGTGGTAACTGAAGGTACAACCGTTAATGGATTATCAACTGTTCCCAAAACGGCATTATTCACAAATGTCAGTTTCGTTTCGGTCGATAAGCTATTACCATCTAAACGATTAAACAATTCCAGTGATATCGTTTCACCTTCATCTTTATTAGAAAAAATAGTCAGGAACACAATGTCTTCTCCTAAGCCACTGACATGCAATACCTTATCAACACCTCTAACTGCTTCATCGTGGAAAGCTCCCACAACTAAAACCGTATCGGATTGAACTTCGGACAAACCTGGTTGAATTTTGGCAATTACTGACATTGAATATTGAAACTCTGATGGAGTTACAACCCACGGTACTGGTTTTAATTCAAGTGTTTCCGTTGTTGACTCTTTGGAACTTAGCGGTGAAGTTTCTTTGGTTCCATTCGATAATGAAATTTTTGCCGTTACTTGTTGCGAAGGTGCTATTGGATAGGTAAATCTGCCGCCATTGCGAGTGAATAACAAATAACCTTGTAAAGGTCGTAATGCGGTAAGCGTTCCAACCCAGCCCGTTCCGGCAACATAAACCGAAAATTGTGATTGACTTTTTAAAATATCACCGTTTAATGCAACCAGATTTCGTAACGCATCATTGGTTGACAAACTGCTCATCGGATTGAATCCTAACCAGTTCCAACCTGATAACAATCTGAGTGTATCTAAGGCCAAGTTTACTGGTTCACCAGCAAGAGTTAGCGCACTTTGTTGTGCTAAATTAACCTGATACATTGAACCTGTTCTCAGTGAATCTAAAGAACCAACCCAGCCTGAACTCGAACTGAACATACTAAATTGGGATTGCGCCCGAATGATATCACCTGATTTTGCTGATAAATCGCGCAAAAAGTTGCCTGTTTGCATGTTTTCGTTTCGAGTATTTACGGAGAACCACGTCCATCCTTTGTTCAAGCTTAACTCTTGTACAATTAATTGAGATGTTGTTAATGAAACAGGTTGTTGTGGAGTTCCTATCAAACTGTTAGCACTGAAAGTAAACGTTTCCTCAATACTTCCATATTCAAGGCAAGCCGAAGCATCCCAAACTCTGAAAGTAAGGATTTCACCGGAGCTTTGATTTGAATAGATGTTCATGTAAACTTGATAGGCATCAAGGCCTTGAACAAAGCTTACCATTCCTAAACCTCTGAGTTCGGTACCCACATAGGCGGCTATGATATCAAATTCATCGGTAGAAGCTATTCCATTAATCTTTAGTTCACCAATAATATTCATTGAGTGTTGGAACTGTGCAGGATTCAATTCCCACTCAGGACCGGAACATAACAGTCGAACATTAATGGATAATGGCTCAGAACCTAATGATGTTATCGCCTCAACCGAGCCTGAATAAGAACCTGCTCCTAATTGATTGGAAACCACAAATTGAATATCAACTGAAGTTCCAGGTGTTAATGTACCACTCATTGGAAACGCAGAAATCCAAGATGGTAAATTGGTTAAGTCAAAGCTAATTGGAGAACCGCCGGAATTTTGAAAACTACGAACAAACGATACCGTTTGATCTAAATTAGCTGTGATATCCACTCTGGCATTTGACCAGCGAACAGGACTCTTATCGAAGAGAAAATCCCAACGAATCGGTTTTGAAATGGCATTACCACGCATGTCACGTAATTTATTAATCTCCGCACGAAGTACTTTATTTTCTAGAAAACGATCTTCCGATAAAGGAACTATGGAGATAGCATTAGAAAAAATACTTACTTCTCGGTCAATCGGTTTGCCTGTTTGCGTATCAATTAACAATACATCCTCTAAGGGGTTAATTCCATTTTGATCTATCGGCTCATTAAATTGAACTAAAATTTGATCATCAGGACCAAAAACACCGTCGGCAGGTTCAACAGAACCCAAAATTCGTGGTGCATTTCGGTCTATAACACCTCGAACAACCTGAGAAGCGGTTTTAATTGGGTCTCCTGAACAAGAAAGAACCGCACGAATCTCATAGGTTCCGTCACCTAATGAAGCTGTATTCCAATTCGTGATATAAAATGATTCCGTTAAAACTGAGCCGTCAATGACTTCAATATCTATCCAATCATTATTGAGCACTTCAGCTGGCATTTTTCCGATTTTATTCACTGTATTGAGTGAACGGCGGTACTGAACACGAACTTCCTGAATAGAAGGATCATCTTCTTTATAATTATGAATGGTTATTGGAAGAATTGCTTCATCAACACCACTAATTAAGAAGTTCGCTTCTGGTTGGAATATCGAAATATTCGAACAGGTTTCTCTGAAGCTAAAACTTACACCTAATGTATCAGAGACGTTCAGATTACAAGGAGAACCTGCTATTAAATTTACATTGGAATATTGTGAAGCAATCGGACCTCTATACACCTCTAAAATAAAGGTATTCTCTGCACCCGGTCCATAACCCAATGTTATAGGGCTACCCGATAAATCATTTCCATTTACTAAAAACAGGGCTCCATCAGGATTTGTGGATTCATCAATCACAAAATCGTAATCTCGATATTCTTCTAAATTGAGGTTTTGAACCGTAACACGGAACAATGCTGGTTCGTCGGGATTAACATTCACGTTTTTGATTGGCTCAACAACCAATTGGGCGCGGTCGCGTGCAAAGGTGTTTGGCTCATGTGGACATGATGTAGCACCACTTATCAAGTTAAACACAGGTGAACCATATACTGGGTCACGTTTTACATCTAAAGTAAAATTATCACCAGGATCGTTGTCTGCTAGTACATAACCGAAGGTTTGTGATTGAGTTACCGTTTCTGATGAACTTTTTCCTGTGTTAAAAGAAAAAGAAGTTGAAACATTCCCAACTCTACCTGTAGCGTTAATTTTCAAACCGACTTCTACAGCTACTGATTCATCTACTAATATTTCTACCGTATTTGAAGTAGATTCAACCGTTTCTAACGTTTCTGTTAAACTAATACTAGCTCCTGCATCAAAACTTAAGTTTCTTACGAAAGAAGCTTTAACTTTATTAGCTGCATTTTTTGCAATGAAACTTCTCCATTGTTTTACTGAAGATGTATCTCCAACCAACTCCAATGATGGAATAACATTTTCTTTTATAAAGTTCTCTGTGTAAACAAAAGTTGTATTAAATTTTTCAGGTACAACAACCAGATCTTTGTAAATAGTAACTTCACCCTCTTCGGAAACAGTTAATACATTGGTTACACCATAAATAAGATTCATAGCTCCACCCATATAAATGTCTCCACCATCTCCAACAAAGGGTGCTCCTTTTGTTGGAATAATTTCGTCAGAAGCTGATGTCGAAATAGTTTCACTTGCCGTGAATGTCATTCCTATTTCTCTAGTTGAGATATTTGTCTGAGTCGAGTTAAATGAGGTATTTAACTCAGCAGTAAGTTCAATTTTGGTACCAACTGCAAAACCAATACCCGTAGTTGTGGTGTGAGTTACTCCTGTATTTACAGAGGCTCCATATCCAAATGATTCAACACGGTCAGCACTCATGGTCATAGAAGTTGAGAATGATGAGTCTTTTTGCATAAACACATAGGAATTATCCCCTGGCGGGTCATGCAAAATCATAAAAGGTATTTCTGGTGTTGTAGTTGTAAATCTACTTTCTTCAGGCAAATTGCCTTCTACGATAATAGAGTTTGAATGAACAGTAGTCCGTTCCAAGTCATCTATAACTGATAAAAATACCGTCTTTGTATACGGAGAAAGTATATTTGGCGACCCTGCATAAAAAGAATAGTTCAAAATTCCATTCTCGAACGGAAGTGTTACTTTTTCACCATTTGCAGCATCATTTTGTATTACCACACTACCTGTGTCAACGGGACAATAAGATGTGTCGATTCCTGCTATATATCTTTCTAATATGTTTATTTGCAAGATTTCTCGTTTTAATTGGGTAAGTGTTTTTAGACTTCCTTTTTCTGCAGCAGTAATAAATGTTGAAGTGATTATGGGTACTGAACGATATCTGAATACAATGTCACTCACATTTTCGAGTACAGCAGAAATCTGTACGCCATTTAACTGAGCATCAATTTCAGGATTAATGTGATCGGCTGTAACCGTGTACTCCAAAGGTGGAACATTGGCAAAAATAAAATCTCCAATTCCATTTGTGGTTACAGTTCGTTCGAAACATCCGTCAACGGAACGTAAGGTTACATCGGTTGGTCCAATCGGGTTTAGACATAAACCTCCACCAACTTTCCCAGAAATTGTTCTGGATTCTAGATTATCAAAAACTACATTTGCAATCGGCTCGGAAATATTTACGATTTCATAAAATGCTGGTGCAAAAACATGCTCTTTATAGCGAGGTTCAATAATGGCTGAGCTTCCAGGTTCAAATTCAACTTCAAATTTTCCACTGCCATCTGTTAACACTACTGGTGTTGCAGGTTTTCCGTTTACTAGTATTTCAACCGAATCAGCAAAACAGTCCGAATTAAAATATCGAACATAACCGGAGACTTTAATCATAGAAGTATTCGTGAAATTCACTTGATTTACAGCTGTATTCGATGGATTTAAGGAAATACTTCTGCTTTCAGGACTAAAGGAATTTTTAAACTCTTCACGAAAAGGAAGTTCTAACGACCAAGACGATTCTTCCATATTTTCAAACAAAGCGGTATTGCCTCGTCCTGTTTGATCTGATGAAAACGTTCGACTTCCTTCATTAAAGCGCCAATAAGCGGCTAAACCATCAACAAAACCGGCCAGAACTTTAGAAGCATTTGCTTGAACATCGGCTTGGGTTCGAGCACTTGTCCAAACTCTGAAATCATCTAATAAACCACCAACATAGCTACTATTTGTAATGGTTGAGCGTCCGATATTAACTAAACCTTTTCCCATAAATGGTGTAACGGATTCTTTCTCACTGGCAGTTTCTCCATCAACATAGATAATTAGTTTAGAAGCAGATTTATCAAACACAAAGGCCAAATGATGCCAACGATCATCTATACTTTCAGATGATTCTACATTCTGATTACCAATAGCAAAAATTACTTTATTAGAGCTGGAGAATCCGACTATCATTCCATTATTGTTGGATAGGCTCGAACCTTGACTAAAAACAATCTGTTCTGAACCATTTTTTTCACGACGAACCCAACCTTCTACTGAAAAGGATTTATCCGTAAGATCCAAACGATCACCGGCTGACAGGTAATTTGATGTTCCATTTAAGCTTAACGCACGTCCAATTTGAGTAATTTTGGAAGGTCGAACACTAAATGTGGTACCTGCACCATAATTCACACCATCAATTATATAATTTCCTTCATCATCAGTGAAAGAAGCATTATCTACAGGTGCTCTATTTAATGTAAATGTTGGTCCACAAATAATTCCATCATGATTATTAGAGGTGATATCGAAAGCTTTCGCTCCCATATTTTCGTCCATTTTCAGATAAGTCAATAACCCAAACTCAGCATCGCTACTGCTTAAGGCT
>Ga0210012_1000523_pt1 | contig 43578 bp, 44 predicted proteins | sample CryGeymeta201504_FD_183974 | JGI IMG/M metagenome (GOLD analysis project Ga0210012, IMG submission 183974) | Groundwater microbial communities from Crystal Geyser aquifers in Utah, USA - Crystal Geyser metaG 2015-04 (SPAdes) (version 2) | ecosystem: Environmental > Aquatic > Deep subsurface >... | reverse complement strand
CTCATGACTCAGAGTCTCTTCTTAGGGTGATAGCTAGAGCAGAGAATAGTTCTGTTTCCGATCATGATGTTAAGATCTTATTAGAAAAATTCAGCTGGAAATCCTTGGCTAAACAAACACTAGCTGGATATATTGAAGTGCTTTCAAGTGGGGCAGCGTGATAGACCCAAAGATATGCATCGTCTACGATCGTCTGAACACCAAGCATGGAGGAGCGGAGTTTTTATTAAGAGAGCTAGCTGAGACTTTTCCAAAGGCTTCTTTCGCCACATCTGTGTATAGCCCGAAAATTGTGGATTGGATGTCGGATAGAGAAGTGATCACTTCTTTTTTGCAGCATTTTCCTTTTGCGATAAAGCATCACCAGTTTTTCTTACCATTAATGCCGTTGGCTTTTGAGTCGCTTGATCTTTCCAAATTTGACATCATCTTTTCAGTTACTAGCGCTGAGGCTCTAGGGGTGATCACAAAACCAAGTCAGCGTCACATCTGCTATCTTCTGTCTCCTCCCAGATATCTTGAGTCTGAACAATCAGAGTATCTGAACTCATATCCCTTGATTAAAATTCCAGGAGTTTTTCAAATTACGAAACTGATTTTAAAATATGTTTCACTCTGGTACAGAGTAGCTGCTAAAAGACCCGATATTGTGATTCCACTTTCTAAGATGGTCGCTAATCGAGCCAGTAACAATTATGTTGCCTTAACTAAACCTTTGTATCCGCCAGTTCCTATTCCAAGCCTAGGCGAATTGGAATCTGCGGGAAAATTGCCAATAAATAAATTTATTTTAAGTTTATCAAGACTGGTCTGGTACAAGCGGGTTGACCTCGCTATTAGTGCCGCCAAGGAAATGAATAGACAGTTGATTGTGGCGGGAGAAGGCGCCGTCTTTTATGCTCTTGTAGGCCAGGCAGGAAACCAAGGAATTGTGAGGAGGGATGGAGAATCACTAGATGAGTTTTGTATGAGAGCAATGAATGCCAAGAAAACTATCTTATTCACCAGAGCAATTTCAGAGCCAGAAAAAATAAGATTGCTCAAATACTCACAAGCGACTTGCATGCTTGGTCGAGAGGACTTTGGCTTAGTAACTCTCGAGAGCTTAGCTCATGGAACCCCATGCTTGATTTATGCTGGGAGTGGGGCTGCAGAAGTTCTTGAGAATGGAGAACATGGTTTTGTTCTTCAGACCCAGTCAATAAAAGAAGTAGTTGCTGGTTTGACTAAAATTGATAATACACAATTCTCGCCAACAAGACTTAGAGAAAAGAGCGCAAAATACCGACCTGAAATATTTCGAAAACAAGTGAAAAAATTAGTGTATGATGGGTGCTTATGACGCAAACAGATCACACTTATGCGGTTTTGTTAGCTGGCGGTGGCGGCACGCGACTTTGGCCAAAATCTCGTAACAAAACTCCTAAGCAATTCCTAAAACTTTTCGGCGATGAGACGATGCTTCAGTACACAGTTCATAGAGTTCGCAAGCTTGTTCCTTGGGAGCGCTTGATAATTGTTACAAACGAAAAGTACCGCTCTGAGGTGGAAAAACAACTTCCTGAAGTTCCAAAATCAAACATCATTGCTGAGCCAGAGAAAAAAGATACTGCTTTAGCAATGCTTGTTGGATCGCTCTATGCTCAGTCTCTTGATCCAGATGCTGTGGTTATTAATAGCGCCTCTGACCACGTGGTTGCAGACATAAATGAATTTGTTCGTGTCATGCAGGCTGCTGTACGAGTCGCTTCCAAGAAAGAGAATCTAGTCACCGTCGGAATAACTCCTAGTCGACCAGCAACTGGTTTCGGTTATATAAAGATTGGCGAAGATCTTGCAAAACTTGACAGAGGCTTGTCGTTGTTCACAGTTGCAAGTTTTACCGAAAAACCAAACGAGGCCACAGCCAGAGGCTTTATTTCTACTGGCAAATATTTTTGGAACGCCAATATGTATGTTTGGTCTGCTGAGGCTCTAGTTTCTGCTTTTAAGACTTACTTACCAAGTCTTTACGAAAGCACTAAAGTCCTTTCAGGTTTAACAGGTTCAGACTTCGCCAAAGCACTTCCAAAAATTTATGCCGCTGCTGAAACAATCTCAATTGATTACGCAATCTCTGAAAAAGCTACCAACTTAGTTCTCATTCCTGGTGACTTTGGCTGGAATGACGTTGGAGACTGGAAAATTGTTTATGACCTGGAGAAAAAAGATATTTCTGGGAATGTCATCGTCAGCGACGATGCCGAGGCACAAGTTGTGGCTCTAGCTTCATATGATAATTTCGTCCATGCGAATGGTAGATTAGTTGCCTTAGTAGGTGTGAATGACATGATCGTTGTTGATACAGACGAAATTGTTCTGGTGATTCCTAAATCAAAAAGCCAGGATGTTAAAAAAATAGTCGAATATTTAAAAGCCAAGGGTACTACGGAATACCTCTAATCTTGCCCATGCGTTACGAACACCTCATCAGAATTCTTGATCTCACTGTTGCTATCACGCTAGTGCTCATTTTCCTGCCTTTCTGGATTATTGTTCCTATTCTGATTTATTTTGAGTCCGGTCCACCAATTATTTTTACTCACAAAAGAGTCGGCATCGGTGGCAAAGAATTTAAGCTGCTGAAATTTCGTTCCATGGTGCCAGATGCAGATGATATTTTGCACAAGCAAGACCAGGAATTACTTAAATTATTTAAAGATAACGACTGGAAGATTCCAAATGATCCTCGCATTACCAGGTTAGGTAAGATTATTCGTTCTCTGACCATCGATGAGTTTCCTCAGCTAATCAACGTTCTCAGAGGCGAGATGAGCATGGTCGGTCCTCGCGCATACTTGAGGCGTGAGCTTGACGAGCAAAGCAAGCGCTATCCCGAAACTAAAAAATACATTGAGAGAATTCTCTCAATTAAACCAGGTATTACTGGGCCATGGCAAACAAGTGGTCGAAACGAAATCCCTTTCGTTAAGCGGGCAAAAATGGACGCAGAATATGCTGAAAATAGATCAATCAGATCTTATATTTCTATTATTGCCAAGACACCAATCGCGATGATTTCAAAGTGGTGATCATTCATTAATACTTTGCTATACTGATAGACATGGAAAATTCGGAATCTGCCAAACAACAACCTGAAACCCCAGTAGTGACTGAAGAAGAGTCGCTAGTCGCATCAGACCCAGCCAAAGAACCAACCAAAAAAAAGTGGTTTTTTCGCCTTAAAATCTGGCAGAGAGTTTTATTAATCACTGGTGCAGCGATGGTGATTCTAATCGCAGTTCTTGGTGTGCTCGCATTTCGCTCCTATCAAGTTTCTGAGCAACTGAAAGTACAAGCTAGCGAAGCCGAAGTCATTGGTAGAAATATTTACGCTAGTTTCAAAGCTCAGGATCTACCACCAGTCCAGACTAACATAAAGCTGCTTGAGGAAAAACTCACCCAAATTGACGGTACATTCTCTCAACTTTCTTTCTTTCGCTACATACCAATCGCTAGGCAGTACTACTTCGACGGCGAACATGGTTTAGCAGCGGCTAGAGCTGGTCTCCAGGTCGCTCAAAAGTCGGTTGACGCTTTAGTTCCCTATGCAGACGTTCTTGGGTTTGCTGGAGAAGGCTCCTTCGAGGGTGGTACCGCTGAGGATAGATTAAAAATTCTTTTAGAAACCTTGGATAAAATTGCTCCAATTCTTGATGATATTTCGGCTGATTTGGAGGTTGCTCAGGCAGAGATTAAGCAAATTGATCCCGCTCGTTATCCAGAGAGTTTCCAGGGAAAACCAGTTAGATCATATATTGAACAGATGCACGCTGTTAGTGATGGAGCAGTTACAGCTCTTACGGAGTATCGCCCAGTCTTAGAAGAGTTGCCCGCTATTGCCGGCGGCAGAGGTGAAAGACGAAAGTACTTAGTTCTTTTTCAAAATGATGCCGAGCTCAGACCTACGGGTGGTTTCTTAACTGCTTTTGCCGTCATTAATGTGGAAAATGGCAAGGTAGAGGCTGAAAAGTCTGATGATATTTATGAGCTCGACAAGAAAATTCGCACAGGCCTACCAATTCCAGAGGAGATGTCCAAGTATCTCACCACCGAAAAGACCTGGAATCTTCGAGATATGAACACATCACCAGATTTTAAAGTTTCAATGGATCAATTCTTTCAGTTCTACGAAAAAGTCCCAGGAGAGCCAGACAATATTGACGGCATCATCGCGGTTGATACGAAGGTTTTGACTGACTTGTTACGAGTTTTGGGTCCAGTAGAAGTTCCCGGCTATGGCACATTCTCGAGTGAAATAGATCCTCGCTGTGACTGCCCAGAGATTATTTATGTTCTCTCTGAAATCATTACTAGACCTACTCCGTACTTGCGCGAAGACCGCAAGGGAGTTCTAGGTCCACTGATGAGAGCAGTTCTAACTAAGTCTTACACAGCTCCAAAGTCCCAATGGCCACCACTTTTCTCTTCTGCTTTTGAAAATATCACTGGTCGTCATATTCAGTTTTACTTCTTTGATGAGAAATCTCAGCAAGTAGCCGAAACGATTAATGCAGCTGGAAGAATCACTCCTCCAGAGAACAACGATTTTTTAGGGATTGTTAATGCCAATCTTGGTGGAGCCAAATCTAACTTGTTTATTAGCTACGAGGTAGAGCAAGTTGTCTCAGCCCCAAAGGATGGTTTCATCGAGAAAACGGTTGAGATAAACTATAAAAACTCTAGAAAAGGGGATAACTGCAATCTTGAAGCAGGACTTCTTTGCCTGAATTCTACTTTGCGCGACTGGACTCGAATCTACATTCCTGCGGGAAGCGAACTTATCTCTAGTCAAGGGTTTGTAAGTGATGCAGAAGTGAAAGAAGATCTCGGTTTCTCAGTTATTCAAGGTTATTTCACTCTGGAGCCCTTAGGAAGTGCTAAGTTGGTTGTTACTTATAAAGTTCCATATACTGATCAGGATCAATACAGACTTGAGATTTGGAAACAGGGCGGGACTGATGAAATTCCGATGCTTCTAGATGTGACCGGTGGTCAAGAGCAGCTTACCATTACCAAAGATGTCACTTACAGCACTGAGTTTTAATTTAGCGATTTCGCTTGTATGAATAAACGTACATATACCATTACGGGGATTGTTCTCAAGAGGTCTAACATTGGTGAGTCAGATCGAATAGTGACTATTCTAAGCAAAGAAGAGGGCAGGCAGGCCTATGTAGCCAAAGGGATTAGAAGAACGAATTCGAGTAGTGGCAGTTACTTCGAGCCAGGAAACAGAATCACGGCACATTGTGTGCGCACAAAAAGTTTGTCAATTCTGACTCAGTCAAAGCTAGTTACTAGCGGCCATGAAAATAAGTCTCGAAGCTTGGCTGATATTCGAAGAATTTCACAGCTTTTAGAAATATTTGACGGTGTCTTTGTAGCTGAAGAACTTGAGACGCCCGTCTTTAATCAGATAGAGCTTCTTCATCGCCAAGCTGTAATGGGAACGACTCCGATCGACGAACTTCGTCTTAATCTTCGCTATCTTATCCAACTAATGGGCTTTGACGTCTCTCAAGATCCAAAAAAATCTCTTGCTGAAGAGCTTTCGGCAATTCTAGAAAAACCATTAAGGAGCTTTGACTTTTTAGTTGTGAAATGATCGCTCTCTTGATACCATACCTGAATGAGTACACAACCAACTCTTGAAGTTCTAAATAGTCTGTGCAAAAGAAGGGGGTTCGTTTTTCAGACCTCAAATATTTATGGAGGCCTGGCGAATTCATATGACTACGGTCCGTTGGGCGTCGAACTGCTTCGAAATATCAAAGCAAGCTGGTGGCAGACTTTCATTGCTAAAAGACCCGACATGGTTGGGCTTGACTCTCAGATACTGCTGCATCCAGAAACTTGGGTCGCCTCGGGTCATACAACTTCTTTCAATGATCCACTTGTTGAAGACGCCGTCACTGGCAAGCGTTTCAGAGCAGATCACCTGATCGAATCTTGGCAGCAAAAGCACGATCGCCCAGATCACAAACTCGCTGAAGACATGACTGTTGAAGAAATGGGAGAGTACATAGCCACTAATAAGGTTCTTAGTCCTGATGGAAATCCTGTAGCTCCCCCAAGAGTGTTTAATCTTTTGTTTGAGACAGCGATAGGTGCAGTGACCGGTGAAAAATCAAAAGTTTATTTACGCGGGGAAACAGCTCAAGGAATTTTTACAAATTTCAAAAATATTTTAGATTCTTCTAGAGTTCGTTTGCCCTTCGGTGTTGGCCAGATTGGAAAGAGTTTCCGTAATGAAGTCACTACTGGGCAGTTTGTTTTTAGAACTCTTGAGTTTGAACAAGCAGAAATTGAATACTTTTTTGATCCCGAGAAAACAGATTGGAAAGAACTTCTCTCGCAGTGGCAGGAAGATCTTTGGAGTTTCGTGACTAACCAATTGGGAGTTTCAGAAGAGAATCTGCGTTGGAGACAACACAGCGATAGCGAGCGAAGTTTTTATAGCAAAGATACTTACGATTTAGACTATCACTTCTCATTTGGTTGGAAAGAACTTTGGGGCTTAGCTTATAGAACTGATTATGATTTGAAGCAACACACAAAACATTCTGGTCAAGAGCATACTGTCACGGACATAGAGTCTGACAGAACTTTTACGCCCCATGTTATTGAGCCAGCAGTTGGAGTTAATCGCATGTTCTTAATGGTTCTCACAGACCATCTTTGGGAAGATACTGATCGAAATCGCACAGTTTTGAAGCTGCCATTTTCATTAGCGCCTTACAAAGTAGCCGTCTTTCCCTTAGTTAGAAATAAGCCAGAGCTAGTTGAAAAAGCGCGAAAGCTTTACGGTGAACTTTGCGAAAAATTCCCCACCACTTGGGATGATCGCTCTAATATTGGTAAAAGATATCTGTATCAAGACGAAATCGGTACCCCTTTTTGTGTTACCGTTGACTACGATTCTTTAGAGGACGATACGGTCACAATCAGGAACAGAGATACGGCAGAACAAGTAAGGATCCCCCAGGCGAAGATTGCTGAGTATATTGCAGAAGCTGCTAGCGGCATGATAAGGTAGTTCTCTATGAAAAGAAACGTGATTATTGCTGGAATTGTAATGGTTTTAGTTGGGGCCTTGATTGGTTTCTTTGTAATTAGAAAAAATAGTGTCAAAGAACCAGTGGCCGAACAGTCTTCTAAAAAAAGAATTGTAGAACCTACTAATGTTATTCCTCAAGAAGAGCGACCATATCTAGCAATCATTCCCGAGGCCGACGGTCGAAGAATTACTATCGAGGTGAACTCGATCAGGAAACCAGCTTCTGAGGCTGAATACACAGTTGAGTACCAAACAGGAACTCTAGTTCAGGGCTTTCAGGGTTTATTAAAGTTGGATTCAATTCCCGCAGCAGAAACAAATTTAATGGGCAGCTGTAGCGCTGGAGGGGCCTGTACTTATCATACTGATATCAAGGGTGGGGAGCTTACAACTAGATTTATTGGTGATGAAAACTATAGTCTTAAGACTGAGTGGAAGTATTTTGAGAACAAAGCAAAGGAAACTGAGTTTTCATCAGGAGACGGTAAATTCCAGATCGCTTCCAAGGATCTCTCTAAGGTCAGATATATAATTATAGGTCAATCTTCTGGCGTCCCAGAAGGCTATGATGGATCCATCGCTTCGGAGCCATACTTTCTCGAAACAAGCACTGACTTAAAGGGTCAAGCTGAGATCTCAATTCGTGCTTCACAAGAGGGTACGCTGACGATTCTCGGCTGGACAGGTAGCGCTTGGGAATCCTTCGATACCACTCAAGAAGGCAAGATGGCATCAGCCACAGTTGACTTGCTGCCACTCTACGTTGTTGTGGTTAACTAAAATTTCTTTCTTTTAGCTCAATTTTCACCCTAGTTCTTCTAGCGCTTCGCCTTTTCTGTGTATTTACAGTGAGTGATTACTTTGTCATACTTTCATTCGAAAGGTGAAGATAGGTAAATAATCTTATATAAATGTTTATAGGCAAATATTACCACACGCTCGAATCGCAAGGTCGGGTTTCTTTGCCTAAAAAAATGAGAGATCAGTCTGACACCTGGGTAGTTACCAGAGGATTAGACGGAGGTCTTTTCTTATATCCACTCAATGCCTTCGAATCAGAGATATCCAAGCTCCAAGAGTCCTCAGTAACCAAGAAAAACAACCGAGATTTAGTAAGAATTTTCAGCAACGAAGCAGTTGAGGTTTCGCCTGATAAGCAAGGAAGAGTTGCCTTGCCAGACTATCTCATTGAGTTTGCAGGTCTAGGTAAAGATATTGTAGTTGTCGGAAGTATTTCGAAAGTTGAGTTGTGGGATATGAAGCGATACCACGCCTATGCGGCCGAGCTTGAGAATCAGGCGGAAGAGATAGCGGAAAAATATGATGCAGAATAAAACTAAAGAGCATGTCTCAGTTTTTCTCAACGAATTAGTGAGTCTATTACCAGTCATCAAGGATAGTTGGTATATAGATGCTACGCTTGGATCAGGTGGACATACGCAGGAAATATTGTCTCAGGGAGGCAAGGTAGTTGCTTTCGATTGGGATGACGCGGCGATCAATAGAGCAAAAACACAGTTTTCATCAGAACTAAACGGAAAGCGATTATTCTTGGTTCACGAACCATTTTCAAAACTAAAAGAGGCGGTAAAGTTTTTGCAAAACCAGGGCATCCCAAGCTTATTCAGCGGAGTGATCTTTGATTTTGGAACAAGCACGGAACAACTCATGTCAGAGGAGCGCGGTTTTAGTTTTCGCGGCAGCGGAGTACTAGATATGCGCATGGACGTGAGATTAGCAGTAATGGCCAAAGATATTATTGCCGCAGTGCCAGCAAAGCAACTTGCTCAGTTATTTCGCGATTTTGGCGGAGAGCTTGAGGCCGATCGAATCGCCAAAGCAATTAAGTCTTCTCCAGAACCCATAGAAACAACCAAGCAGTTGGCGGATTTAGTTATTTCTGTAAAACACAAGAAGGCCGGCTCTCTTCACCCAGCAACAAAGGTTTTTCAGGCTTTAAGAATCGCCGTTAACAGTGAGTTAACTGAGATTCAATTGGCCTTACCTCAGGCATTGTCTCTATTATTGCCAGGAAGCAAGCTGCTTTGTGCCTCCTTTCACGAGGGAGAGGATCGTTTAGCAAAACATTACTTCCAAATTTGGGAAGAGCAGGGAAAAGGCACTAGATTATCAAAGAAGCCGATGATGCCATCTGACGATGAAATTATTTCAAATCCACGATCGAGAAGTGCAAAGCTGAGAGGGTTTATAAAAAAATGAAAAAACGAACCGCTTTTATTTTTTACTTAAGTTTGTTCCTTGCTGTTTTTAGTCAAGCGACCTCAGTAGTTATCGCTGAGAGCTATTGGGTGCGCCAAAACGCAAAGATGAATCAAGTGCATGCTGAGAAGGATAGTCTTTTAGCTCATCGCAAACGCCTAGAAAGTGAATTGGCAACAATTGTATCTTTGAACCAATTGCAAAACTCCCCACTAACAGCCAACTACATAGCGATCTCAGATCCAATCATTGTGTCTTCAGACACCTTAGTTGCAGGTCTATCAATTCAGAATAAGCGTTAGTACACTAAATCATGAGAGAAAGAAAAAATTCCAAGACTGATTGGCGAGGCAGATTAGTAATTTTAGGAATTTTTTCAGCTCTTCTTGTGGTCAGCGCCCGATTATTTTATTGGCAAATTATCGCCTCTCCCAGTCTAAAGTCATTAGCCACAAGACAGTATGAGCAGGTCTTAAGCAAGGTTGGAAGCAGAGGCAACCTGTATTTTTCAGATGGCAGTCTTCTGGTTGGTAACGAGAGAGTGTATAGGTTATTTGCTGAACCAAAGCTCTTGCCAGACGACAGATCGGAGCTGGCAAAAAAACTCTCAACGCTAGTTCTTTCTGAGGACCAAGATTTCCAAAAAGCATCTCCTTCAGCACAAGAAGAGAGATTCTCTGTTGTTGCTGAAACCTTTGAAAAGAAACTTAGCGGTGATGAAAAACAGTGGGTTGGGCTTAAGGAAAAAATTACCGAACAAACTCGTCAGGCCATTGAGCAGTTGAAAATCCCCGGAATTGGTTTTGATAGTTATGAGCAGAGACTCTATCCAGAGGCATCTGCGGCAGCTCACATCACCGGGTTTGTTGGCAAAACGGATGACGGCGAGCCAATTGGTTATTTTGGTATTGAGGGTGCTTTAGAGCAGGAACTAATGCCCAGAATTGCCCGTGACCTAATCGGTCGTGATGCCCTAGGTTCAAAGATTTTTACTCAAGCAACACAGCAGCAAGTCCTTGACGGTAGAGACATAACCACAACCCTCAGAAGAGATATGCAATTGATGGTTGAGCGCGAACTTCTTAAAGGTGTTGAAAAGTATGGAGCAAAAGCAGGCGAAGCCATCGTGGTCGATCCAAAAACTGGAAAAATTAGAGCCTTAGCGGCCGTGCCAAGTTTTTATCAACCCGATTTTATTGACTATGATTCTGAATCATATCGCAATCCTTCTCTTGGCTCTCTCTACGAACCGGGTTCAACTTTTAAAATTCTTACCGTCGCCGCAGGATTAGATTCTGGGGTAATCGAACCCGATACTCAATGCGACATCTGTGATGGTCCGCGTCACTTTGGGGCTTACACAATTAGAACCTGGAATGATGTCTATCATCCGAACACAACCATGAGAGAAGGGTTGGCTGCCTCAGACAACACCGCCATGATGTTTATCACAGACAGACTTGGGGCCGAAAACTTTGAGAATTATCTACATAGTTTTGGGATTGGAGAAGCCCTGGATATTGATTTGCAAGGAGACACAGCTACGGTGTTTCCTAAAGACTGGCGACCAGTGGAGCTCGCAACAAGATCGTTCGGTCAAGGAATTAGTATTTCTAGCTTGCAACTTGTCAGAGCTGTATCAGCTATAGCAAACAACGGAGAAATGCCATCGCTGAGCATAGTTGAATCAGCATATGACCCCGCAACGAACACCACTCATGTAAAACCACCCGGAGAAAGTAGAAGAGTGATTTCTCCCGAAACAGCAAGAACTTTAACTGAAATGCTGGTTTATGCTGCTCAGCACGGAGAGGCCCAGTGGGTTTTTAAAGATACATATCCAATTGCGGGCAAGACTGGAACTTCACAAGTTGCCTCGAGTGGAGGATATGAGGAGGACGCAACCATAGCTAGTTTTATTGGTTTTGCACCGCCAGATAATCCTGACTTTTTACTTTTAATAAAGCTCACCGAGCCCACAAGTTCACCTTGGGCGGCGGAGACTGCAGCCCCACTTTGGCATACTATTGCTGAGCAAATAGCTGTAAGCTGGTAAAATACATTTATGTTCCAGATAGTACTCTACAGATTAAAGCGAATCTTCCATTTTTTTAAGACTGGTCTCTTCCAAGCTCTTCCAGCACAAATTAAGTATCGTTTCCCGGAGAAGAAGATTAAAATTATTGCAGTCACTGGCACGGACGGAAAAACAACATCGGCGATGCTGTTGCATCATGTCCTAAACCACAGCGGCTTGAAGGTCGGATTGATTAGCACCGTGGGCACTTATGTAGGATCAAAACTCCAGCCAATTGGTTTTCACATCACCGCTCCGCAGCCCAGAGATCTTTATAAATATTTAGCGACTATGGTCGATTCTGGTTGTGAGTATGTAGTTTTAGAGACTACTTCTCATGGACTCTATCAGTTTAGAAATTGGGGAATTAAACCAATTATTGCTGGGTTAACTAACGTCTCAAACGAGCACCTTGACTATCATCGCAATAAAGATCTTTACTTAGAGGCAAAAATGCTGTTGTTTAAGAAGGCTGGAGTGAGTGTCCTTAACGCTGACGACGAATCTTTCCAGACAATAAAAAAAACAATTGCCTATAGTAGCATTCGTTCGTACTCGAAAGAAGATATATTGCCGAAAGCCGTAATCTCGGCAATTACCAAGAAACTACCAGAATCGTACAATCAGCAAAATGCTAGGTTGGTATACAGAATTTGTACTGAGCTTGGATTATCAGCGACAAATTTTGTGAGAGCCTTGCCGTCATTTCCTGGAGTGCCCGGAAGAGTTCAGTGGCTAAAGACGAATAAGCCGTTCTCAGTAGTAATAGATTTCGCTCACACTCCACAAGGATTAACTGCTGTTTTGACTTCACTAAAAAAAATTCAGAAAAAAAATAAACAAGGCAGGCTGATTGTAATATTTGGATGCGCTGGCCTAAGAGATAGACAAAAGAGACCTCTTATGGGCAAAATTGCTACTGAACTGGCAGACTTAGCCATCTTCACTGCTGAAGACCCAAGAACCGAAGACATCTGGTCGATAATCAGACAAATGAAAGAGAACTTGGCATCTGGACACGATAGAGTTATTTCGATTGCTGATAGAGGAGAAGCAATCAGATTTGCCCTGAAAAAGCTGGCTCAGCCAAATGACATTATCGCCATTTTAGGCAAAGGCCACGAGCAGAGCATGTGCTATGGAACCGAAGAAATCCCATGGAATGATGTTGAGTTCTCTACTAAGGTTCTAAATGAAAAGTAATGGATTTAAAAAGTCAGTTGTAGTCATGGGTGGTGGTACGGGTATTTATCCAGTTGTTTCAGCATTAAAAAATCTGCCAGTTAAAGTAACGACCATCATTGCGGTTTCAGACTCAGGTGGTTCGACGGGAAGAATTAGGGATGAATTTGGCTTCCCTCCCGTTGGGGATCTGCGCCAATCTTTAGCTGCCCTCGCCGATACCAAAAGTCAGGAGTGGATTCAGAAACTGCTTTTATATCGATTTGAGAAAGGTAACGGTCTTTCTGGTCATAATCTTGGCAATTTGATTCTCACTGCTCTTCAAGATATGACGGGCTCAACGACAGAAGCGCTTAATATTGCCAGAAATGTCTTCAGAATTTCTGGTTCTGTGATTCCTGTAACGGAATCATCGGTCCAGCTAGAGATTCATTACACAGATGGTTCGATAGCGATTGGAGAGCATATCTTAGATGAACAAACTGAAAATCCAAAAACCATTGCTTCTGTTCGCCTAACTCCAGATTGTGTTCTTAATCCGGCAGCAGCTAAGGCTCTCGTGGAAGCCGATCACATTATTATTGGACCAGGAGATTTTTATGCAAGTCTACTTGCTGTTTTGACAGCCAGTGGCCTCAAGGATGCGTTTAAGAAAACAAAAGCAGAAATCACCTACATTTTAAACTTAATGACTAGGCACACACAAACAAAGGACATGTCTGCCTTAGACCACATCATCAAAATTGAAGAGGCAATAGGGAGAAAACTATCACACGTCCTGCAGAACAGTGAGCCCGTAACATCAGCCATGTTATCTCAGTATGCCGAGCAACATGAGTATGTTGTTGTCGATGATACTAAGAGTGATGATAAAAGAATAATCAAAGCTTCACTTTTAGAAAAAAGGAAGATAGACCAGAGCGAGGCAGACGCGGTTCACAGGTCGCTCCTTCGTCATGATGGTGAGAAACTTTTGCCTGTATTAGAAAAACTTTTGGATCTCTGATGTCAGAACTAAATTATCAACATTTTCATTTGGTAGGAATCAAAGGTGTGGCCATGACGGCTTTGGCGCAAATTCTATTTGACATGAATAAGAAAATCACGGGCTGCGATGTTCCGGAAGATTTTGTGACAGCGGGTCAGCTTAAGAGAATTGGGGTGCAAATTCAGACATCTCTTGTTGAAGATTTGCCCATAGATACCGAGTGCGTGATCTACACAGCAGCTCACCAATCCCAAAATAATCCACAAGTTCAGAAAGCGATTGAGAAGGGTTTACCGATCTATTCCCACGCTGAGGCACTCGGGCTACTCTTTAATGAAAAGTATGGCGTCGCCGTCTGCGGAGTTGGGGGAAAGTCAACAATTTCAGCCATGATTTCTTGGGTGCTTGAAATTACTGGTCGAGAACCAGCGTTTGCAGTTGGAGTTGGGAGCATTATTGGTTTAGAAAAAACTGGCTCCTGGTCAGAGCAGTCGAAATATTTTGTCGCCGAGGCAGATGAATATGTGACCGATCCTACTGAAAAAGAAGCTGAGAAAAGGCGGCCAAGATTTTCATACCTCAAACCAAAAATGATTGTTTGTAGCAATGTCTTGCATGATCACCCAGATGTGTATGAAGACTTGGCCGCAACCAAGAGGACCTTTACGAGTTTCTTTAATTCATTACCAGTCGATGGAAATTTAATTCTCTGCAGCGCTACTGGCACTGATTACGAGATAAGAAGTGATATTAAAATAGCTACTTACGGCACAAATGATCAGGACGATTTTCGTTTAGAAAAAGAAACAAAAGTTGTAGACAGAATGATTATCGGCAGACTTTGGCATCAAAATGAGTCATTTGAGATTAAGTTAAGAGTTCCAGGATTTTTTAATCTGCTTAATGCGACCGCTGCTTTTGCAGCTTGTCTTAAGCTTGATATCCCAGCAGAAGAAATTCTAGAGGCACTGGCCTCTTTTAGGTCAACAAAAAGACGCTTCGAGTATCTTGGTGAAAAAGATGGCGTTCGTTTTTATGACGACTATGCTCACCATCCTTCGGAGCTTAAGGCGGTCATCTCAGCCTTTGATCAATGGGAACCAGCCGCTCGCAGAATTGTCGTCTTTCAACCTCACACTTACTCAAGAACTAAAGCTCTCTTTGCCGAATTTGTCGAAGCCCTTTCTGGAGCGAAAGAATTGATTATTTTAGATATTTATGCCTCTGCAAGAGAGGGCAAAGATAGTAGTATTTCTTCAGAAATTTTGGCAGAAGCTGTAAGACAGAAGTACCCCGAAACTAAAATCACTCTTGTTTCAGATTTTAAAGCTTTGGCAGAGTATCTTAGAAAAAGTTTACTTCCAGGAGATGCCTGTATCACCCTAGGGGCTGGGGATATTTATCAAGCTCATGAATTGTTAGAAGCTATGACCTTTTCACAAGAACTCAGATCAAAATTTCCAGAAATCGATTTTCTAGAGGAGGAGCCTCTAGCTTCACATACGACGGTGGGCATTGGCGGTCCTGCTGAGGTTTTTTGCAGAGCTAAAACGACAGAGCAGCTAGAAAAACTTGTAAAATATTCTAGAGAAAATAAGATCTCAATGACAGTCCTCGGCTGGGGGTCGAACACACTCATTGCCGACAGAGGATTAAGGGGATTAGTTATTAAAAATGAGGCGAATGAAATCGAGGTTTTGGAGTCACAATCGCGAGGAAAAATAGAATTAAAATCAGTTTTATCACGTTGGCAACATGTTGAGAGTGAAGCTGTGATGCCTAAGTTCGACGAGCTTGTTTTTATTGAGTCTGACTGCGAGCAGATAAAGGTAAAAATCGCTTCTGGAGTGCCCTTGGCAATTCTGATTCAAAAACTATTACGGCAAGGGATCACTGGTTTGCAGTGGTTTGCTAGAATTCCAGCCACGGTGGGAGGCGGAATCGTGAATAATATTCACGGAGGTACTCATTTTTTCTCTGATTATGTTGAGTCCGTCAGAGTTGTTGATAAGTCGGGTAAAGTTTCTGAAATTCCTGCTTCTGAACTAGAGTTTGGTTATGACGTCTCACGTTTCCACAGATCAAAGGAAATTATTCTCTCGGCTACTTTTGTTCTTTACAAAGGTGACACAAAAAAAGCTCAGGCCGTCATTGCTGAGTGGTCAAGACAAAAACAGCAACAACCCGCCAAGTCTCTAGGCTGTGTTTTTCAAAATATCTCCCCCGAAATACAAAAACAATTAAATTTGCCGACTCCGAGCGTTGGCTACTTGGTAGATAATGTTCTTGGTCTTAAGGGTAAAAGCAAAGGGGGAGCGCAGATATCTGATCAGCACGCTGCCTTCATTATAAATTCTAGCAATGCAACGGCCGATGATTATTTGTCTCTGCTTAAAAATATTTATGAGGAAGCAAAGCGAAAATTTGATATCAAGCTAAAGCCCGAAATATTCTTTTTGGGATTCACTTCAGATGAGCTTAGTTTTTTGGATGATTGAGAAGGTATAATGACTCAAATGTCACAGTTTAAAATTATTGGTGAAAAACCCCTACTTGGTTCAGTCCGCATCGGTGGTGCTAAGAATGCATCCTACAAATTAATGCTGGCGGCCTTGCTCGGAAACTCTGACTCTCGACTACTTAATTTCTCGAAAATCAAAGATGTCGAAACTGTCGGTGAGATTATCACCAAGCTTGGTGGTACTGTTTCTGCAGTTGGTGAGCGCGCGCTTTCAATAGATCCAAGAAATATTACTTCGTTCGAACTTTCTCCCGACGTAGGAGAGCAGGGGCGTTTCTCAAGTATGTTCCTGGCTCCTCTTTTAGCAAGATTTGGTAAAGCAATTGTTCCTGCTCCAGGCGGAGACAAAATTGGAATGCGACCATTGGGCTGGCACTTTGATGGATTAAGGGCATTAGGCGCAAAAATTGAAATTAAGAATGGAATGTATCACGCTGAAGCTGACAAATTAGTCGGAACCACATATCGCTTTCCAAAAAATACACACACAGGTACAGAAACTCTTTTAATAGCCTCTGTCCTTGCTGAGGGAAAAACAATTCTTGAGAATTCTGCTGAGGAACATGAGATTGACGACTTGATTACTTTTCTTAACGCCATGGGGGCGCAAATAGAAAGACGAGAGTCTCGCATTATTGAGATAAATGGAGTCAGAGAACTTCATGGAGCGATTCACAAGATCATGCCAGACCAAAATGAAGCTGTTAGTTATGCTTGTGCAGCCATAGCTACTCAGGGAGATATTGTCATCGAGAACGCTAATCACAACCATCTTAAATCATTCTTAGAAAAGCTAGACGAAATGGGTGCAGGCTACGAAGTTGGCCAGTATGGCATTAGATTTTTTCACAAAGGAGATTTAAAAGCAGTGGAAATAGAGACAAAAATATCTCCAGGATTTAAAACAGACTGGCAGCCGCTTTGGGCTACTTTAGCTACACAAGCTGAAGGTATAAGCGTCATTCACGAGACTATTTATGATAAAAGATTCCAGTATGTAGACGCGCTTAGAGAAATGGGTGCCAAAATTGAGTTCTTTCAGCCGGAGGTTCACAACCCTGAAGAGGTTTATAATTTTAATTATAAAAAAAGCGACCCAAATCTACCCCACGCTATTCGTATCAAAGGAAAAACTTTGTTAAAGGGCGGGAATTTCGCAGTCCAAGATCTTCGTCACGGAGCTACTTTGGTTATTGCTGGTCTGATTGCTTCAGGAGTAACGGTTTTGGATAATATCGAACAAATTGATAGAGGCTATGAATCGCTAGCGGAAAGACTCCAGTCTCTCGGCGCGAACATCGTTAGAAAGTAGTATCATAAATAGTATGCAGTCATTTGGAATTGCCCTTGGAGTCTTGTTGTTTTCGTTTATCTTAACGTCTGTAGCGATTATTCCATTTATTAACTTACTCTATTCGCTTCGTTTTCAGAGACAGAAGCAAATGTCGACGGATAATTTCGGCAAGCTCACCCCAATATTTAACAAATTTCACGCGATAAAAACTGGCGTCCCGGTCGGAGGAGGTCTCTTGGTTATTGCAGTTGTTTCAATTGTATTTGCAGCTCTCTTGCCGTTATTGAAGTTTTTTGGTCAAGAAATTACGAGCGTGCATCGATCCATTGGTGCCGAGATCAATATCATTTTTTTCTCATTCTTTTCATTTGGAATTCTTGGCCTCTACGACGATATCAAAAAGTTTTTTAAGATCCCTAAGAGCGGATTTTTCGGCCTGAGAATGAAACACAAATTTATACTTGAGATAATTCTAGCCTCCATTATTAGCATAATGATGTATAGCCAGCTTGGAATTTCATTTATAAACATTCCTTTCATTGGTACATTTAATCTTGGTTTAATGTTTATTCCTTTTGCGACTTTTACTATCGTTGCTTTTGCTAACGCCATTAATATTACCGATGGCTTGGATGGACTAGCGGCTGGATCTCTGATGATTTCACTTTTTGGGCTTTGGCTTTTGTCAGCCTCGATTCTTGATGTTCCCTTGTCGATTTTTATAGCAGTCTGGATTGGATCTCTAATTTCTTTTCTATACTTTAATGTTTTCCCGGCTAGATTATTCATGGGCGATGTTGGCTCTCTTTCTTTTGGGGCAACCCTGGCTGTTATAGGATTACTTCTGGGGAAAGTCTTTGCCCTTGTAGTAATTGGCTTTATTTTTGTCTTAGAGATTTCAAGTTCTTTGGCTCAACTGATGAGTAAAAAATTCAGAAATAAAAGGATTTTACCAGCCGCTCCACTTCACCTAACTCTCCAATCTCTTGGTTGGGAAGAACCTAAGATTGTTCAGCGCGCGTGGTTAATACAGATCATGTTAACAATTTTTGGTGTTTGGCTAACCATAATTCGATGAAGCAAAAAAAATCCCTGGCTCGATTTGATCGCATGCTTTTTATAGTAATTATTTCTTTAAGTTTGCTTGGGTTTTTGCTAATGTTCGATAGCTCGGTGATAGAGAGTTACCAAACTTTCGGATCGCCATACGCCTTAATAAGGCAACAAGCTTTTGGTTTACTTCTTGGTTGTCTTGTCTTCATCGGTACTTTCGTGATATCGCCAAAGGTCTGGATTAAGTTTGGAAAAATTGGTTACCTCATTGGCATAATTCTCTTGGCTCTAGTTTTTGTCCCAGGAATAGGGGTAGAGCTTAACGGAGCCCATCGCTGGTTGAACGTTGGCTTTACTTTGTTACAACCTGTCGAAATATTTAAGTTCTTATTTATCGCTGCAATGGCCAAGTGGTTTTCCGAACATCAACGAATCAAACCGTTTCTAGCTGTAACGGCAATTCCAGTCGTTTTGTTGTTACTTCAGCCTGACCTTGGATCGACTCTACTGCTCATCCTAATCGCAGTAGGTATGTTTTTCTTGGCAGGTGGCTCTCTAAAAAAAATCAGCCTCATCGGAATAAGCATAGTGCCTTTGGTGCTTTTGGCCATATTTATGTCACCATACAGACTTGAGAGGCTAAAGACATTTCTCGATCCGAACTACGACCCACTAGGTAGTAGTTTCCATATGCACCAGGCGATAGTAGCCATAGGTGGGGGAGGTTTCTTTGGCAAAGGGGTTGGAAATTCTAGTCAAAAATTTTCTTATCTGCCAGAGACGAGCACAGATTCAATCTTTGCTATAGTTGGCGAGGAACTTGGGTTTGTCGGAGCTTTTGGATTATTATTGCTTTTCGGATTGTTTTTTTGGTTGGTCTACAAAATTGCTCAGAGTCCTGATAATTCTCCTGAAGAGAGACTTCTGGTTTTTGGCATATTAATATGGATAGCTGGTCAGACCATTTTGAACCTGTCAGCAATCGTTGGCTTGATTCCGCTTACTGGAACACCCCTGCCATTTTTCTCGTATGGTAGATCATCTTTGATCATGATATTGTTTGCCTCAGGTACTATTTTGCAAATTGCACGACAGAGCAGATGAAAATTTTAATTAGCGGTGGTCATTTAACTCCAGCGCTGGCCTTTATTGATTTTGTAAAAACTCAAAAAAATGTAGAGATGGTTTTTGTCGGTCGCATTTATTCCCAAGAGCGATCAAAACAGCGCTCTCATGAAAGCGAGGAAGTTTTAAAGAGAGACATTAAGTTCATCCCTTTCAGATCGGGAAAACTTCTTCCATCCTTTAGTATTTTCGCCCTAAAAGAACTTGGAATGTTGATCAAGGGTTTCTTTCACGCTTGTCTGATTATCAGATCTGAGAAACCGAGTCTAGTTATGACTTTTGGTGGTTACCTGGCGGTACCATTGGCTATTTCAGCCTGGCTACATAGAATTCCGGTTGTCCTTCATGAGCAAACTTCGGTTGTTGGGATTAGTAATTCTTTGATCGGAAAAATCGCAACTTTAGTAGCTGTTTCATATCCACACGTTGAGAAATCTTTTGCTGGTAGAGACGTGGTTGTGACTGGCAATTTACTCAGAAACCAATTGCTTGACGACAAAGTGAAGAGACCTGCATGGCTATCGGCTACATCAACGAAGCCAATTTTATATATAACTGGCGGCAATCAAGGTTCTGAAGTCATTAATACTACTGTGCTCCAACTCCTGCCCCAGATAACTCGCGACTGGCTAGTGGTGCATCAGTGTGGAACTGTGAGTGAGCAAAGTGATTATCAAAAAATTCTCAAGGATGAAAGTCGAAAGCTTTCGGTCGCAGCTAGGGAAAGATACGCCGTTAGAGAGTGGATAAATGAAAAAGAACTTGCATGGATTTATCAAAACTGCACGGCAGCAATATCTCGATCTGGTGCTAACACTACCTATGAGTTTCTCTTTTTTGCAATCCCTTCCATTCTTATTCCCCTACCATTTTCACCTCGCCAGGAACAACAAAAGAATGCTGAGTTTTTAGCAAAGATGGGTGGAGCAGTCTTATTAACTCAAAAAGAATTGTCAGCTCAATCACTCCGAGCTGCGCTATCGGATCTACAAAAAAATGTACGTAGATATAAAAACAAGCTTCGAAAAAATACCCCAGAGGCGGGAGGAGCGAAGCGCCTGTGGCAAGCATTGCTAAAACGCGGTTTGGTCTAGATGGATTGAGTTTATGAAGCACAAACTTCTCTCACTTCTTGGACTAACTTTAGCCATCCTTGTCTTTTTTATTTTGCTTCGCCAGCAGATATTCATTGTTAGGCAGCTATTATGTGTTCTCGAGGATGGTTTAAGTTGTGATGACAAAATTGCCAACTCTGTTTTGGAGAAAACTCCACTTCTTTTCACTGATTTTTATCAGAATCAGGCCCTGAATGAGATTCTTAACACTCAGCAGCTTCAGCTGGTAGATTATAAAATTATTTTTCCTGGAGAATTGCAAATAATTGTTAGAGACGAGCCAGTTATCTATAGTCTCATCCTGCCCGACTCAACCAGGTTCTTTGTGACAAAGTCCGGAAAGATCATTTCTAAATCAGAGAATCGAGAAGAGGGAATGTCTGAAATCGTGATTTCTGATGCCGAAGTCGAAATAATTGGTGAAAGTATGGTCTTGCCAAATGCCCACTCAACTTTCGTCGAATTAAAGAGAGTTTTAGAAGAAAATGAACTTGAGCTAAAGGATTTAGTCTGGAAATCAGATCATGAGCTGAGAGTTAAGCTCAAATCAGGACAACAGCTAGTCATAGATCCTGATAACATTACCACCCTTTCTGAGACGATACCCGCGGCTCTCCAGGCGGCCGCTAGGAATTCTAGTGATGAAAAAATAGAGATAGATTTTCGTTTTGCCCTGCCAGTACTACGCACACCTCAATAAATTTGCTATGCTACGATAATCAATTCTATGGCATCACAACGTGTAATCACCGCAATCGATATCGGCACTGACAAGTGTGCGACTCTTATCTCCACTGTCGACGACAATGGACAGCTTCAAGTGGTTGGTGTATCGGTCGTTCCTTCAAAAGGAATGCGCAGAAGTCAAATTATTGATCTGGAAAAAGTACTAGAAACCATCACAGAAAGCCTCGATGGAGCAGAGCGCATGGCTGGTTTTGAAATTCAGTCTGCTTATGTTTCAGTTGCTGGAACTCATATTACTTCTAGAAACTCAAAGGGAGTTGTCGCAGTTGCTTCTCCTAATCAAGAAATAACTCGCTCTGATGTCACCAGAGTCACTGACGCTGCTCGCGCCTTGTCATTGCCATCAGATCGACAAATAATTCATGTCATTCCCAATGCGTATAAAGTTGACTCCCAAGATGGTATTAAAGATCCAGTTGGCATGACTGGAGTTAGACTTGAATCTGAAGCTCACATCATTACTGGTCTGAGTACAACTTTGGTGAATATTGAGAAATGCCTTCAAGACCTTGGTCTAGCTGTCGATGGCTTTGTTTTTGCAGGTCTGGCTTCTTCATTGGTTACCTTGTCTGAAACTGAAAAAGAGCTTGGTGTAGCTGTTGTAGATATTGGCGCAGGATCTACGTCTATTTGTGTTTACCAAGAAGGTTCACTTATTTTCTCAGCCTCAGTGCCAATTGGAGCTCGTCACATTACTCAAGATATTGCCCTTGGATGCAGAGTTAGCTTAGAGACAGCTGAAAAAATTAAACTTTCCCTCAGTAAGGAAGAGCAGCAATTGTCTAGACCTCACGCTGGAGAATCAAAAGAAGACTTCATAGCTCGAAAGAAAAAAGCTGACCAACTTAAGCTGTCGGATTTTGGCGTTGATGATGGTGAATCATTATCGAGAAAAACAGTAATTGACGGCATCATGGTGCCTAGAATTCAAGAAATATTTTCCTTAATAAGCGACCAACTTGAAGATGCTAACATTATTTCTGAAATTCCCGCTGGAATCGTTGTCACCGGTGGTGGTGCTGATACAGTGAGAATGGTTGAGGTCGGTAAGCAAGAATTAAAGCTTTCTGTTCGCGTTGGTCAGCCTGAAGAACTAAAGGGCTTGACTAGCGATATTCACAAACCTTCTTTTGCCACCAGCATAGGACTGCTAGTTTATGGAAAAGCGCATGGGGGTGGTACAGCAAAACGTTCTTTCTCCCTAAATTTCCTTGGTTCAAGGCCAAGTTTTTCCTCAATCACCAATTGGTTTAAGAAAGTAATAACCTCAGTATTACCGTAAAGAATAGAGATCTGGTTGATTCTACTTTTAGAAGTGATACACTGCGAGATATATCGATATGGCATTAGTTAAACCCTCAAATACTACATTCGCAAAGATCAAAGTAATTGGCATTGGTGGTGGTGGCAGTAACGCTGTTAATTCCATGATTAGTTCTAAGCAAATCCAGGGTGTTGAGTTTATTGCTATTAACACAGATGCCCAGGCATTATTAACTTCACAAGCAGACACGAAACTCCAAATTGGCTCAAACTTTACTAAGGGCCTCGGCTCAGGTGCTGACCCAGAAGTAGGTAGAACTGCAGCTGAAGAGTCTTACGACAAACTCAAAGATCTACTTTTTGATACAGATATGGTTTTCTTAACGGCAGGTATGGGTGGAGGCACCGGTACCGGAGCCACGCCAGTCATTGCCGAGATTGCGAAAGAATCAGGAGCTTTGACTGTCGCAGTTGTTACCAAGCCATTTGCTTTTGAGGGCGTGAGGAGAATGCAGTCTGCCGTTGAAGGTATCGATTTATTAAAAAGTTCAGTCGACACACTAATTGTTATTCCTAACCAAAGATTAATGGATGTGGTAGACAGTAAAATGACTCTACTCGACGCCTTCAGATTGGCTGATAACGTCTTGGGACAAGGTGTCCAGGGAATCTCAGACTTAATTACCGTGGCGGGCTTGATTAACGTTGATTTTGCAGATGTTAAAACCATTATGACTGACTCTGGCTCAGCTCTGATGGGAATTGGTGAAGCTAGCGGTGAAAATAGAGCTTCGACAGCTGCTCGCATGGCAGTTGCTTCACCACTGCTTGAAGTTTCGATAGACGGAGCAAAGGGAATTCTCTTCAATGTCACTGGTGGTCCTGATATGACTATGACTGAAGTTTCAGATGCTTCTCAGATAATTGCTAATGCTGCAGATCCAGATGCCAACATAATTTTCGGAGCAACAATCGATGAGGAAATGGGCAACAAGATCAAGATAAGTGTTATCGCTACTGGCTTTGATGAGCAGCAAATGGGTTATAGTCGACCAAACACAGCTATGTTTGGTGCTTACAGCAGACAATCAGAAAATAGATCTAAGCCAAAATCTCAAGAGCCCGAGCCAGAGGCAGAAATGAAAATTGATCGAGCGCCAAGTGGGTACACGCAACCCCTAACAACGGGACAGTTGACCTCAGCTAACGCCGATGAATCACCTTTTGTTCAGTCAGAAGAATTTGACAAAACAAGCAAGTCTCCTTCTAATAGTGCCAAGACAAGGTCGGAAAAATCTGATGCTGTTGATGAGCCATTTGGTCAATTTGAGATTCCTGCATTTTTGCGCAGGAAAAAGTAAGTTAGAATAGCCTATGGCAAAACGCGTCGCATTGTTTCCATCAAAACTTGAAATCCCCGAATTAGAAAAGTCCGTGCTTGAGTTCTGGAAAAAAGACGACACTTTCAAAAAATCAGTTGATCAAAGACCCCTCGACAAGCAGTACGTATTTTACGATGGACCTCCATTCGCAACTGGCATGCCACACGCAGGCCATCTTTTGGGATCCACAAGTAAAGACTTAATCCCGCGATACTGGACCATGAAGGGTTACAGAGTTGAGAGAATATGGGGTTGGGACTGCCATGGTTTGCCAATCGAAAATATGATCGAAGGTCAGCTCAATCTCAAGGGTGGAAAGAAGCAAATTGAGGAGCTTGGTATTGACGTTTTTAATCAAGCGTGCCGCTCAGAAGTCCTTAGACTCGATTCAGAGTGGGAGAGAGTAATCGAACGCATCGGTCGCTGGGTAGATTTCGATAATAACTATAAAACCATGGATACAAGCTACATGGAATCTGTCTGGTGGGGCTTCCAACAAATGAATGAAAAAGGGCTTGTTTATGAAGGCAAAAAAGTAATTTTATACTGTCCTCGTTGCTCCACACCTCTCTCAAATTTTGAGATAGCTATGGATAACAGTTACAGCACAGTCACTGACTGGGCGACTACTTATAAATACAAAGTGGTGGGACAAGAGAATACTTACTTATTAGCTTGGTCCACGACCCCTTGGAATAAATTAGCTACACCGGCTTTAGCTGTGAATCCCGATCTTCAGTATGTGACTGTGGAACAAAATGGCGAAAAATACATTTTGGCCGAATCAAGACTGAGCATGTTGCATGAGAAACCCGAATATAAGGTGGTTGAAAAACACCTGGGGAGTGAATTAACTGCTCTCAAATTTGAGCCTCACTATGATTTCTATCCCAACAGAACCGAAAATGAAAGAATTGGCGTTTTAGTGGCCGACTCTTTTGTCACCGATGACGAGGGAACGGGAGTAGTAACTTTGGCTGTTTACGGTGAGGATGACTATCGCGTCATGCAAAAAGAGAATATCCAAATTGTTGAGCATGTTGATGATGAGGGTAAGCTCAAGCCTGAGGTAAAACCTTGGGCAGGTATGTTTATTCTCAAAGTAAACGATAAAGTTAATGAAGATCTAGAAGCTAGAAATCTTATTTATGCCAATGTGAAGCATACTCACTCAGTCGCTGAGTGCTATCGTTGCAAGACTAGACTTTATTATGCGCCTCTTCCAGCCTGGTTTATTGACATTCAGAAATTAAAACCAGACCTTATAGCTGCAAATGAGAATATTTCCTGGTATCCAGGACATTTAAAGCATGGCCGCTTTGGCAAAGGGCTCGAGACTGCTCCTGATTGGAACATTTCTAGATCCAGATACTGGGGAACTCCAATTCCAATTTGGAGATCAAAAGAAGGTCAAGACAGAGTTATAGGTTCTATAGAAGAGCTGAAGAGATGGGCCGTTGACCAAGAAGCTGCTAAAAATGTAACAGATATTCATCGTGAGAATATTGACTCAATTGAAGTTTGGGTTGATGATGCTAAGACTATAGTTGGCAGACGTGTGCCAGAGGTTTTCGACTGCTGGGTTGAATCTGGTTCTATGCCTTATGCCTCAAGACACTATCCTTTTGAGAATAAAGAGCTTTTTGAAAAGACTTATCCCGCTCAATTTGTCAGCGAGTACATTGCTCAGACGAGAGCTTGGTTTTATACCATGCACGTTATCTCTGTGGCCATTTTCGGTGGAAATGCCGTAGAAAACACTCTTACTACTGGAACAATTATGGCAGCTGATGGCTCAAAAATGAGCAAGTCAAAGCGAAACTTCACTGATCCAATGGAAATTGTCGAAAAAATGGGTGCCGATAGCTTCAGGCTTTATTTGATGAGTTCGCCAGTGATGAGGTCAGAGAATATTAATTTTAACGAGAAAGAAATTTCCGATATTCGTAAAAAAGTTTTTGTAATTTGGTACAACTGCCTCTCATTCTACAAACTTTATCGTCCTAGTGAGTCATTGTCTGGATTAGTTACCACAAAACCAAAACACATCCTTGATAGATGGATTCTTAGCCGTACTCACACCCTAATTAGTGAGATTACCGAAGCGCTCGATAATTACGATACAGTTTCTTCAAGCAGACAACTCATGGCGTTTATCACAGAAATCTCAACCTGGTATCTTAGGAGAAGTCGTGATCGCTTCCGAGTAGAGGACAACCAAGAGGGGCTAGATGTCTTCGGAACTGTTCTGGCTTTAATGTCACAACTTTTTGCGCCAGTGGCTCCTTTCTTCTCAGAATTTGTCCACAGTCAGGTCGTTGATGCCGATGGAAGCGTACACCTCACTGATTGGCCAGAAGCTCTTCCCGAGCTTCAAGACCAGAAACTTGAATCCGACATGACAAACATCAGAGTTATAGTTGAAAAAGTTCACGCTGCTCGAGCTGAGGCTGGAATTAAGTTGCGTCAACCGCTGGCGAAAATTCAGGTCACAGCTCCTTATGCTGAGGCCGATCCAGAAGTTATTCAGGTTCTTCTTGATGAGATCAATGTCAAAGAAGTTATTTGGACCAAAGAAGATAACGCTGACTTAAGTGTTGTTTTAGATACAGTCTTGACCCCAGATTTAGAGGCAGAAGGGCAGGCAAGAGAGCTAATTCGTAACATCCAAGTTTTGAGAAAACAATCAGGATTGGGTCGAGATGATGCGGCAACAGTGTCAGTTCCTAGCATTCCAGAAAAATGGCAAAAAGAAATCGAGCTTAAAACAAAAGTTAAACTCGTGTTAGGCGACGAGATGGGGTTGGTTGCGAAAGAATGAAACAGTGGTTCTTACTTGCATTTATCCTTAGTTTTGCTCTTTTAAGTGTGGTCTCGTTAGCCAGTCTAGATCAAGGCCTGGCATCAAGACAATTGATTTTTTTCCTACTTGGAGTTTCAGTATTTTTTGGAGTCCAGAAGCTTTCGTTCTCAAAAATTTTAAGGTTTAGTCCTTGGTTCTATTTTCTTGTAATAACTCTTTTAGTAGCGGTGCTTTTTTTGCCCGAGACTAGGGGAACTCATCGTTGGCTTTCGTTTGGGGGCCTCTTTGATTTGCAACCATCGCAGCTCGCAGTTCCTGCAGTCTTGCTTTTCATACTTGAGCTAAAAGAAACTACAAAAAAAACGGCCCAATATTGGCTCAGATCATTTGCTTCAATTATCGTCATAGGATCTTTAGTTTTTCTTGAGCCAGACCTAGGTATGTCTTTGCTTGTTGGGTTTGTATCTCTGAATTTAGTTTGGTTGCAACCCCTGAAGTCTAAATATGTGATCGTGGCGATTTTGATTGGCGTAATAGTCAGCTTTGGAGCTTGGTCATTTCTTCTGAAGCCATACCAAAAATTAAGAATTACGAGCTTCATCAACCCCACAGCTGTAGAAACTGCAAGTAACTATAATGTTAGACAATCAATTATTGCGGTAGGATCAGGCCAAATTCTGGGTAGAGGTATGGAAAAAGGTGTCCAGTCTCAGCTGCAATTTTTGCCAGAGCAAGAAACAGATTTTATCTTTGCCGCTTTTTCTGAAGAGTTCGGCTGGGTTGGATCGATTTTAGTGATTATGTTGTATGGAATGTTGCTGAGTTATTTACTGCGTTTTTCCAGGCGATTAGAGGGATCACGACAACTCTTTTTATACAGCGTTTTTGCATATTTTCTATTTCAAGTTAGCATTAACATCGGCATGAATCTAGGCTTAGCCCCCGTCACAGGCCTGGCTCTTCCTCTATTCTCTTATGGTGGTAGCTCGTTATTAACCACTTGCGGCATGCTAGGAATTACTCAAGTTGTCTTAAATGAAACAAGACAGAAGTCCGCGCTCCATATTGCTTAGAAAGCGTGATATACTACTCACCTCATGCCAGAAGAAACATACGCAATCATTCAACTTAGTGGTAAACAGTTTTCTGTTAAGCCAGGAGAGATTCTAGTTGTTCCTACACAGGAAACACCAGTTGATGAATCTTTCGTCATTTCCGATGTTCTTCTTCTAAGCAAAGCAGGTAAAGTCACTGTTGGTGCGCCACTAGTAGCTAAGGCTACTGTTACAGCAAAAGTTCTTGAACACAGAAGAACCAAAAAACTCAGAGTTGCTACCTTCAAATCAAAGTCTAGAACAAGAAGAGTAAAAGGTCATCGTCAAGGCGAAACTGTCATTGAGATAACCGCTATTAAGTAAGTCGCAAATCCAGAAATGAAAAGTTATATATTACAGCTTGGCTCAACGCCACAGCTTTCGTTTGCAGAATTAGTCGCCGTTGTTGGTTCAGAGCCAAAGCATCTGACTGAGACTTTTGTGAGTCTAGAGTTAGATGATGAAAAATCACCTACAGACTTTATTGATCAGCTCGGGGGTACGGTAAAAATTTATCAGGAACTTCAGGTTTTCTCCCACGATGAATCACCCGAGATATTACAGAAGGCAGTGGTTACAGTTTTAACAGATGCCGCCGCTGGTAATAAAATTTCTTTTTCACTTTCTGAAATTGGTCGTGATCATCTCGAACATATTAGTGAAACCGAAATTAAGAACGAACTTCGCCAAGCAGGTATCCCATCTAGATACATAGAAGCCCCTCATGGAGGATTATCTGCTGCAGTGCTTTTACATCGAAAAAATTTGCTTGAGCTGTCAATACTCCAAACTTCCGACTCAGTCCATCTTCTAAAATCAGTTTCTGTCCAGAATATTGATGCTTGGACGATTAGAGATAGAGGTAAACCGTATGCTGATCGAAAAAAAGGAATGCTTCCTCCTAAGGTCGCTAGAATGATGTTGAACATAAATGCTCAGTACGATAAGTCTGAAAAGCGCGTAGTCTATGATCCTTTTTGTGGAACTGGCACTGTTTTAATCGAGAATATGTCGTTGGGTTTTATGTCTTTTGGTAGTGATATTGATGAAGCTGCTGTAAGAGGAGCTAGAGAAAACATGGTTTGGGCCGCAGTAACTCTTGGAGCAGATGATGTTCCCCAAATTATTTTAGCCGATGCCGCTCATGCAGTTCCAACTATGCCAGTTACAGCGATCGTCACAGAGCCTTTCTTGGGAAAACCAAGTCCTAATCCACAACAAATTGAAAATATTTTCAGAGGTTTAGAAAAACTTTACCTTGGTGGCTTTAGACACTGGAGAAGTATTTTGCCTGAAGAGGCTCCAATTACAATTATCTTTCCAAGAAGTAGAGTTGGAAAAATTGTTTACTCAATGACCCGATTAATTGACAAGCTCGAGGAACTCGGCTACACTACACAGTCTGAACCACTCGTATATGCGAGATCGGGCGCAGTAATAGAACGAGAGATTTACACATTTATATATAGGAATAAGCATGTCACACGTTAAAGCCTCGGGATCAGTCCGACAACACAAGCAGGGTAAAAGACCAGGAAAACGTCTTGGTGTCAAAAAATTTGGTGGTGAGGTCGTCAACACTGGCTCAATCATCATTCGTCAACGCGGTTCTACATACAAACCAGGAAAAAATGTCGGCCAAGGTCGAGATTTCACTTTGTTTTCTCTCATTGATGGCGCAGTTGAGTTCGGTCGTCGCCACTCCAAAACTGTTGTCAACGTCTTCGCTAAGTAAGCGCGTGAAAACTGATACTGCACCAGCAGGTTTCCCTGTGGTATACCTTTTAGCATGTCTAAAATGTCCTCAATCCAGTTGTTACCCATAGATCATTTAGAGCCAAATCCTTTCCAACCAAGAAATAAACTTTCTGAAGATGATATTCGAGAGTTGTCTGATTCAATCACTCAATATGGGATCCTTGAGCCCCTCGTAGTTGCCCACACACCAGCTGGATATCAGCTAATTGCGGGTGAACGCAGATGGAGAGCCGCAAGACTCGCAGGTCTTACAGAAGTGCCCGTCATCATAAAAGAGACAACTCCAAAGGAAATGCTCGAGATGGCCATCATCGAGAACGTGCAAAGAACAGATCTGACCGCTATCGAGCGCGCTTTAGCTTTTCAACAACTTCAGAGGGAATTTAATTTTAGTATTGCAGATGTTTCCAAGAGAATTAGTAAGTCGGCTTCCTACGTTAGTAACACCCTGAAGCTTCTGACTTTGCCCGATGCTATTAAAGATGGCCTCATTAGTGGTTCTATTAGCGAAGGACATGCTCGCGCAATCTCGGGAATTCCAGACGATGCCACTATGGTTGAAGTTTATAAAAGAATCTTGAAGGAAACGGCTTCTGTTCGCAGAGCAGAGGAACTAGCCAGATTTTATAAGCAACGCTCAGACGAACCAAAATTTCGAGTGGCTAGAAGAGTTTATGAAACTGACACAAGAGAGGTCGAGGCTTGGGAAAGAAAGATTCAGGATATGCTTAAGGCAAGAGCGAAGTTGAAGCTGACACGTACCCAACAGCAAACAAAGATCAGCATCACTATAAAAGGTGACCCCCATCAAACACAAAAAGATTTAGAAAAAATAATGGCCGCTATTCAAAAAGTATAAGTTGTTTTTGGTAAAACCCCAAAAGTTGAAGTTGGCCAGTACCTCAAAAATGCCCTGCCGACTATGCTTTCGCTACTAATAGGTCCCCAGGCTCTAGAATCGCTCGAATGGGGCCTATTATCTCCCGAGACAAAGTATTCATCAGGACCAAGCGAGATAGTTCTGTTGTTGGCTGTGAAATTGCCTGCATCTGTGACCACAGTCTCTGCCAAATATTGAGATTCATCCACGGGTTGGTTATTAATAAAGATCGTAGAATCGTTTACCCTAACAGTTTCGCCAGGCAAGCCGATGACGCGCTTAATGAAGTCACAGCCAGTTCCTTCTGGGCAGTTAGCTGCCGGAGGAGCATGAAAAACGACCACGTCCCCACGTTGCGGCGTGCCAACTCGATAGCTAACCTTATCCGTGAGCAAATAGTCTCCAGACTCGAAATTTGGATACATAGATTTGCCATTAACCTGATGAGGTTGAAGCAGAAATAAATAAACAACTAGGAATAGAGATAGGCCAATTACAATGGTTTCTATGAAATCAAGAACTAAGGTTGAGAAGGATTTTAGGATAACTAACATGAGCTTGGCCATTATCACCATTCACCGCTGGAGTTTCAAGGACTAAATAGGGATAATGCATATATGGGCTATACAAAACAAGCAATGCACGGGTTCGGTTGGCAGACCTTTCTAAAGTTTGTATCTGCGGCTCTTGTCATAGGTAAAATAGCTGTCTTATCAAGACTATTGACGCCTGAAGATTTTGGAATATTCGCGATTGTGGCCATTGCTTTGGGGCTTGTTGAGGCTAGTACGCAGACCGGGGTCAACACGACAATTTTGCAATCAAATCGCAGTATTAGCTACTATTTAGACACTGCCTGGGTAATAGCAATTGTTAGAGGCCTAATTATTGCTATTGTTATGACCGTTCTTGGATTTGGTCTAAGTATTTATTACGAGAAAGAAAGTTTGCGCTTTTTAGTGGCTATTGCAGCATTGGTTCCACTCATAAAAGGATTTATTAATCCTAGCTTAATTTTATTGCAAAAAGAGTTCCTTTTCTTAAGAGAAGCATTATTAAAAATTGGCTTGCTGGTCGCGGAGATTCTAGTTGCGATAGTGATCGCCTTTTACTTTCACTCAGTTCTGGCATTAATTGTGGGGCTTATTGCCGCCGCCTTGCTTGAAGTCTTTCTCTCGTTTAAGCTCTTTGCAGATAGACCATCTTTTTTCTTTCGTACCAGCAGAGCCAAAGAGATTCTCATCAATGCTAAGGGCTTAAGTCCCGCAGCCTTGTTGAGCTATATTCTTGATAATGTTGATGACTTGATTGTTGGTAAGATTGTCGGAGCCTACCAACTTGGCCTTTATCACAACGCTTATTCTCTGGCTCACAAACCGAACTATGATATGTCCAAAGCCCTGGGTCACTCGGTTTTTCCAGTATATACAAAGATCGTGGATGACCGTATCCGCCTCAGAAAAGCATTCGTTAAATCATCTCTCGCATTCATGGGTTTTGCATTCTTTGTTACTCTGCCCGCGATTATTTTTCCGACCCAACTTGTTGCAATTGTCTTGGGAGAGCAGTGGCTGAGCGTTGCATCTGTTTTACCTCTTCTAGCGATTGCTGGCCTATTACACTCGGGAAATAATCTTGTATACAACTTGCTCATGGCTACGAAAAGATATGCGATTCTAAACATGCATCTCTTTTTTAGCATGATCACTCTCATTGGCAGCTTGATTTATTTTGTAAATCTCAATGGCCTGATCGGTTCGGGCCAAGCACTTCTAGTCGCGCGTGGGATCACCTTACCAATCCTAATTTTTGGACTTTATGACATCTTTAGAAAACGATAATCTTTTAACCGTCGTAGTTTTAGTGCATCAGCATGACGACAGGCTCAGAAATTGCCTCAATTCACTAAAGCAGTTTCCCGAAGTATTAAAAATTGAGTCGGAATCTACAATCACAGACTTTGCCGCCGCCAGAAATAAGGCCCTTGCTCAGGTTAAAACTCCATGGGTTTTTTTTGTAGACAGTGACGAGGTTGTTCCCGAGGGGTCATACGAAATTATTAAAAAGGCGATTCGTGATCAAGAAGCCGATGCATTTTCAGTAGTCCGTAGCGACATTTTTCGTGGCAAAAAACTTAAGTTTGCAGAATGGGGAAGACAGCAAATTGTGAGATTGCTTCAAACAAAATCAATTTTTTTCAAAGGAAAAGTCCATGAAGTTCCGACTGGATATAAATCTCAAGTCTTACTACCGATCACTATTAAGCACTTCGCCCACCAATCAGTCGGCGAGTTTTTAGTATCGGTTGAAAGATACGCAGCTTTAAGAGCAACAGAAATTCGTTCATCAAAAACAAGGTTGATTCTAGAATTAATTACATATCCTCCTGGAAAGTTCATCTGGAATATGGTTTTTCTTTTAGGTTTTCTTGATGGCTGGAGGGGGTTAATTTACGCGACCATTATGAGCTATCACTCGGCTATGGTTCGTATCTTTGCGTTGGGAAATTTGTTACAAAATGAAGAATAAACTTAGAAGAAATAATTGGCTGATCGCAGTTGTTCTGCTTGTCTTAGCACCTTTTTCATTAGCTCAGTTAGGGAGAATAGAATTTGCTTTTGGAGGCGCCTATGTCTTTGAGATTGGTATTTTTTTATTAGTAACTCTGAATGCACAAAAACTAATCCTAAGCCTAGCTAGAAGATTTAAAAACTCAAAATCTTCATCAAAGTTAATGCTTGGCTGGCTTATCCTACTGACCTTGGCTGGTTGCCTAAACTCGGAGTCAATTGTTCCATTTCTTTATGTGTCTAGATACTTCTTTTATGGTCTATTCGCTTATCTCTTAGCTACTCAAATGCCAAAGCTTCAGCAAAAAAAACTGCCAAGCTTAATTCTTATCACCGGCATATTTATGACTTTTCTTGGACTACTGCAATATGTTTTCTTACCAGATACTCGTTTTCTAAGAAGTCTTGGCTGGGATGATCATTACTACAGAGTGATCGGCACACTCCTAGATCCAAACTACTTTGGTATGCTCATAATCCTGACCGTGAGTCTGACTTTTTCGCTTCAGAAAAAACTCATACAAAAAGCCCTATGGTTTATCGTCAGCTTTCTTCTTAGTATGTTGGCCTTAACCTACTCAAGATCTTCATACCTAGCAGGAATCGTTTTTCTAAGTTTAGTCACTTTTGTTTCTAAAAGTAAAAGGCTTGCCTCGATGATTGTCTCAGCTTTGGCTGTCTCAGCTTTAGTTTTTGTAGTAGCACCAAAGCCAGGAGGCGAGGGGATGGATCTACTTAGAACAAGTACTATCGAAAGTAGAATCAGTCATGAAAAGGAGGTCGTCGCAGATGCAAACATTCTCCAAGTTCTTGCGGGAAAGGGTATGTTTGCTTCAGATTCACCCAAGAATTCTAGCTCAGATCTGCCAAATCACGCCAAGCAGCCTAACTCTATTTTCACTTTAGTTTATTCAAGCTCAGGTATTCTTGGCTTATTAATCGCCACTTTTTTTATTATCAAATTCCTTGCCAGACTTTACAAAAAGGACAAATATATAACCTTGGGGTTAGTTGCTCTGATTGTTCACGCTAGTTTCAACAACTCCGTTTTGGAGCCAATTCTAGCGCTTTTTTGGTTGCTTTTGGTTGCTGTCGTTGAGATTAAAGCTCGAAACGAATATTAAGTTTTTTCTCAATGGAATTGCCAGCTGCGTCGGTAGCGATTACCGTAAGTTCATTATCACCTTCATTCAAAAATTGTGAGTGAGAGAAACTGCCGTCTTCCTTGGCGTAAGTAAGTTTTCCATTAACGGTAACTTTAACTTCTGGATCAGTTACGCCTGTTATAGCCAGAGTTCTATTGGCTCTGCCCTGAATGGTAGCGCTAGATTCAGGTGTGAGAATCTCGAGAGGGGGAATCTCGGTGTCAAGAATTATTCCATAGGCTCGGCTATGTTGTGATTCATTACCAGCTTTGTCTCGGGCGAAAGTAATAATGTTATTTTCTCCTTCTGTCAATGTAATTGCTGTTTCGAACGAGCCATCTGACCCAGCGATAACAGGCTCAGACTCTTGACCGTTCACCAAGATAATCACATCACTTTCAGGTTCGGCATAACCGAAAAGAGTCAGCTGTGAATCAGTGGTTGCCTTTGGAGGAGCCGTGAACGTAGGTGTGTAAGGAGGCAAGGTGTCAGCTGGCGCGAATGGAGTAGCGTTGCTGCCGAGAATTTTCGTTGTGATACCAATAAAATTTGGCAGAATTACAAAAATAAATAAACCGAGAACAACCACAGAAAAGAAAACAAAAAACCAGGTTTGGCGCACGACTTTAGATTTCTCGTGCTTGAGTAATCGGGATGAAATGCGACGTGACTTTTTAGGCATGCTCTGAGTATAACACTATGAGCCGAGAAGGGGATTCGAACCCCTGACCTACGGTTTACGATACCGTCGCTCTACCAACTGAGCTATCTCGGCGCAAAGGAGCGGGATACGGGAATCGGACCCGCTTCTCCACCTTGGGAAGGTGGCATACTACCAGTGTACTAATCCCGCGATGCAAGTTATTGTAACAAAGTAATGAAAAATTACTGCACATTTTATTTAGTTCGTCATGGTGAGACCGTGATGAATACACAAAAAATAATGCAAGGTCACATTGATTCACCCTTAACAGAAAAGGGCGTTTCCCAAGTACAAGAAACAAAAAGATTATTAAAGGATGTGCTATTTCACCACGTAGCAAGCTCAGATATACTCAGAGCAAAGAGAACTGCAGAAATTATTGCTGAGGGTCGCAACTTAGACGTTCATACTCACGAACTACTTAGAGAAATGCATTTTGGAAAGTTTGAGGGCAAAAAACTCTCACACTTCTTAGAAAAGCTAAAAGATAAAATTGCAGAGCGAGACTTATTGGCAGAAAATGCTCAGCTGACTTATAAGATTGATCCCCTGATCGAAAGTTATGAGCAAGCCTCGGATAGAATGCTTACCTATCTTCAGCAAGCTGTCAAAGAACACGCGGGAAAAACTGTTTTGGTTGTGTCTCACTCTAATATGATCAGATCAACTCTTGTCAGGATTGGCTTTGCCAGATCACACGAACTTCCAAGTGGCGCTATTAAGAATGCAAGTTATGTTGTTATTCAATCAGATGGAAATGAGTACGTTGTGAAAGAGGCGGTTGGGATTGAGAAGCAGTTAATAAAGTAGTTTTATGGTCGGGATATCTAGAAGAGATTTTTTAAAGTTGACACTTGCTGCTGCTGGCATAGCTCTCACGGCAGACCTGCCTACTTGGATTGACTCCATTAAAGACATTCAGTTCAAAAACCTAATTGAAATTTGTACAGATTTGTTGAGACCAGATCAGGTATTAGATATTCTTGATGCTGATCTAGATTTACAAGATGCCATTGGATCATGTTTCACTTTTTTATTAGAGAATGGGGAAGATCCAGAGGAGTTTTTGATTGAGGAAGGTTTTCTTTAATAAAATAGGTGTGACGAGATATTAACTCCGATCACATTGAATTGCTGAATGACGCAGATGAAAATATGATACTGGATGTTGATAGTTTATATATCATAAACTATCATGGTTAATCGTAACTATTTGGATATGAAGGGATCAAAATGTCAATTGAAGGTAAAGATTTTACAAAATTATCACGTGAGCAAATTAGAGACTGGCTTCAAAGTCATAGAGATGTAGCAGGCCAAGATAGCAAACCATCTCCAGAGATTGCTAAGCTCTGGGATGAGGTAGCAAGTTATTATTCTGCAAATTATGAGGCAGAAGAAGCAGACCGAGCTCAACGCTAGCAAAGCATTGGTATCGTTGAAAATAAGAATTTAGTGAATCAGACCAGAGTTACGTGGAACAAATACGTATCTCAATTGAGAGGATTGCTGAAGCGATGGGGCGCTGGTTTACACCAGAGGATGTGGGTATACGCCTGCATTAATACCTCAAACCTAGTTGAACTAACAGGCGTAATTGAGTCAGACAAGGCTATCCAAATATCTGATATAATCCGAGAGAAGTACTAAATCTGGTATTCCCCGATGCTCTGCATCGGTGGTCGCCGTCTCGAAGGGGTTGAAAGGGGAAACTGAGTTTCCCTTTCACATCTTCTGACTCCAGACTTTAAGATAGAATAGTGGAGTGTCTGAACACCTTAAAAGATCTCACAACACAAACTTGCTTCTGTACCACCTTGTATGTCCAGCTAAGCGTAGAAAAAAAGTATTTTTGTCAGAAGTTGAGACAGAACTTAAAGTCATCTGCACAGCCATTGGCGAGTGTTACGAGATGATCTTTGTTGAGATAGGTAGTGATATAGATCATGTCCACTTTCTCATTCAAACCATTCCTTCATACTCGCCAAGTAAAGTAGCCAAAATAGTTAAAAGCATCACAGCTAAACAACTTCTGTCAAAATTCCCTTGGATAAAGAAACTAACACTAGGAAGCAATTTGTGGACGTCTGGTTACTACATCTCTTCAGTAGGAGCACACGGTAACGAATCTGTAATCAGTAGTTACGTTAAAAATCAAGGTAAAAGGTATACACAATTACACAGAACCAACACTGGTCTCTTTGATTCTATTTAAGAAATGCACAATACCCCGCATGCTCTGCATCGGGGTTGCTTATTATAAACGAGGAGGCAAAATGGGAGACGAAGAACTGGGACCAATTATTCGACACACCGATCGAGCAACTCAAGCAGCACCAATCGACAGTGTGCAGGCTGAGCAACTAGCGTTAAGGAAGAAACAGATTATTGCTGAACTCACCAAAGATGTAGCTCAAAATAGCTTGGCAGAGGTAGTTTTATCTTATGAACAACAGACTCTCGAAGTTTTAGAAAGAATATTAAAAGATCGTAATGAAATCTTTCATTATGGTGACGAAGAATCACAATAAAGAGCTATAAGTAAATATTTATCTATTTATCAAAGTGAACAGGGATCACCCTTCGGGTATTACCCAAGTTGCTTCTCAACTTGGCGGCACGAACGATGCACTTTGCGCATGTTCATTCATTTTTGAGATCATAAAATAAAAAAAAGACCATGTTGGTCTTTTTTTTATCTTGCGAACCCGACCAGAATTACGTGGAACAGATTAGCATCTCACTTTGGAGAATTGTGGAGACAATGGGTCGCTGGTTTACACCTGAGGACATTGGATATTCGCCTGCATTAGTACCTCAAGGTTAGTTGAACTAATATTAATTTAGAGGTAAGTTTTTTTGCAGCTGCAGCAATGGGTTTGCTTCGCCATGTGAGTATTCGATAAAAAATGATAGAATTCTTGTGTGAGAAGTTTATTCACAAATCCAGGAAACAATAAGTCATTTTGGATCACATTCGGAATAGTTCTTTTTTTCTCATACTTTATAAATGAAAATTACTTTTTTGACTCACTTATAAATGCTATTTTTTGGTCCTTTGTGGTATGGGGAGTTAATAAATATTTTATCAATAAGCTTCTGATTGAAAAGACAGATAACATTGGGACAGACGTAAATTCTGAAGTTCGTTTTTTAGCCAGAAGCGTTGTCCAACAATTTCTAGAGGATGAACAAATAAACAAAAGAGTTATAAGTGTTAATCCTAAGCTAAGAGATTTATTTATTGAAGAGCTTGAGACGCGTAGTTTCCAAAAAGATGTTATTTGTCATGTGAAAATTCCCAATAATAAAAGTGAAAAAATTCTTATTAATCTAGAAAAGGAGGCAAAATGATAATTGCTAATAGTGCATTGCAATCAATGGTTGACCACCTAGAGTTTCTTGGTTATCAGGAGGCTGAATACATTGATGAAGAAAAGAAAACATTAATATTAGTGAAGCATAAGATCAAAAACAATTTAGTATTTGAGGCAAAGCTTGATGCTGAGATTGCATACGTATACTCCATTTTGTCTCTGACGAAGGATAATATAAAAAAAGTTATGAATGACAAAGAGAGATTTTTTTCTTTGTTAAATCATGTAAATGTAAAAAGCAACATATCCACCTTTTCTTTTAATGAAGAAAGCGAGTGGATTTCTATTTCTACATGGAAAGAATTACATTACAACAAAGAACACTTTTCCAACTTTATAAATTTGTTGGAAACTGATCATCAGAATTTCTTAGAGATGTCTGATTTTTTTTCAAAATAAGTTAGTTGATCCTATCCACTGAAATAAGTAGCTAGAATCATGATTCAGATATCGTGTCTTTTAAACTCTGATACTTCATGTCAAATGGTTGGTTTTTTTCTTGGAAAGAATCATCCAATTTATAATAGCTTATGCTTTGGTATGGATACCCATAGGGCAACCACCTTCTCCAAAGTTTCCAATATATTTTTCCTTTAAAATGACAATAGAATAGAGGAGCATATGCAAATTCATCACCTGTTAAGTCGATATCCTCAATCCACTCATAAGGAACTAATCCTACTGGATAAACATCGAAGCATCTTTCACTCTTTGTTCCTTTGAATGACAGATGCCCATCTGTTTTTTTATATACAGCCCTAGGCATTTCAGCAAAAAACTCAATTCCATCAAACCTACAACTTTTTATCTCGGCTTTAATGTGTGAGTATCCACCGACTTTAAGATTATTCGCTGGGTAATCATTAAAGTATCTCCCAATATTAACTAAATACACCTCACGACTACCCTCAAGGGCACTAATTTTCGAGAACAACTTATTTACCTTTTTTTGGATTGCTTCTTTTTGTTTTAATCTTTCCCTGCTTGATAATCTTTTGGATAAGAAAAAAACATGATATGCAATAAAGACTTGTATTGTCAAGCTGATTATCAGATCGTAATTTAATTGAAGCCAATCAGATATAGCATTTATAGCACTAATCACGATTGCGGCTCTTCATATTTATCTGAGGCTATCTTGATTAGGACGTTCTTTATTTTCTTTAATGATGAATTGTCATGCAACCATGCTATTTGACTAAAGATAGATCCAAACTCGCGCCCCGGAGCATTACCAAGGTTGTGGTATACAGAATAAATTTTTGTTGAATGAAAAAGCTCTTTTTGTGTTGGAGTCAACTTTTCTTCAATGTCCATGCATTCCCAATACATTTTTCTGTGTTTCATTTCTAGACTTGAATCCCAAATCCACAAAACGAAGATAATTACAGCAACTAGGAGAAGGCTTAGGACCATAGCTTTTCTTTCAATTCAAAACAGAATCAATAGTTGATTATTGATCTGCTGATGTGCTTACTCAGCAACACTGGCGTAATTATAGCCGTGTGGTCGCTGTTGCTCAAGGTTGTCGATTCGGTATCTTAATGAGCAGTTTGTAAAGATTGTCTTCCCAGGCTTCCATAATTGAGTTATGGAGACAAGCAGCTTTACAAAATTAACCTCATTTAAACCTACTCCAGCGATGATCGTATGGTTAGAAACGAGCCTGCAGTTACAGGTAACTAGCATCACAGAGATTGCTAAAGCTTGTCAAATATCTAGACAGTCTTGGTACAACTGGATTAAAAGTGAGATCGATTCAAAGCTTGCATTCAGATATGCGCAGTAATTCTTAGAACACTTAGAAGAATTGTTGATAGACGCGGATAATGTACGCAGACAGGAGCAACTTTTTGGTATGTTATTCAACGAACTACCAACGTAAGATCAGCTTGTGGATGGAACTGCTAATTTAGCCTAGTACTTTAGACTAAATGGGGAAAATATCCGCTCTTGCGAACCCGACCGGGATCGAACCGGTGATCTCTTCCGTGACAGGGAAGCATGTTAACCACTACACCACGGGTCCACGAGTGTGATGATTATACGGAATAGGCCTGTGTTTGCCAAGAACTAGACAGAGAGTCCCGCTGCGGTATACTACTTATAAGGAGAGATTCATATGTTAGCGTATCCATTCATTCTAATAGGCGCAGTTTTGGTCATCGGCATGTATGTGCTTGGTGTCTACAACACCCTTCAAAGACTAAAAACCCAGATCAAAGCCAGTATCCAAGAAATTGGTAATCAGCTCAAGAGACAGGCTTCTCTTATTCCCAACCTTCAGGCTTCGGTCAAAGGTTATATGAAGCAGGAAAAAGAGATTTTTGGCATGCTGACTGATGCTCGCACTTCAGCAACAAAAGCATCCCAGTCAGGAAATATGGTCGATATCGAGAAGGCAATTGATCAAATTCAGACAATGATGCCAAAGATTGCGGTCGCAGTCGAAGATAATCCAGAGATTAAGTCTGATCAGACAGTTATGCGCTTTATGCAGGAACTCAGTGATACAGCAGATAAGCTCATGTACGCGCGAAGAACTGTCATTGATTTAGCTCAACAGTTCAATGTGAAGTTGGTCACTTTCCCATCGAATATCGTCGCTAGCATGTTCAAATTTGAAGAACAAAAAGGTCTAGATACACCTCAGGCTGGAGAGCATGTCCAAACTAGCCAGACTGAAATGAAAGATGTGTCCGTTGACCTTTAGTCTCACCTCGCCATGACACATTATCAGTTAGCTCAGACCAACAAGATCAAGTCGTGGGTTGTTATCACAGCTTTTACTCTTTTCGTGGGAGTTGCTTCCTATGCTATCGCCTACGGCTTTGGCTATGGACTGGATATGGTCGGGATGGCGCTAATTGTGTCGGGAGTGATGTCTTTTGCTTCTTATTGGTGGTCAGACAAGGTCATTTTGGGAATCTCAAAAGCCAGACCTGCGAAGAGAGAAGAGTTCTTCGATTTTTATACTGTGACTGAGAACCTTGCTCAGTCGCAAGGATTGCCGATGCCAAGGCTTTATGTGATTGATGATTCAGCCATGAATGCTTTTGCTACAGGTAGGGATCCAGAACACGCAGTAGTATGTGCAACGACTGGTTTGTTGAACAGACTTGAGAGACCCGAGATTGAGGGGGTAGTCGCACACGAACTCTCTCATGTCAAAAACTACGATATTAGACTGATGTCGATTGTAACTATTTTGGTTGGAATGATCGCTCTTTTGTCAGACTGGGCTCTGAGAATGACTTTTTGGGGTGGTAGGGATTCAAGTGATAATAAAGAAGGTGGTCAGCTCAAGGTGATCATGTTTGCCGTTGGGATGTTTTTAGCTTTACTTTCACCTCTAATTGCCCAGCTTATTCAGTTAGCGGTGTCTAGAAAAAGAGAGTTTCTTGCTGATGCTTCGGGAGTGAGCATGACCAAAAATCCCGAAGGCCTAATTAGAGCTCTAGCAAAGATTTCTCAAGATAAAGAACCATTAGAGGCGGCTAATAAAGCTACTGCACATCTCTATATTTCTAATCCTCTCAAAAATGTTCATGGTGCAGTTGGCTTGTTTGCTAGTTTGTTCCAAACCCATCCCCCCGTGGAGCAGAGAATAGCTGCGCTTAAGGGCTTGGTATGAGCTCCTTAATTTCAAAAAAACTAGTTGATGAGATTGCGCATCTGGCGAATATTCCGTTGAGTGAAGCTGAGCTTCAGAATATTGCTCAAGATTTCGAGGAAACTCTTGGAGTTATTAATAACCTGTCCGAAATCGATACTAAAAATATTGAGCCAGCTCACCACACGACTGGTCTTGAGAATATTTTAAGAGAAGATATTGTTGAAAACGACAGAATGCTGTCTCAAAAAGATTCTTTAAGCCAAGCTAAAAAAACACACGATGGTTACTTTGTTGTCCCGAGGATCCTCCATAATGACTGATCTAAATAAGCTAACTCTTAAGAAAGCTCAAAAACTTGTCTCCGAAAAGCAAGTCAAGGCTTCTGAAATTCAGCAGGCTTGCATTAATCAGATAAAAGCAGTTAATGGTGATCTAAACATGTTCCTTTCACATCTTGAGGATCCAGCATCGGGTCAAGAAGGAGCTCTCGCTTCATTGCCAATCGCCGTTAAAGATAACGTTTGTACTTTAGATTTTCCCACTACAGCTTCGTCAAAGCTCTTGGAAGGATACAGACCGCCATACGAAGCGACGATTATGAAAAAAGTCAAGAATGCTGGAGGCGTAGTTCTTGGTAAGACGAATTTAGATGCTTGGGCTCATGGCTCATCGACAGAAACCTCGGCTTTTGGAAGAACCTTAAATCCAAGAAATTCTGATTTCTTACCAGGTGGATCGTCTGGTGGAAGCGCTGCCGCTGTTGCTTCAGATACCTGCGTCGTTGCCATTGGAACCGAGACAGCTGGATCTATTAGACAGCCTTCAGCATGGTGCGGAGTTGTGGGCTTAAAACCTACTTACGGTCGGGTGAGTCGCTATGGTATCGCTGCCATGGCTTCATCCACAGACTCTCCAGGTCCAATTGCTAAAACTGTGGAAGATGCAGCAATGCTTTTAGATGTCATGGCAGGCCATGATCCTTTTGACGCAACCAGCAATCCAGATAAGCCGCCATCATTTGTCAAAAGCATTGATAAAAAAGTTTCCGACTTGAGAGTTGGCGTTCTTTATCAAGATCTTGAGGGTTTGGAGCTAGTGCGGCCTCATATTGATAAGGCTGCTGGCATTTTTGAAAGTCTTGGGGCAAATGTGGAGTATGCCGAGGCTATGGATCCTCATTATGCGATTAGCGTTTATACGATTGTTCAGAGAGCTGAGGTAAGTAGTAATTTGGCTAGATATACAGGTATTAGATACGGAAATGATCGTTCTTTCTTCGGTGATGAAGCCAAAAGGAGAATTATGTTAGGAACACATGCTCTCCGTAAAGGCTATGCTGATAAATACTATCTAACTGCTCAGAAGGTGCGAGCTAAATTTGCCCTGGATTATGATGAGTTGTTTAAGAAATATGATGTGCTTATCAGTGCTAGTTCCCCAACCTTTGCTGAAAAAATAGGAGCAAGTGAGAGTTCTTCAATGTTTGGTGAGTTAGCAGACATGTTGCAAGAACCAAGTTCAATCTGTGGTCTGCCTGGAATTAATGTTCCAGTGTTTAGAGATCCC
>Ga0210012_1000501_pt1 | contig 45358 bp, 33 predicted proteins | sample CryGeymeta201504_FD_183974 | JGI IMG/M metagenome (GOLD analysis project Ga0210012, IMG submission 183974) | Groundwater microbial communities from Crystal Geyser aquifers in Utah, USA - Crystal Geyser metaG 2015-04 (SPAdes) (version 2) | ecosystem: Environmental > Aquatic > Deep subsurface >... | reverse complement strand
TTTGAATTCCCCGACGGTCCTTTTGAATATTTAGCCGCGAAAACTTTTTGCGCCGACTATTCGGGCATTTTAGTTAACCTGGACATTCCGGAAGATTTGAAGAGACGAGCTTATGTACAAGAATTTCAATTTGATAAAAAAATTGGTGATTCGGTTTTGGCGCCGCCGGATGGTTATGAATATCTGGGTTGGGTATTAGTGACTGGTTTTAATGCTTTAGACGCTCGGGATAATTTAGAAATAATTGAGCAGGAAGTCGGTTATGAAATTGCTCGTTTTCATCCCGCTTCTTCTATCGGTAAGACGGCGCGTCGCTCGCCTTTTTCTGTCTCCGCTCTTAATACTGACATGTTAAAGCGACGGAGTAAGATTGAAAAAATTAGACGCATGGCAATTTCTAATCAGCGCAATTTGCATATTGGCATTGCTTGTAATTTATATGAGGAAAATCTCACTAATCAGGAAACTGTAGTAGAGAAAGATTTAACCGTGATTGGTAAGGATATTGAAAGGAATTTAAAAGAGCGAGGTTATAAAGTTAGCTTTTTTGATTTTAATGACTTGCCACAAGCTTTTAATGATTTGCGAGTTAGTGAAGTGGACTTAGTCGTTAATGTTTGTGAAAGAATTAATAATTCTAGTTTATTAGAACCTCATGTGGCTGCTATTTTAGATACTTTGCAAATTCCTTATACCGGTTCTAATCCTTTTACGCTCGGTTTATGTATTGATAAAATTAGAGTCAAAAAACTATTAGCTTATCATAAAATTCCTACGCCGGAATGGGACTATGTTTATTCTCTAGATGATGATATTCGGGAAGATTTGCGTTACCCATTGATAGTTAAACCGGCTAATACTGATAATTCTATCGGTATTACCAATGATTCGGTGGTCCGTAATAAAGCGGAATTACAGGTGCAACTAGAGAAAGTTATTAAAGGTATTGGTCGCCCGGCTTTAATTGAAGAATATATTGATGGCGATGAGTATGATGTGCCGATTATCGGAAGCGCTGAGGACGATCTTCGCATTCTACCCTTAGCCCGTTCTATGTTTGATAATTTGCCTGATAATTTGTGGCATATTTTTCCTTTCCAATCTAAATATATGGATAAGGGGGAATATAATAAAATTATTGTTCAGCGTCCGCCCAAGAATATTGGTAAAAAATTAGAAACTTTATTGGGTGAGATTGCTCTTGATACTTATAATATTTTAGATTGTCATGATTATGGTCGCGTGGAAATACGTGTGGATAAGAATAATAATCCCTACGTTTTAGAACTTAACCCCAATCCTTCTTTAAATGCGACCGGAACTTTCTCTCTCTCGGCTGGAGTTATCGGTTTAGATTATGGAGATTTTTTGGAGGAAATTATTCGTTTAGCTATTAAGCGTTATAAGAATAATCCGCCTTATTATCACTTACAATCTAATTTAATGTAACTATATATTACGTTTAGCCCCATGTTTAGGGGTGTTTCGTAATTATTATTAAAATCATTAGTCTTTTAGCGCTGATTATAAAAATTTCTTAGAGCTAAGACATCTAGGACTAAAAGGCTAAAAACCCCAATAATACTAGCATGTTTTTAAGGACTATGTTATAATAAGCTTATAAACATTAGGGGAAACAAAATGTTGTTTAAAAAGACTAATAAAAAAGCTAATTAAGATTAATTTTTAATGGTTGTTATTAAAAGGGACTGTTTGTTGCTTTAAATAATTTCCATATCAAAACTTATGTCAAAATTGACAAAGTCACAGTTGATCGCCACTTTATCAGAGGCGACCGATATGAGCAAGAAAGACGTTGCAGATTTTATGGATAAATTAGCCGGTGTTGTTTACAAAGAAGTAAAAACTTCCGGTGAATGTATCGTTCCTGGTTTTGGAAAGTTGGTTAAAGCGCATCGTAAGGCCAGAGATGGTCGCAATCCTGCGACCGGTGAAACCATTAAGATCCCGGCTAAGACCGTGGTGAAGTTTCGTTTGGCCAAGGTTGTAAAGGACACTGTCCTTTAATTAGAAGTCGTTTAATCGCAAACCAGCTTTTTGTTTCTCAAATAAAGAACCATCCCGTCGGAATCCGGGGTGGTTTTTTTATTGGGTATTATAAGTTTATAAATTCCAGTCTTTGACATATTGTCCTAAGCCGGAATTCTTTAATTTGTTTTCTAGTTTAGTGTTTTTATGGAGAAAGGTTAAGAGGGAGGCAAGATCAATCTGATAACGATTTTTGACTATTTTATATTTTAAATTAGAATCATTCTTAATAGCCCGACGAATAGTTTTACCCTCAACCCCTCCTAAAGACGCCGCTTCAGAGACGGAAAGCCAAATTGGCCTGTTGATATCTTTATTTGTAGGTATGCTATTAATTGGCATCTTTTTATTTTAGATTTTAAGTCTAAACTGCTCTGGACTTAAGTATCATTATCTTAGTTCCTTTTAAGAATATATGTCAAGAGTAGGGAGACAGTGAGTCATTTGCTTTTCCGTTTTTCTCGTGATAATATATTGTCAGATTAAAGCATAGTAAAATGGTGGCGGGTAAAATATTCCCGTTATTTTTTGTTAAGATATAATGGCTATTAATTTTGTTAGAAAATTTAAAAGTCGTCAGATTCTTGGTAGGCTAAAAAGCCACGACAAGGAGGCTTTTATTAAAGTTTACGATGCTAGTGTGGATGATATATATCGTTTCGTTTATTTTAAAATTGGTCATAAAGAAGAGGCTAAAGACTTAACGTCAATGATCTTCTTAAAGGCCTGGAATCACATTCAAAGCAACACCTTAGAAGACGCTAAAACTTTGCGAGCTTTACTATATAAAATAGCCAGAAACACTATTATTGATTACTATCGCGAGTCCGGTAATAAATTAACAGCCTCTTTGGACGATGAAGACCATAAAATAGAGATAGTTGATGATGCTCCCGCACCAGCTGCACGCTTAGATCAAGCAACTGATGTGGATCTTATTAAGAGGCAATTACCACTTTTAAAGGAGGAATATCGTGAGGTCATAATTATGAAATTTATCAATGATTTGTCTTTAGAGGAAATAGCCGATATTAGCGGGAAAACTAAAGGAAACGTGCGCGTGCTTTTACATCGCGCTTTAAACGCTTTGCGAGAACTAGTGGAAAAAGAGGGAAGACTGTAACGTTTTAGCCATTTTTTCGTATATTATAGTGACGTCATCATGACATCATTAAATACGAACAATATGACTAATAAAGACCTTATCGCCAAATTAAATAATCTGAAAAAAATCAGTCCCGATTCGGCTTGGCTATCAAGTAATCGGGAACTTTTATTATCTCAGGTTTCTAACTCCGGTGCGGAAAATTTGTCTTATTGGAAAAATTTACAAATTAATTTATCAAGCGCTTTTAAAACTGCGGCTCAACCCGCTTACGCTTTAGTCGCTTTTATTTTGATTTTATTAACGGGCAGTTTAACTAGCGCGGAATTTTTGGCTACGAGCAAACCGAATGACTCTTTATATATCGCTCGTATTATTTCTGAGCAGGTTAAATTGAGTACAACTTTTAATACTGACGCTCGCGATCGTTTGGCTAGCCAGTTTGCCTCTGAACACGCTCAGGATATTAGCGCGGTTTTAGCTAACCCGGAATTTAATACGGAAGAGAATAAGGATCGGGTGGCGGTTTTAAGTGATAGTTTTAATAAAGAAGTAGATACGGTAAAAAATAGAATTACTAAATTAGCAGCTAGTAGTGCAGTAAAAAATTCTGAAGTTAATAATAATTCAGAGTTACTTACGATTGCCGATAGTGCTAAAGATCAAGATGGTATTCAATTGTTAGAAAATAATCCCGGTTCTAATCCTTTAGCTGATAAGACTTTTGAACAGGGACAGTCAGGAGTAGAAATTTATTCTACTTCCAGTTCTGATTTGTCGGAAAATAAAATAGAGACAATTAAAGTTGAAGCCGTTGAGGATGTTGCGGAGAGTTTAAACCCTACTTCCACTCTTGTTAACGCGAGTAGTACTGTCGCTAGTTCCACTGAAGCTTCGGATGAAGTGATTAAAATTTTAGATGAAGCAAAAAAATTGTTTGATGCCAAGGATTATGATCAGGCTTTAAATAAATTAAAAGAAGTCGATCAAATTATTAAGTAAATTTTAAATTTAAATATTTAGCCCTGGCGCTAATTTGTTAGTTTATCTCTACTGCGCGGTTAATCCTTTTAGAAGATTCGTCATCTGATTTGGACAACCCGATGAGATAAATTAACAAATTCGCGTCTTGAACTTCGGTTCGGCGAATTGGCAGGCCTCGTAAATGGTCGAGCTCGCTGTCGCGAGTAGGTTTGTCCCTTATAAACCTTAAATATCTAATATAAGCTCTAACATTATTAAAGAGAAATCCAGTAAATCGGTTAAGCTTTTCTCCAGCTGAAGGCAACACGCGCCTGGCTGGCAGAACTTATTTAAAGATCAGTCAGCCTTCGCTTTAAGCCTGAAAGGGTTGGTGAAGCGGGATTCCGACTGATTTACAGCTTGACTCTGATTAGTGGGTGAGCGATAAATTAGAAATAAAATCATTATTAATTTGTTCCGACTACTATTGTCTGGACAATTAAGATGAATTAACTATTACTTATGAAAAGATTACGCAAATTCTTTACTGTCAGCGTAATGGTTCTATCGGTTATTGCCATGAGTGGCTTAAGTGCTGCTACCGTTAAGGCGTCGGCTTCGTCCGGTGACTTGATTAAAATGGCTGGCAATACTTCCGTATATTACCTAGGCGCCGATGGTAAGAGATACGTTTTCCCTAACTCTACTACTTATTTCTCCTGGTACTCTGATTTCAGTGGCGTGGTAACTATCCCGTCTGCCGAATTACAGAGCTATCCTTTGGGTGGCAATGTCACCATGAGAGCTGGTACTAAGTTAGTGAAAATCACGACTGATCCTTCCGTGTACGCTGTTGAACCTAATGGCGCGCTCAGAAAGATCCAGAGCGAAGCGCAAGCTGCCGCTTTGTATGGTACAAATTGGAGCAAAAGAGTTGTTGACGTTCCTGATGCTTTCTTCACCAACTACACTGTTGGTGCGGTTTTAGCTAATGGTTCTACTCCGGCCGGCTCTTTGGTTAAGAACGCTTCAGGCGCTGACGTATATTACTACGATGGTACTAACTATCGCGTGATTGCCAGCGAATCAGCTTTCAATTCCAACAGGTTTGCTTGGGGTGATGTTATTACCGCTCTTAGTACTGTTAGCGCCGGTGGTACTGCTATCAGCAGTTCCGAAACCGGTTTAGTTAACGTTGCTCAGAATGGTGGTTCCGGCCCAGTTGTTACTGGTTCTGGCTTAATGATGTCATTAAGTTCTATGACCCCGGCTTCTATTTCCGTTCCTAGCAATGGTTCCCGCGTTCCGATGGCCAAGTTGAACTTGACCGCCGCTAACGATGGTTCCGTTTCTTTGAACTCTTTGACCGTTAAAAGAATTGGTTTATCCAGTTATTCTAACGTTGATAAGGTTTGGGCGGAAAAGGGTGGAGAAATTGTAGCTTCTAAGAAGTCTATGAACTCCAATGATGAGTCTATTTTAACCTTCTCTCCAGCTTTGTTAATTCCGGCTGGTCAGACTGTTTCTGTTGACTTATTGGCTGGTTTGACTGGTTCTGGTGCTGGTACAGTTGGTTTGAGTGTAGCTGCCGCTTCGGCGGTTAGTTCCACTGCCGCTTCTGTTACCGGTTCTTTCCCAGTCAATGGTAATTTAATGTCCCCAACTTCTTACACTGTGGCTAACTTAGCTATTTCCTCTACCTCTTCTTCCGCCGTTACCCTTAAGGTTGGCGATGAAAACGTAGAATTGGGTCATTTTACTGTTGAATTCAATGGTACTGCTAAGGACACTACTATTACCTCCATCATGTTGAAGAATAATGGAACTGAGGATCTCTCGGCTCTTATGAATCTTTACATTGAATACGCCGGTAATAAGGTATCTACTAGTTATAGTGTTGATGGTCGCTATGTGACTTTCAACTTTGCCAGTGGTTTACCTCTCTTGAAGGATGACGGTTCTAAATTGTTATACCTCAAGGGTGATGTCATTGCTAAAGAACAGTCTGGTGCTGGCTACAGCTTCAACTTCTCTTTGAACAAGAGTACTGATTTTGTCGCCTATGAACAGGCCACCGGTTTCGGTGTCAATGTTTATAACGCTACCTCAGGTTCTACTGCGGCTGATAATTATGTAATTGCTCTCGCTACCGTTGACGCTGGTGCTGTTTCAGTCTCCAAGAAGTCTACTTCTCCGACTGACACCACTATCGTTAAGGGTTCCGATGTTACTGTCTTGTTAGCTAATGTACGCACTGATGAAGCCATCACTGCTGACGGCTTGAACTTAGTTTATAGTTCTACTGCTACTGCTTCTCTTACTACCGATCAGTTTGAGAACGTTCGCGTTTACGTTAATGGTATGTTAGTGGATTCCTTTGATCCTGCTACCAGTACCGGTACTATTTCTGAGGCTTTAGACAGCGTTATTACCTTTAATAAGGGTGATAACTCTGTAGAAGTTAAGGTTAAGGCTAAATCCACAGCCAGTGCTTCTTCCGCCTTTATGGCGAAATTAGATAGCACCATTTTGACCAGTCAGAATCCGGAATATGTAGTTTCCGGTAATGCTGTAAGTGGTTCTATTGGTGGTACCGCCACTGGTGGTATCTTTACTGTTCAAGGTGCTGAGTTAACAACTGTCCGTAATGATGGTTATGGTTCTGGTACCACGATTGTCCAAGGCTCTACTGATGTATCTTTGGGTAAATTCGTTGTCAAAGCCACTAACGATACTGTGAAGGTTACTTCCATTTCGTTTGACAAGACCTCTACCACCACTATTGATGTTGCTAACATCTCAGATATGAAGTTGTACGTAGATGGTGTCCAGGTTGGTAATACTACCGACTTTGGTTCCACTGGCGTTAACTTCTCTTCGCTTAACATTTCTATTGCTAAGGATGCTACTAAGAGTATTGAATTAAAGGGTTCCTTTGATTCTTCCGCTTCTGGTAATTTCCAGACCACTATGACTGTTAATGCGATTGATTCTCGTGGTGCAACAGTTACTAACGGTAATACTACCGCTCAGACAACTGATTTTGCTACAGCCGCTGCAGGTACTTTGCAGGTTGCCCTTGATGGTGCTACTCCGGTAGCCGGTCTATTGGCGACCAAGGCTGGCGTTGAACAGGAAGTTGCTAAGATTAAGTTTACCGCTATTGATGATAGTGCTAACTTAACCGAAATCAACTTAATTAACACCCCGATTGCTTCAACTACTGGTGAAATTGCGCCTACTTCAGTTGGCGTCAGTACTGCTGATTCTAGAATTGCTAGCGTTAGATTGTATGATGGTACAACTTTGGTTGACTCCTTCGTACCGGTGAGTGGTGCTGGTAAGTTCACGATTACTAATAACAGCATTATTATTCCGGCTAGCGGCAATAAGACTTTGTCTGTTCGTGTAGTTTTGAATGACATCAACAATGATGATACTGCCACCAATAAGGATGTTCACCTCGGTGTTACTACCTTGAAGTTTAAGTCTTCGGCCGGTTCTGAGAGTACTCAAGATGCTTTGATCTTGGCTAATAACTTCCGTCTCCGTAAGACTGTTCCGACTGTTGCCTTGCAGACTTTACCGTCTACATTGTTGACTGCCGGTACCGTTGTGGCTTCTAAGTTCACTGTTACCGCCGACGCTAATGGTGATGTAACTTTGGGCAGAGTGGTTCTTAACTACTCGACTTCTACTGACGTTGTGATTGCCACTATGGCTTCTAACGGTGTGAGAATCGATGGTTCCACTAACGCGGCTGCTTCTACGGTAAGTACCGCTAATTCTACTATTACTGTGACTTTCGCTACTCCGGAGGTTATCAGTGCTGGTACTACTAAGACCTTTGAGATCTTAACGAATGTGACTGCTACAGGTAGCAACTCACAGTCCTTAAGTACTTCAATCAATAGTTACGGTTCATACTCCACTAGCGCTACTGCTAGTTCCGTACTCGGTAACTTTGTTTGGTCTGACGGTGCCTCTCTAACTGCTTACACTTATGCTAACGATTACAACGTATCTGGTCTTCCGACCTATACGCAGAGCATGACTAAATAAGTAGTTTGCGAAGCAAGTTTTCCCGATTTACTCATAAATCGGACAAGCAAAAGAGCCCGCCTTTCGGCGGGCTCTTTTCTTGTGACTGACCGGGAGTGTTTAGAAAAATTTTAAATTTATTTCATTTTTATTTGTTACAGTAAGAGTGAGCGAATCGTGTAATTGACATCATATCATATATGATATATTATATTGTCATAAACAATCCTCAAATATATGAAGACTAAAAAATTAGTAAATAAGAATCTTAAAGCTTTAGATTTTGATGATTATTTAGCTGAAGAATTAAAGAATAAGAGATTTAAAAAACTTTTTGACGAATATGGTCGTCAACTGGAGATTTCTTATCAAATTTTGCAATTACGCAAGAAAAAAAATATGAGTCAGGCTTTGTTGGCTAAAAAGATTGGCACGACACAAAGTAATATTGCTCGCTTGGAAAATGGTCAGCAGAATTTTACTGTTAATTTTTTAGATAAAATTGCCACGGCACTAGACACTAGTTTAGAAATTAATTTTAAATATTAAATTAATAAGAAGAGCTGCTGACTGTCTAACTAGTAAAACGGGCTATACCCTTTTTTTGTCAGCTTTTCGCTATTATGTTATAATAAAAGCAACAATAATTAATAATAAACTTTATGTTGCGAGTAAAAATGGGGAAGTATTTATTTTTGGCCGCCTTTTTATTTTTGCCTTGGCCTAGTCTAGCGGCAGGAACAAATATTTCTAGTAGTATTACTAACCCGGTTTGGACGGCCGATAATAGTCCCTATATAGTAAACGGAACAATAACTGTCACGAAAGGGGCGGTGTTACGAATTGAAGCCGGTACGGAAGTGAGATTTAATGCCGGAGCTAAAATAGTGGTAGAGGGAGAATTGGATGTTTTAGGAACTAGCGACAATCCTGTAACCATGACCTTGAATACCGCTTCTTCTACGGCTAGTTCTTGGGGAGGAATTGAATTTAATACGGGCTCTGTAGACGCTGTTATGAAAGATGGACAATATGTTTCCGGTAGTATCATCACCAACGCCATTATTAAATTCGGTACCGGTATTAGATTATATGATTCCAGTCCTTATATTGCCAACAACCAAATTACCAATAACAACATTGGTTTAACTTTAGATGGAATTAGCGCTTCTAATGGCGCCTTGATTCTTAATTCTTCAGACGCTACCAATAATTCTTTGGCCGTTACCCCAGTTTATATTAAAAACAATAGTTTTAGCGACAACAATATCGGCCTGATTATTAATCGCAATAATGGTCGCGATTATGTGGCCACTCCGGCCGGTTATGCTTACTTAGGCAATAAAGTCGTGACTGCTTACTTGCTGGACAATACTTTTAATAGCAACGGCGTGGGTGTCAGTATTCTAAATGGTGATAATAATATTTTATCGGGTAATACTTTAAAATATAACTCCAGCCTCGGTTTACAGATTGCTACCGCCAGTAAATATAATGTTTTGGAAAAAAATAATATTAATAATAATGAGATTGGAGTTGATGTTGCTGGCATGGGAACGATAATTCTGCAAAATAATATTAAAAATAATTTTAATATTGGCTTAAGTTTAAGTGCTAAGCCGGAGTTACTGCGCTGGAATAATATTTATAACAATAAGAATTATAATTTGAGCAATAAGGTTTACAGCTTGGTCGCTGATAATAACTATTGGGGGGATATTTCAGCTAATGCGATTGAAACTAGCATTTCCCATTCTATTACGACGGGTGCGACCGCTTCCAGTAGCGCTCAAACAGTCACTTATCCTATTTCTTTTAGTCCTTATTTAAATCAGGAAGCTTCCACATCGGTTGTCGCCAGTCCTATTTTTAATGACTTTAGCGCCAGTACTGAAGCTACCAGCACAGAAATTTCCGGTATTAAGCCGGTTAATGCCGCAGTAATTATTAATGGCAAGTCGGTGGTTAGCGGCGGTAATGGGCCGGAATGGAATACTAAAGTAGATTTAAGTCTTGGTGATAATATTTTTTCCGTTTATTATCAGGAGGTTTCCGGACAGCAGAGCACCCGGTCATCTATAACTATTCGTCGGAATAATGCTTTAGCAGCCCCGGTCTTATCGGCTATGGTAAATTCTACTACTAACGGCAGCGTAGTCCTGGGCGGTTCTAAGCCAGCCGGGTCTAGTATTATTCTTAACGATAAAGAAGTGATATCAGCGAGTGATGATACAGTTTGGACTTACAACTGGCCATTAGCTATTGGTGCTAATAATGCAGAGATATTGGCTCATAGTGGTGAACAGTATAGCGTGGTAGTAACAGTTAGCGTTAATAGAGTAGAAAATAAGGCTTCTGATATTATTGCTGCCGAAAAATTAGTCAGCACTACTCCGGATCCTAAACTAGCAGCCAGAGTTTCCGGTCGCCTATTGCTGCAAGTAGAAAATAAGGGTTATATTTGGTACGTTAACCCTAATGATAATAAACGTTATTTGATTAGTCAGGATAGTGCTTTAGATATTTTTAGATCTTTAGCTTTAGGTATTACGGAGGCTAATTTGGAATTAATTACCACTAAAGAGAGCGGCAAAAAGGGTAACGCCGCTTTAAGCAATAGATTGAAAGGAAAATTATTACTTCGCGTGGAAAACCGCGGACAGATTAGTTATGTGGATCTTGACGGTTATCGTCATGATATCGCTCAAAGAAATTTAATGAATATTTTTCGCACCTTGAGTCTGGGAATCAGTAATTCTGATATTAGAAAAATCAGCATTGGCGAAACAAAATAAGTTACATCACCAGATAAATTAAACTAGAAAATAAAGGGCGTTATGCCAGAACTTTTGATTAACTAATGATATATTTATGACTGCAAAAATAAAAAAAATTTTAAACGAACAGATACGAGAAGAGTTTTATTCATCTTATCTTTATTTGGCTTTTTCCGGTTATTTGAATAATAATAATTTAAAAGGAGCCGCTAACTGGATGCATATTCAAGCTCAAGAAGAGGTTGATCATGCTATTGGTCTTTTTCGTTTTCTTTTAGATCGTGAAGAAGAACCAGAATTGCAAGTAATTGATAAACCTAAGATGGAAGATATAAAAGATATTGAAGCGGTATTTGCCGCTTCTTTAAAGCATGAGCGCCATATTAGTGAATGTATCAATAAAATTTATGAAGCCGCCCGAGAGGAGAAAGATTATGCTCTAGAATCGTTTATTAAATGGTATATTGATGAACAGGTAGAAGAAGAGGCTAATGCTATGGATATTATCGGGAAGTTAAAGATGGTGGGTGCTGATAAGGCTTCTCTTTATCTTTTGGATCAGGAGCTCGCTGCTCGAGTTTATGTTCCTTCCGGTCCTTACGCCGCTAAAAAATAGTTATTAATTATGTCCGCTAAAATTTATAAGCGAGTTTTGCAGGGTGGTCTCATTGCCTCCTTCGTGATAGTCTTCTTTGTCTTTCAGGATTTATTATTTCCTTATATCACCTCTAAGCAGTTATCATTCAACATTCTCATGGAGATGTTGCTGGCTGTTTGGTTGGTTTTGATTTTACGTTATCCGGAATATAGACCGCGTCGGAATTATATTATAGGTGGCTTAGTCGCCTTTCTTTTGGCAATTTTAGCTTCTTGCGCAGTGAGCGTAGATGTTGGCTTGAGTTTTTGGGGCGACGCCGAACGCATGTTAGGTTTATTTCACGTTCTTCATTTCTTTGTATTTTATTTAATATTGATTACGGTTTTTCGTTCCTGGAAAGAATGGCAAGCCCTACTTCTCTCATCCGTTGTCGTTGCAACAGCAATATCTTTAGTCGGTATTTTTGGGCCTAATGTTCATAATACTATTGGAAATACTACTTATGTTAGCGGTTACTTGATTTTTAACATATATTTTCTTTTCATTTTGTTTCTGCGTAGTACGAGTAAAACTGGACGTTGGCTGTATGCCGTACCTTTAATTCCTATGTTGTATGAATTTGCCTTGTGTCGTACTTCCGGCGCGATAATTGGTTTATTTATCAGTATAGTTTTGCTAGTTTTTCTCTTTGGTCTATTTAATCGGAAAAAGCTATGGCGACGAACAGCCTTACTCGGCTCTTTAGTAACAGTATTAATTGTAGCGGCCATTTTTTCGCAACAGCAATCGGCTTGGTTTCAAAATAGTTTTTTACGCAATTTAACTTTTGCCAAAAGTACTTTTCAGACCCGTCTTGTCTCTTGGCGGTCGGGAGTCTATGACTTTCCCAATCATTGGTTATTTGGTACTGGATTTGGTAATTACGCCATTACTTTTGATAAGCATTTTGATTCCACCTTCTTTAATTATTCTAAGTCAGAGAGTTATTTTGACCGGGCGCATAATAATTTAATTGATATTGCTTCTACGTCCGGTACGGTTGGGCTGCTAGCTTACTTAAGTATCTTTGTGGCAGCCTTGTATTATTTGCGTTTAATTTTTAAACGTAATGGTGGCTATGTCGCTTGGGATGATGCCGGTGGTCGGCGTAATCTTGAGGTCATTGTTATTGTCTCGTTAATTGCCGCTTACTTTATTCAAAATTTAGTGGTTTTTGACTCTTATGTTACATATATCGGCTTAATGATTACTTTAGGCTTAATTTATTGGCAGGGAGTATTACCGATTACAGAAGAGGAAATTGCAGAAAAAAAATATCGCCTTGTTCTTAGTCGCCGCTGGGAAGGAATATTTTTAGTGTTTGTTCTTTTAAGCGCTTATCTTTTTGCCAGTAGCTATAACCTGAAACCATGGCGAATGTTTCAGGGTGTCATTAAAGGCTATAGTAATATTGCGGTTGGTAATTTTGCCACTGGAGTTTTAGAGTATCAACAAGCTTTAGCGCCGGGCATTCCTCTGGAGCATGACGGTCGGGTGACTTTAATTAATCTTGTGATTTCTAATTCTAGCGCTTTAGATAAGTTACCTAAAGCGGGGGCGGAGGCGGTTTTAGAGTATGTTATTAGCTTAGCTCAAGATAATGTTAAAGAAAATCCCCAAGACAGTTTAACACAATTACAACTGGCACAAATTTTAGATACGGCAGCGCGTTTTAATTATGATGATTTAACTCAGTTTAATGAGTATTCTAGCCAGGCTCTACAGGCCATGGAACGCTCTATCGCGGCCAGTCCGGGTCGCGCTCCCTTGTATTTGGCACGAGCGCAGATGTTATTATTCCGAAGCGAAAATGAGCAGGCTATTCAAGACGTGGAGTATGCAATAAGTTTAAATCCGGAGTATTCTGAACCACATTGTCGTTTGGCACAATTTTATTTATTGCTGCAAGATAATGATAAAATGGCCGAACCCTTGAATAAATGTGTTGATTTGGGCGGTGTAGGCGATATGAGTTCTACTGCTTTAGTCCAGAAATTCACTAATTATTACATAGATCAGAAAGATTATCCGCGAGTGATTAAACTAGCGGAACGTTTAGGCCGACTTAATCCTAGTAACGCTGAAGTTTGGTTTAATTTGGCCAAGATTTATTGGTTAGTAGGAGAACACGATAGAGCTAATCAGACGGCGGGGACGGCTAGTGTTCTAGACTCAGAATATAATGCTGAGTGGCAGGCTTTCTTAGAGATTGTTAAGGATTTGCCGGCAGTACAATAGAAATAAAAAGATAAAATATTTTTTTAGAAAATCAGACCCGACGGTCTGATTTTTTCTTGTGTTGAAATCGTCCGTTCGGCGGGGAATTATTATGATTTTATGCTTAGCGCTTTTTAGAAATATTTTAACGTTCCGTCAGGGTGTTTTTGTTATATTAAATAGGCAGTTTTATTATTTAATTTAACTTTATGGGCATGCTTAATTTTCTCAATAAATTTAATTGGGGACGCGGACGTTATAAGCGTTTGTCGCGGACGAAGAAAATTATATACAGCTCTGGGCTGGTTTTAATAATTTTATTAGTCCTTGTCTTTAGTTATTTTAGTTTTAAAATGTGGGCCATTAGTCCGGCGGAATTGGAGCTAGCTAAATTAGCCAATTCCTGGGATAAAGAATTGATTTGTCACGAGACTTGTCGAGCGCGACGTCAGCAAATTAGTTCCGTTATAGTTGGAGATTTAAAGCAGAATAAGGAGTCGGTCGTAGCGCAAAGACTGGAAGAATATTTTTTAAATGATGCCGTTAGTTCCGGTTTTAAAGAAAACATAATAGACATCTTAGCCGTCGTATACGGACCGAATCAGCCGCCAAGCTATATTCAGAGCTATTTTAAACAATTAGACGCTCAGCCGGCCCTACAGGCCTCTATTTTAGGGTTATTTAGCCCGGCCGCGCTGGGTGTCACGGTTTCGGGCGCCAATCAAGCCTCTAAAATATTATCTAAGCAAAATCCTCTGAATGACTATTTTTTAATTCTACAAAGTGAGCGTAATTTAGCGGTAAAAATAAAAGCCGTGACAGCCTTAAGTAACGTGACCGATAAAGAACATAATTTTTCGGCCGAACAATTATCGTTGATTCGTAATTTAATTTTAGACTCGTCTACCCCTAATTATTTACGCCAGTCTTTGATTTTATTGTTAAGTGATTACTATGCTTTTTTTCCCATTGAGACGGGAGAGGTTTTACGTATTGTTTATGACTCCGGTGTGACTGGTGACGAAATCAGTCGAGCTTTTAGTGCCGATATTTTAAATCGTGTCGCTGGAGAAAATTTAATTGTGCCCGAAGTTAGCTCGGCGGCTTGGGCGGAATACTATAATAATTAATTATTAAAATATGAAAATAAAATTTTTGAGTTTTTTCTTTATTGTAATAATTTGGGGGCTGACGGCTAATTTTTGCCAGGCCTTGGCGCCGGGAACTTTATTGTATCGTAGCGGTAGTGACGGAAAAATGTTTGGTTATAGCGGCGATTCGTTGTTAGAAGTTAAAAAAGGTATTTTAAGCGGTTTGAATGCCGGTCATGTCGCCGTTTATATCGGAAAGATAAATGGCGAAGATTATGTTGTGGAGGCGGGCGCGGACGGTATTGTAAAAACACCGGCTCGTTATTTTGTTAATGAAGCCGATGGAGAAGTTTTTTTAGGTGCGAAAATTCCGCGTGAGGCTGATCCTTTACGGCAGGCGCGCGTAGTCGCTATCGCGAAAAACTTAGCGGATAGTAATTTAGCCTATGATTTTGACTTGAAATATCAAAAAGGTCCGGATAGCGGTAAATGGACCTGCGTCGGTTTAAGCGAAAAAATATATGAAAGTGCCGATATTTCCAATCCAAATAATTTAGCGGCTTTAGAATATGATTCCGCTTATTATGCTATAGATATTACCCCGGATGGCTTTGATAATTATAGTCCGTCCAATACGGATGGCGATCGTTTTTCTCGCGGGCAAGAATTTTCGCAAATTGCGCGGCGCGATAAAATATTGATACCACTTCCGGAGTTAATCGGTTTTGATGCCGGTCGGGAATATCAGGGGCAGCGTTATGTTTTTGTACCTTATACGCAATTTTTACAGCCTACTTTAATACCGGTTGATTTAGACATAGAAGTATCTTCAAATTTTTCCGACGCCGAAGTTCGGGGGAAGTTACCGGCGACCTCTTTAGCTTTGCGTTGGAGTTTGATTAATAATCCTTGGTCTTCCTTGAAGACCTTAGCTGTGAAAACTAAGGAATCCTTAGTGGCGATAGTAAAAAATATTTTTGGAAATACGCAGGAGACAGTTTTAGTTCTAGGCGATGACGGGGCGGAGAAGCCCTTGGTCTCCGACCAGGGAAATAAATCGGTTGCTTTACCCCAGGCCATTGTGACAAAAAATACAGCAGTAAAAAAGGCTCAAACCCTAGAGAATATTAGTAGTGAGAATAATGCCGAGTCTGCTAATGGTGTATCTTTTTCTAATAACGTTTCTTCAGGTGCTGACAAACCAGCGGTAACTGTTACTAAAGCAACGACAGTAAAAGTGAATACAAAAATTAGTGGTACTAATGAGACGTTTGGCGTAGAAGATGAGTCGGCCAGTGTAGCCGCAGTTTTCAATTTATTGGGGTCAGAAAATACTTCCGCCAATAAAACTGCCTCCTCCGCTTCGGTGTTAGTATCATCTAATTCTTCAAATCCAAGCACTACGCAGCCTAGCGCGTCAGTATCTGCCGTTAGTGCCAGCAGTCAATCCGCTCCTGTGAATATTAATAGTAATACTAATTTGAGCGTTAATACGACAAGTGCTGATGACTCTCCTAAGTTAGCGCGAATTAATAAAATTTATGCCACCGGTTCTAATGATTGGGTGGAATTAATTAATCCGACTGACTACGATTTTGATTTAGCGGAAGCCGGTTATCGTTTGGAGAAAGCTAAAACTGCCGAAGATCCCAGCTTAATAATGCGTTTAGGCAATAGCGCCGATGGTGTTTATCCGCGTGGTACGATCATTAAAGCCCATGGAACTTATTTAATTGTGCGAGTTGATGCCAGTGATTATTATAAAAATAAAGCTGATGCCATTGCGACGCGTCAGGATTTTAACTGGGGTACTTCCGGTTATACTTTGTATTTAGGTATAGATGCCATTAGTGCTAGCAGTGATCCCGATATTGTGGAAGCTATTGGTTTTGGCCCGGATGCCACTTATTATCAGGGTAGTGCGCCGGCTCCGGCAATCACTGATAATTATATTCTCAGTCGCATAATGACAGCCAGTAATAACCAAACGGATTTTATTTTAATTGCTTCCGATGACCCTTCTATAGTTTGGGAAACCGCAGATAATACAAATAATAATGACGATAGTGGCGATAATGGTAATGGTAATGATAATTCCGGTGATAATAATAATGACAGTGGCGATAATAATAATGCTACTTCCACTCCCGTCGCGCCGCCAATTTTAATTAATAAAATTTATGCGACGGATAGCAATGATTGGCTGGAGTTATTTAATTTTGGTGATGATGATTTTGATTTAGCCCTGGGTGAGTATCGTTTGGAAAAAAGTAAAACAGCGGAAGATCCTAGTTTAATGGTGCGTTTAGGAAATTTAGATGATGGTTCTTATCCGGGTGGGACAATAATTAAGGCTCATGATAAATACTTGGTGGTTCGCGATGATGCTAATGAATATTATCTGAATCAAGCGGATGCTGTTATCACTCGTGACGAATTTTCTTGGACCGGCGCGGACTACACTTTATATCTGGGAGACAGTGCAATTAGTTCCAGTACGGATGCAGATATTTTAGATGCGGTTGGTTATGGTCCAAATACCACTTATTTTGTTGGGACTCGTCCCGCCACAGAAATTCCTGATAATTATATTTTAAACAGAGTCGGCCGGAGTGGTGATAATTATATGGATTTTAGTTTATTAGCTTCTGACGATCCCGGTATTGTCACTAGTACGGATGATAATTTAAGTTTATTTGTTCCTCCGACGCCGATTGTTTCTGATGCTATTAGTAATTTATGGCATTTTGATGAATGTTATGGCGCGGGAAAATGGGCGGTTGGTCGTTGGGACTGCGCCGTGGAAGTAGGATATAGACTTGATAAATTTAATTATGAACTTAATAACGCCATTAATCTTAATAATTTTTCCTTGAGTTTTCAGTATCAAAAAGCGTCTGATTTTCCTCGCCTGGACTTAAAATTTTATAATGATGCTGGTGACAAATTATTGTTTATTCTGGATCCAGGATTGGTAACTATAGAGGGTTTGCCAAATTCCCAGTGGCGTTATTATGATGATGTTCCTTTTAATGATGACTGGCACCAAGCTTCTTTAGTTGTTAATCAGGCTGAGGATTATTGGGCGGTTTATATAGACGGTCAAGAAAAAGTCAGAGAAACTTTTTTGGCCAATTTGCCTGTCTTAACGGACTTGGAAATTAGTAGCGATAATGGCTCGGCGCGCGTGGATGAAATTGTTACTTGGAACCGTTCTCTAAGTCAAATGGAATTATCGGCTAATTATTTATTGGCGGCGCCTTTTGCTCCTCTGATTGCTCGCTTACCCCAACAGATACCGCAATTAAAATACTTTTGGCAATTTGAGGAAGATACCGGTTTAATTGCTCGGGATAATGTCAGCCAGACTGTTTTAAACGTTAGTGCTGATGCTTGGACTGGGCGTCATCATAATAATTACGCTTTACAGGTAGCTTATCCGCATAATTTTATCACTGACATAGATATGCCTATTACGCCGTCGTCACGTGATTTATCTTTGGCTTTTTGGTGGCGTAATAGTGCTTACCCTAATTTAGGACGCGTAGCAGTATCGCTCTTAGGTGGACCGGAAAAGAATACCAATTTATTCGTCACGGAGAATGATTATTTCCGTAATTCCTTTTGGTTTAACGGTAATTACAGTATCTTTTCCGAAGGAATAAATGAGGCAATTCCCAATGATGATGCTTGGCATCACATTGCTATGGTTTATGATTCCTATCGTTATAAATTAAGTTTTTATGTGGACGGGGAAGAGAAGACAACCCGACCGTTTATTTGGCTTAAAGACAATGAAGCAATTACTCGCCTCAGTGTCAGCTCCAATAATTTTAGCGCGGCCATAGACGATCTTGGCGTTTGGCAGGGAGCTTTGAGTGCGTCTCAGGTGCAAGAAATTTATAATCTTTTTTGACAAATAACACATAAAACTTGCGTTTTTTAATGTTTTATTGTACTATAATGGGGTTATTAGGGTAAGCGGGCGATCGCTCTTCTTTTTTAAAGAAGAGAGGAAAGTCCGGACTTCAAGCAAAACGATAGTGGGTAACGCCCACCGGGTTTGCGATAATAATCGTAAATTTAGGGATAGTGCCACAGAGACAATACTAATTCTGGAATTTGACAGGATTAAAGGTGAAAAGTAATCGGGTGTCTTTAGAGGCTACCGATTTCGGCCTCCGGTGACGGAGAGACCGTGGTAAACCCTATCGGAAGCAAGAGCAAACTGGTTTTTTCTTTTTGACTAAACCAAGAAAAGTGGCTCGCTCGAGCCCATTAGAGATATTGGGCCTAGATAAATGATCGCTAGAACAGAATCCGGCTTACGGCTGTCCTGATAACAAAATTTATTTTTATGAAAAAAATTGAGTCATTTTTTTCCATTCTCTTTGTACCGGTAGATTTTATTATTCTTCTTTTAGCCGGTGCTTCCGCTTACTCTTTAAGATTTTCCGGTTGGTCGGCTAGTATTCGGCCGGTCATTTTTAATTTACCGTTTTCGGAATTCTTTAAGTCTTTAGCCCTGATAGCTGTTTTGTGGGTGATAATTTTTGCCATTGCCGGTTTATATAGTATTAGAAACGCTCGTCAGGTGGCAACGGAATTACAGAAAATATTTCTTGCTTGTTCAACCGGTTTAGCCTTGATTGCTATTGTCATATTTTTTCAACGCGAATTATTTGATTCGCGTTTTATTGTTTTAGCGAGCTGGTTCTTTGCCATTATTTATTTGAGTTTGGCGCATTTTATTATTCGTTGGTTTCAGCGTTTTCTTTTTAAATATGGCGTGGGAGTACACCAGGTTGTTTTAGTGGGAGCTTCTCAGACTGCGGAAAATTTATTGGAAGAATTTTCACGTAGTAAAAAATCCGGTTTTAGTGTTGCTAAACATATCCGTGATTTTTCTTTAGAAACTGCGCAAGAACTAGCTGAATTTCTTGAGGATCATGAGGTAGATGAAATTATTCAGAGTGACCCTAATTTAAGCAAGGGAGAAATTTTGCGACTGTATGATTTTGCCAATGAGCATCACCTGACTTTTAAATATGTGGCGGACTTATTGGAGGTGAAAGTATTAAGGACAGAAGTAGCGGAAATTATTGGTATCCCGGTCGTGGAAGTGAAGAGAACCACTTTAGACGGTTGGGGAAAAATCTTTAAAAGAATCTTTGATATAGTCGTTTCCGCTATATTGATTATTATTCTATCACCGATAATTTTGTTAACTGTTTTCTTTATTGTTGTTGATTCGCGCGGACCGATTTTATTTTCTCGTCGTGATGACGGTACTTATGTCACTCGTATCGGAGCCGGTGGTAAACCTTTCCGTTATTTTAAATTTCGCTCCATGATTCCTAATTCCGATAGCATGCGTTATAAGGAGTTGGCGGATCGTAATTTGCGCGCGGATGGACCGATGGTTAAAATTAAAGATGACCCGCGTGTCACACGCATCGGTAAATTTATTCGTCGTTGGTCTTTAGATGAGCTACCGGAATTATTTTTGGTCTTTATGGGTCGCATGAGTTTAGTGGGACCGCGTCCTCATTTACCGGAAGAAGTCGCTAAATATGAAAATTATCACAAAAAAACTTTAACTATAAAGCCTGGTATTACCGGCTTAGCTCAAGTTTCCGGACGTAGTGATTTATTGTTTGAAGAAGAGGCTAAGCTGGATGTTTATTATATTGAGAATTGGTCTTTAATGTTGGATATTTCTATTTTACTCCGAACGCCATTTGCCGTTCTCAAACATCGTAACGCCGAATAATTTATTAAATTGCCCGATGACGGGTCCCTTAAACATGAAAGTTGCTCTAATTCATGACCACTTAGCTCAAGATGGCGGTGCTGAAAAAGTACTGAATATTCTCGCCGGTATGTTTCCGGAAGCGCCAATTTACACTCTCTTGTCAGAAGAAAAAAACGTCAATAAATATTTTAAAAATAGGCAGATAGAAACTTCTATTATTCAAAAGCTCCCCGGTGGTGTTAAACATTATCAGTGGTATTTATTGTTTATGCCCATGGCCGTGGAGTTTTTTGATTTACGTGCTTATGACCTGGTGATTTCTGATACCAGTTCTTTTGCTAAAGGAGTGATTACTAGACCGGAAACTTTACATATTTGTTATTGTCATACGCCTACTCGTTATCTCTGGAGTGATACTCATCAATATATTAATGAGCTGAAGTATAATAAGTGGTTTAAGAAAATTATTTCTTACGTTCTTAATGGTTTGCGTATTTGGGATCGGGCCGCGGCCGATCGGGTAGATATGTTTATCGCTAACTCTAAAACTGTTCAAAAAAGAATTACTAAATATTATCGTCGTGATTCCGTGGTCATCTATCCGCCGGTAGAAACAGAAAAATTCACGCCTCTTGATTTAAACGCGCAGTCGGCAGAAGAAAAATATTTTTTGCTTGGCTGTCGTTTAGCCCCTTATAAGAGGGTGGATATAGTAGTAGAAGCTTTTAAAAGTTTGGGAGAAAATTATAAATTAAAAATATTTGGGGATGGCGTTGATTTATCGCGCTTGCAAGACTTGGCAGGCGGAGCTTCTAATATTGAATTTTTAGGCAGAGTAAGCGAGACGGAAAAGGTGCAGCTCTTTGCCGGTGCGCAAGCGTTTATTAATCCCCAAGAAGAAGATTTTGGTATTACCGTTGTGGAGTCAATGGCGGCCGGACGACCAGTCATCGCTTATCGCCGGGGCGGGGCAACAGAAACTATTATAGAAGGGAAGACGGGATTATTTTTTTCTGAGCAGACGGTTAGCTCTTTAGTCGCAACAATTAAAGAATTTAACTCCGCTGATTTTAATTCGCAAGAAATTAGACAACATGCCGAAGAATTTTCTGTCGCTAATTTTCAGAAACAATTAAAAGATTTTATTGCTCAGCATTATCAAGAAGAGGATAGAAAATAAAAAGGACGAGATTATATGAAAATAGGTGTGGATATTAGAGTATTAATGGATAAGTATTATAGCGGTGTATCAGAATATACCGCTAATTTATTAATGGCTATTTTGCGCCAAGATAAGTTAAATAATTATAAATTTTTTTATAATTCTTGGCATGATTTAGGCGGTCGTTTAGATCGTTGGCAGCAGGAAAATTCGGAACTGATAGGCACTCATGTTCCTAATAAGATTTTTTATAGTTTACAAAAATTTTTAGCTTATCCTAAACTGGATAAAATTTTGGGCGGTGTAGATATTTTTTGGTCACCGCATTTTAATTTTAGCAGTTTTAGCGGTTCCGCCTCCGGTTTAAAAAAAATTATTACTGTTTGTGATTTGTCATTTTTAAGATACCCGGAATTTTTTAGTTGGCGCAAACGTTTATGGCACGGCGGTTTGGATATAAAAAAACTTTTGCGAGAGTCGGAGTCCATCGTCGCTATCTCCGAACATACTAAGCGAGATATCATTGAACTTATTGGTATTGATGCTAAAAAAATTACTGTAATTTATCCCGGTAATAATATTAGTCGTTCTCAGCCGGCAGCAGCCGCAAAAGAACATTTTTTACGGCAACATGATTTAATTATAGATGGTGAGCAGGGAACCGCCCCTTTTGTTTTATTTGTCAGCAATATTGAACCGCGCAAAAATATTAAAGGATTAATTGAAGCTTTTAATATACTGCGGAATAAATATCAATCCGACCTCAAGTTGAGCAAGCTTAAATTAGTGTTAGCCGGAGCTAGCGGTTGGAAGAATAAAGCAATTTATCAAGCTTGGCGTCAGTCACCTTATCAAAAAGACATTAAATTTTTAGGCTATATCAGTCAGGCAGAAAAAGAAATTTTGTATGATAGTGCCGCCATGTTGGCTTACCCCTCTTTCTATGAAGGTTTTGGTTTTCCTCCGCTAGAGGCTATGACTTTTGGTCTTCCCGTAGTTTGTTCTAATGTGGCTAGTTTACCGGAAGTGGTGGGTGAGGCGGCTATTATGATTAATCCTTTTGATTCTGAAGAAATAGCCGAAGCTTTGGCTAGCATTTTAATAGACGATGATTTGCGGGAGAGTCTAATTAATAAGGGCTATGAACGAGCTAAACTTTTTTCTTGGGACAAGACGGCGGGAGAATATTTACAATTATTTAAAAGTTTATGAGATTTAAAAAACTTGCCGAAAATTATCGACAAGTTTTTTTGTTGATGTGCCGCGAGAGGGACTCGAACCCTCATGGGGTTGCCCCCGCACGATTTTGAGTCGTGTTCGTCTACCAGTTCCGACATCGCGGCGATTAGCTAAATAACTTAGTAAAAGTCTTAATTAAAGTCTAAGATAAATTACAAAAATAGTATAGTAAATAAGCTTTTAATTGTCAAAGGAATTTCTTTAAGATATAATGAATTATAGTAAATTTGATATGGGAAAAATAATCGCGATTGTTAATCAAAAAGGTGGGGTTGGAAAAACTACCACAGCCGTTAATTTAAGTGCCTACCTAGCTCATCTTGGTAAGCAGGTTCTTTTAATTGATGTTGACCCGCAAGCTAACGCCACTTCTGGTTTAGGCCTTGATCATCGTAACTTGGAGGCGGGTATTTATGAATCGTTAGTCGGTAATAAGCCTGTTTTTGAAATTATTAAACGGACGGTGCAGTCCGGTTTACAAATAGCGCCTGCCACTCTCGCTCTCGCTGGAGCAGGGATAGAAATGGTTACCCTAGATAATCGGGAATTTCGTTTGTCTCAGATTTTAGAAGATGTAAAAAAAGATTTTGATTATATTATTATTGACGGACCACCTTCACTTGGTCTTTTAACGGTTAATAGTTTGGTAGCGGCTGATGAGGTCTTAATTCCGATTCAAAGCGAATATTATGCCCTAGAGGGACTCAGTCAGCTCTTGGAAACGATTAGCTTGGTGCAAAATAATTTAAAACCGAATCTGGGAATTATGGGAGCAGTGATTACCATGTTTGATCGTCGTAATAAATTGTCGGAGTCGGTGTTAAAAGAATTATATCAATATTTTCCCAACAGAATATTTCGTTCCGTTATTCCTCGCAGTGTTCGTTTGGCGGAAGCGCCAAGTTATGGACGTTCTATTCTCCATTACAATCCCAAGTCAAAAGGGGGTCGAGCTTATGAAGGTTTGGCCAGGGAAGTAATGAGTTTGGAAAAATAATTTATACAAGAAGAATATTCTTTAATCAAAAAATATATGCCATCAGGTCTAGGCCGAGGACTCGGCTCCTTAATTCCTAAAAAAACTGTTACTTACGGACAAAATCCTTTTGCGACTGGTGCGGCTGCGGAAGATGCTGTAGTCTTAAATGACTGTGATAGAGTATTAAAAATAAATCCAGCGCGGATTGTTATTAATCCCCAACAACCGCGCACTCATTTTAATGAAGCGGCTCTTAACGATTTAACTCAGTCTGTTAAACAACACGGCATTATTCAGCCTTTGATTGTTACTAAAAAAGGTGATGATTTTGAGCTGATTGCCGGTGAGCGTCGTTGGCGCGCGGCTAAAGCCTTAAATCTCAAAGAGGTCCCAGTAATTGTGCGAGCAGAACAAGAACAGAAAAAATTAGAGTTGGCCTTAATTGAAAATTTACAACGGGAAAACCTTAACCCCCTGGAAAGTGCGCGGGCTTATCAGCGCCTTATTAGTGAATTTAATATTACCCAAGAAGAAGCGGCGCATAAATTAGGTAAAGCTCGTTCCAGTATCGCCAATGCTTTACGGCTTCTTTCGCTTCCGGCAGCCATTCAGGAGGCTTTAGCGGCCGGTAAAATTACAGAAGCACATGCTAAATACCTTCTCGGCTTGGAGGGAGAAGATAAACAGCTCAGCATGTTGAAGAAGATAATCCGACAGAATCTAACAGTAGCGGAAACCGATAAAGAAATAAAACGCTTGGGTGGCACCAAAGCGTCTAAACCTAAAGATTATTTTGATAAAGCTAAAGAAGATGAGCTCGGTGAATTTTTGAGCACAAAAGTGGAAATTAAGCGGCAAGGGAAGGGCGGTAAACTTATTATTGATTTTTATAGCGAAGAGGAGCTTGGCGATATCGTCAAGAAAATTAAGTAGTGATTCTTTCAATTGTTTCTAATACTTTATCGTTACTGTAGTTAGTAATTGAAATATCTTTTTTCTCCTCTTTTATTTTTTGGACTTTATTTAAAATAGAATTTATTTCATTTCTATGAAGTTCACTGTTCGGATCATTTTTATCTTTTAGTAACTTTAAGTAATAATTTAATTGTGTTACTACTTGGCGATAAAAAACGACTTGAGCCGGATGTTTGAGTAATTGTTCTGTTAATTTTGTTTGACGTTTTTCCGGGTCTAAATCTAAATTTTTTAAATTTTCAAATACTTTTGGGTCGGATAATGTTCGGGCAACTGCACAGAGTTGCATTAATTCATTAACATGGTCAGAATCTAAGCCAATAATTACCGGAATAATCGTTGTTAGTTTTCCTCGAAAATCTTTATTAATGGCAGATTGGAAATATTTTACTTCAGGCAACTTTTGCTTATCAAGATTCATTATTTTTTTGACGTTTTTTTCAAGCTTTTTTTCTAGAGCATAAACATCACTATTGCGCGAAGCGTCAATTCCCAGGGCAATTCTATCTATATTATCTTCATTGGCAACTTCGTTGTCGCCCATAAATTCATATATTACGTCAACCCCGTTTACTATATCATCAAAGCGACTAGTTAGATTTGAGCGCGTATTTTTACCCATCCATTGATAGCGCTCGCCATCAGAAGCAATCATTATTTCTAAAATTTCTGAACGTTTTTCACCATCGTGAATTTTTTCAATATCCGCCCGACTCAAGTGCTCTAATTGATTTTCAAATTTTTCCTCAAATCGCTCAACCATCGCTAAATCTCGGTTTATTGACTCATCGCTAAAAATATCAGTAAAATCTTTTTCTTGAATTCTTACTTTGCCGGGATTTTTTAGAATAATCTCGGTATTTTGTTTATGTTGTTCAATAACTAGATCTTTATCTAAATTATTGAAAAAAGAGTTTTCATTCATATGAAATTAATATCCCATAAAAGTCTAGAATTTACAAGTATTGCTTATTTATTTCTAATTTCTTGGGAAAATATTAATAGTTGCTAATCTTATCGTCATATACTAAAATGATAATAACTTTATAATTTTTTATCAAATTTTTCATGTCTTTTGTCCATCTCCACAATCATAGCCATTATTCTCTTTTAGACGGTTTAACCAAGCTGGATGAGATGGTTAATTATGCCAAAGAACAGGGTTCGCCGGCTATTGCCCTGACTGATCATGGCACGATGTACGGGATTATAGAGTTCTATCAGAAGGCTAAAAAGGCCGGTATTAAGCCGATTCTTGGCGTGGAGACCTATCTAGCGCCTGCTTCACGTTTTGATAAAAATATCAGAAGCGATAAGGGACACCATTTACTTCTTTTAGCTAAAAATATCACTGGTTATAAAAATTTAATTAAGCTTGTTTCTATAGCCCATTTAGAGGGTTTTTATTATAAACCGCGAATAGATTGGGAACTTTTAACTAAACATCATGATGGTCTAATTGCGACAACAGCCTGTTTAGCCGGAGAAATTGCCGATTTAATCGCTTCGGATCGTTTAGATGAGGCGAAAAAAAGAATTTTAGAATATAGTGAACTTTTTGGTAAAGATAATTTTTATCTAGAATTGCAAGACCATCCGGAAATGCCGGAGCAAGTTCGCCATAACAAACAATTAATTGAATTTGCACGCGAACTCAATTTACCTTTAGTAGCGACTAATGATATTCATTATTTAAAGAAAGAAGATGCTGAGGCTCAGGATATATTGCTGTGTTTACAGAATAAGAAAAAAAAATCCGATACTGATCGGATGACGATGATTGGTCGCGGTGATTATTCTTTACGTTCTAATGCTGATATGATTGCCGCATTTTCGGAAACACCGGAAGCTGTGGCCAACACTTTAAAAATAGCGGAGATGTGTAATGTGGAGTTGGAGTTGGGAAATATTCAAATGCCACACTTTGAAGTACCCGCTGGTTATAATGGAAATTCTTATTTACGGGAACTTTGTGAAAAGGGAATTAGTCAGCGTTTTTCCGACGCTGAGGCGTCTGAATTGAAAATCGTCAATGAGCGTCTGGATTATGAATTAGGGGTTATCGCTAAAATGGGTTGGCCGGCTTACTTTTTAATTGTGGCTGATTTTATAAGTTGGGCTAAGGGCAATAAAATTGTCGTCGGTCCCGGTCGTGGTTCGGCGGCCGGTTCTTTGGTTTGTTATTTAACCGGTATTACTAATCTTGATCCTTTAAAATATGATTTAGTTTTTGAGCGTTTCTTGAATCCTGAACGTATTTCCATGCCTGATATTGATATGGATTTTGCCGATATCAGACGGGGAGAGGTTCTGCGTTATGTGGAAGAAAAATATGGTCATGATCATGTTTCACAGATTATAACTTTCGGTACTATGGCGGCTAGAGCTGCGGTGCGTGATGTCGGGAGAGTTTTGGATGAACCTTATGAATTTTGCGATAAGATTTCTAAGAGCATTCCGATGTTTATGAAGCTGGGAGAAGCGATTAAGACGGTACCGGAAATACGAGAAATGTATAATAACGATCCGGCCGCTAAAAGAGTCTTAGATTATGCCCAGCGTTTGGAAGGGGTAGCGAGACATGCCTCAACGCATGCTTGCGGTGTTTTGATTACTAAAGATCCTTTGACTGAATATGTACCCGTTCAATACGCTTCCTCGGCTGACCGTAGCATTATTTCCCAATATTCTCTTCATCCGATTGAAGACTTAGGCTTGTTAAAGATGGATTTTTTGGGTTTGAAAAACTTAACGATTATTGAGTCGGCTTTAAAAATTATTAAAAATACACGCGGTCTAGATTTAGATATTGATAAAATTCCCCTGGATGACGCTAAAACTTATAAATTATTTCAAGACGGAGAAACTACTGGAGTATTTCAATTTGAATCTTCTGGTATGAAGCGTTATTTGCGTGAACTAAAGCCTACGGAATTTGAAGATATCATTGCCATGGTTGCTCTTTATCGTCCCGGTCCGATGGAATGGATTCCGGATTATATTACCGGTAAACACAGTGATAAAAAAACCACTTATCTACATCCGAAGTTAGCGCCGATTTTAGAAAAAACTTATGGTGTCGCTATTTATCAGGAACAGGTCATGCAAATCGCGCGTGATTTAGCCGGTTTTACTATGGGTCAGGCTGATGTTTTACGTAAGGCGATGGGTAAAAAGATTGTTTCTCTTCTCGCTGAACAAAAAGAAAAATTTATTGAGGGTTGCGTTAAAAATGGTGTCTATAAAGAATTAGGAGAAAAAGTTTTCTCTTTCATTGAACCTTTTGCCGGTTACGGTTTTAATCGTAGTCATGCCGCTTGTTATGCCATGATTGGTTATCAGACCGCTTATTTGAAAGCACAGTGGCCGGTAGAATTTATGGCCGCTCTCTTAACTTCAGATCAAGGGGATACCGATCGAGCGGCGGTGGAGATTAATGAGTGTCGTAATATGGGTATTAATATTATGGCGCCAGATATTAATGAGTCTTTTGATAGTTTTACCGTTGTCACTCCCGGCACTAAGGAAAATCAGGCTGTCACTCCGGCGACAGCGGAAAAGATAGACACGATTCGTTTTGGCCTGAAAGCTATTAAAAATGTGGGAGAACATATTGTGGAAGAAATTATTAGGGAACGTAAAGAGAATGGCCACTATCAAGACATTTTTGATTTATTAGAGAGAATTACGGATAAAGATTTAAATAAAAAATCGTTAGATAGTTTAATAAAGTGTGGCGCTTTAGATAATTATGGTGAACGCGGTTGGCTATTAGCAAACATGGAACGTCTTTTGAGCTTTAATAAAGAGTTAGCGAGAAACTCAGATAGTAAACAGGATAGTTTATTTGCTGATTTGCCTAGCGCTGGCCTAGGGCGGCCCACGCTTAATTCGGCTCCGCCGGCTGAATCCAACGAGAAATTAATTTGGGAAAAAGAATTATTAGGATTGTATGTGAGTGAACATCCTTATAATACTTTTCGTCCATATTTAGCTAAATATGCTATTTCTATTGCAGAACTGGGTGGACATAAAGGAGATGACCGAGTGATAACGGCCGGTGTTATTTCTACAATTAAAAAAATAATGACGCGTAAAGGGGAGTCTATGTTGTTTGTAAAATTAGAAGACGCAACCAGCACGGTTGAGCTTTTAGTTTTTCCGCGCTTGTTACAAGAAAATAGTGACCTCTGGGTTAGCGGTCAGGCCATAATACTTGATGGAAAAGTTTCTGATAAAGATCAGGAAATAAAAATATTAGTTAATCGCGCTTCCGCCTTAGATCATTTCAATCCGCTTGAGTCTATAGATGCCTTTAAAAAAATTGTTTTGGAAGGACCGTCAGCCGTCAGCTCACGTAACGGTTATAGAAATAATTACCGGTCGGCAGCTAAGTCAGAAAAACCTGTTGTGAAGCGGGAAGTTAATGTCGCTAAGACCGCAGTCGCTCCAGCTAAAGAAATTAGTAGGGCAACCGCCACTTTATCGGAACAGCCTATCCTGAGAACGGAAATTAATGTTGCTCCCGACCCCAAAGCTCTGCGCCTGACTTTTTTAAAGGAATTAAATCAGTCAGACTTAGAAAAAATACGAAATATTTGTCTGCGCTATACTGGCCCGAATGAAGTACGCTTGAGAATTATGCAAGATGGAAAGTCTCAAGTCATTAAGGCGCCATTTCTAGTGGATAACAATGAGAAGTTGCGTTCGGAATTATTGCAGGATTTTTCCGAGACTTTAAAAATAACGTAATAATTATTATTAGATTTATTTTTTGTTGGCGTGCTTTGAAATTTCTGCTATAATGTAAGAAGCTGACAAACTAGCTTCTTTTTTTGTAAATTTTTTAATTTTTCTCTTTCAATAATTATGCCTAGAGTCAAATCTTCTGACACCGCTCCTAAAAAAGCCCCTGTCAGGAAAAAAACCCTCACTAAAACAATTCATCCCAAGAAAAAAACTAAATCTATTTTGGTGGATGTTATTGAAGATGAGGCTTTGCCGTCAGAAAAAAAATTGGCTAGTGATTTTCCCGTGGAATCAGAAAATAAAAAGAAAAGAAAGGGCATGACGTCTCAGGCGGAGAAGACAACTTCAGAAATTAGTTCTAATCTTGATAGACAAAAAGAATTTTTTTCCAGTTTAGCTTTGAAAGAAAAATCTACAGATAACTCAAACGATGGACGAGGCGGAAAACAGGACCGGGAAGCTGGTAAAAGAAGTCTAGGACTTTATCGTCGCCTCGCGATTAAGTTTATTATTCTTGTAGTGGCCTTAGCAGTAATAGTTGCTTATTTTTCTTTTTCTAAATTAACCGTGGCTGTGAATTTGAAAGGTGAAACAATTAGTGATACTTTACTTTTAAAAATTTTTGATCCCAATAATACTGAGGTCCCCACAGTAGATGATGCTACTGATTCTATCACTAAAACCGCGACCGCCACTGTTTCTATGTTGCAAAATGATCCGCGTGAACCAATGGCCGGAAATATTAAGGAAATAGGCACCTCAGTAGATAAAACTTATTTGGCTACAGGAGAAACTTATTTGGGCGAAGAAGTTGTTGGTAGTGTGAGAATTATCAATAATTACAATAAAAGTCAGCCTTTAGTAGCTACTACCCGTCTCTTGAGTCCTGATGGAAAGTTATTTCGCATAAAAAACGCAGTTAATGTCCCGGCTGGAGGCGAAGTTACTGTTGATATCTATACCGATAAACCAGCCGAGAATATGGCCATTAGTTCTACTACTTTTACTATTCCCGGTCTTTGGCTCGGTCTTCAGGATAAAATTTATGCTAAAAATGACGCCCCCTTTACCTTCACTAAAAAAGTTCAGAAATATGTTACTGCTAATGACTTGGAAATGGCTGTAAAAGATATTGGAGAGAATTTAATTGACAATGCTAAGTCTAAGGCTGGTGCTGGTCAGAACTGGCTTTATCTGACTTTAACGTCGCCGGTTGTTAATATTGACGCTAAAGTTGGCGCCAAACAAGAAGAATTTACCGCTAAAGCGAGTGGTAAGATTGTGGCGGTGGCGGTTGATGTGTCTGAAATGTCTAAACTAGCGGCCGCCAAACTTAATTTGATTATACCCGATGATAAAGAATTGGCTAATTTTAAAGGTGACAACATTTCCTATAGTCTGGATAATTATGATGTTGCTAGTAAGACCGCGACCGTTAAGGCTAGTTTTAGCGGGACAATGATTTTAAGAAGTGATGCTCAAGTGATTAATCCTCAGCAGTTGGTTGGTTTAACCGATGAACAAATTAGAACTTATTTGAACAGTCGTCCGGAACTTAAGGAATATACTCTTAAATTTTCTCCAGCTTTTATGAAAAAAGCTCCCAGCTTAGTTGATCGTATTAAAATTGAAGTAGATAAAAATTAAAGAAGATTTGGTAAAATTAGAGAAGACGGGAAATCCTAGTTATATTAAAAAATACCGCATATGAGCGGTATTTTTTGTGTTTAATATATTGATGAGAATTTAGAATAGACCTAAAAATTTATAATTTTTCTTAGCTTTTTTAGTTTTATTATTATAAATTACTAAAGCTTCTTTAGCACTTTTATTGTCAAAAATAATAGAACCTAAAGCCGCTGTCAGACGCGTTGCTTCTTCTAAAGACCGTTGGTGTAAATTACGACCCATGGCCAAGCCGGTGGTTCCGGAGATTTTTATTTGTTCTTCTAACTCTTTTAGCATTTCCGATACTGTTCGGCGAGAACCACCAACACAAATCACCTTAGTGTGACCGGCCGCCATAACTGCTTCTTGAAATTTTTTCGCGGTTAGTTTGGTATTTTTGGAGCCGTAAGGATATTTTATTTTGACAAAGTCGGCATCAAGAGCCGCTGCCATCCCGGCTCCGCCGGCTATAGTATGAATATTTTCTTCTTTGACATTTTTTCCACGCGGATACATCCAAATAACGGCTGTTAATCCGGCTTGATGTGCCTGCCAAATGGCCGAGGCAGCCGTTGCCAGTAGTTGTGATTCAAATTTTCCCCCCAAATAAATTGTATAACCGATGCCGACGATATTTAAACCACTTTGTTTTTTGAATTTAACAATGTCTGCGATTGTCCACCAAGTTGGGCTGGAGTCTTTATCATCATTTGGTCCTAAATTACTTTTTCCGTTTAATTTAATGATATAGGGAACTTGCTTATAATTATGTCCATAATGAGAGATTAGACCGAGATGCGCTGCGAGAACGCCACCCTGAGAAGCGGCTGCTATTTTAAAAAGATGTTCCGGACTGGCATCTTCACTGGAGACATTAGCGCCGATGAAGTCATCGTTTAAATGTTCAACTTTTTGATCGCCGGCAATTAAAAATAAATTACCTCGATTTTTGGTTAATTTTCGATAGTTGTCACTATACTCACTTTTCTTATTGCCGGGGACACTTGCCGGTATTTTAAAATCGGTCATAAATTTTATAAATTTATAGTATTATGATATTATATAGTATAAGATACTTAAAATATTATATCATAAATATGGTGAAAGATAAAAACTTTAAGTTGGAAAAAGATTTGGCAAAATATGATAAGCTGGATAATCTTAGTTTGCGAGATATGAATTTCGGTTTGTGGTTGTCTCAGAAGCGACAAACATTTTTGCGTATTATCATTAGTTTTCTGGTTGTTTTGTGTGTCTTCTTTTTAGTTTATTCTGCTTATAATTATATTATTTATTTCATGAACGACGATCCTGTAACTGATGTTTATGTCCCGTTATCACCACGTCAGGTGACAGAAGATTTACAGGTTTCGGCTGTGGAAATTTTGCCCAGCGGTGACAGCCATGATTTGGCGGTGATCATAAAAAATCCCAATGAAAAATTTTCTGTTACTTTTAATTATTGCTTCATGTCTGGAGATAGTAATATTCTTTGTCGTAGTGATTTTATTTTACCAGCCGCGGAGAAACATATACTCGCCTTAAGCCAAGACTTACCCGATGGTTCTGGAGAAATTTTTTTGCTAGTAAGCGACGTCGTCTGGAGACGTTTTGACGCTCATCAGATTCCGGACTGGCAATCATTTATTTCTAATCATTTAAATTTTGAAGTTACAGATTCTAGCTTCAAACCGGCGGCGACTAATGGCTTATCGGATAAAGTAAATTTAAGTGCTCTTGATTTTTCCATTACTAACCAAACCCCCTATGGTTATTATCAAGCGCCTTTAAATATCTTGCTTTATAATGGTTCAATTTTAGTTGGCGTGCAGAGATATTTTCTCTCCAATTTTTTGCCGGGTGAAATCAGAAAAATTAAATTAAGCTGGTTTGATAATTTAAATAATGTGACCCGCACGGCAGTAGAGCCGGATATTAATATTTTGGATGATAATGTATATCTAAAATACCAAGGGGCGACAGTCAACTAATCGTCTGGTAATTATCTTTTATGTTTAGTCGTCTAAGAATATATTTAAGTAATTTTGATTGGATTATCTTTGCTGCTGTGTTTCTTTTGGTTGCCTTCGGTCTCTTAGAGATCTACAGCGTTGCTTTGGGGCAGGGTAGTTTTAATTTATTTAATTTCCAGAAGCAGCTATTACTCGCCGGCATAGGTTTCGCTGGCCTTTTTATTTTTGCGTTCTTTGATTCTTATTTTCTAAAAAGTTTGAATCGTTATTTTTATGTTTTAGCCGTTCTTTTATTACTGGGTGTATTAGTTTTTGGCGCGACTATTCGCGGTACTCGTGGTTGGTTTGCTTTTGCCGGTTTTAATCTACAGCCAGTAGAGTTTGTAAAAATAGTCTTAATCCTTTTTTTGGCTAATTTTTTTTCCGGTCTGGCGACTAAAGTCAAGACTATTAGACATTTCCTTTTTTCCGCACTCGGAGCCGGTTTTCTTATTACTTTAGCGCTTTTGCAGCCGGATTTTGGTTCAGCTATGATTTTGAGTGCTATTTGGCTGTTAATGATTATTGTTGCTGGATTTAATAAAAAATATTATTTGGCAGTTGGCATGACTGTTTTGGTTTTACTTAGCTTCTCTTGGTTTTTTCTTTTTAAGGACTATCAGAAAGAGCGGGTGATAAATTTTTTTAATCCGGGTGCGAATGCCCGGGAGTCAGGTTATAATATTTCTCAGGCTATTATTGCGGTCGGGGCCGGAGGTTTGACTGGCAAGGGGGTAGGCTTCGGGTCACAATCACAGTTAAAATTCTTACCGGAAGCTCAAACTGACTTTATTTTTGCGGTTATTTCTGAGGAATTGGGCTTTTTAGGGGTTCTTTTAGTCCTAAGCTTCTATGCCGTTTTTCTCTTCCGTTGTTGGCGTGTCTTGCCTGAAATTAAGAATGATTTCGGTATTTATTTCATAATTGGCGGCGCGGGCTTGATTTTTATTCAAATGTTTATTAATATTGGTATGAACCTAGGAATCATGCCGGTTGTCGGCCTGCCGTTGCCATTTATCAGCTACGGGGGAAGTTCTCTAGTCTCTCTCCTAATTTTAGTGGGCATTATGGAGAATATAATTATTAAATCAAAAATCAGTTTTTAATATGGATATTAAATTAACAGCGCAAAAACGTGAATCAGGTGAGAAGCTTAATAAGGATGTAGTTCCGGCAGTTTTATACGGCAAAGGACTTAATAATGAGCACTTAAAAATCAATAGAGTAGAATTTGAAAAGGTTTTTAAATTAGCCGGTGAATCTAACTTAATTAATTTAGATTTTGGTGATGGTGTGATTCCGGTTGTTGTAAAAGATACTCAGACTGATGTTTTAAAGGGCTTCTTCACCCATATTGATTTTTATCAAGTAAACATGAAGGAAGTAATCAAAGCAGAAATTCCTCTACATTTTATTGGCGAAGCTAAAGCGGTTAAGGAATTGGGTGGTGTACTTATTAAGGATATGGATTCCGTGGAAGTGGAATGTTTGCCCGGTGATTTGGTTGATCACATTGACGTAGATATTTCCGTTTTGAATGATTATGCCGATGCTATCCGCTTAGAGGATTTGAAGATTCCTAATGGACTTACTATTTTAAGTCAGACTAATGATATGGTGGCGGCCGTTAGAGAACCTCGCGTGGAGGTTGAGGAGGAAGTAGTGGAGACCGCGGAAGAAGGTGAAAAGAAAGAAGGTGAGAAGGGGGATACTGCCGGTGAGGGTGCTAAAGAAGAAGAAAAAAAGTAATTTAGATTTAAATAGAAAAATAAACCCCGGCTCTAAAGTCGGGGTTTTTGGTTTAATAGGTTGTCTTAAATACTAATTACCAAAAAACGATATTTTTTTCTTAAATCTTTTTTGCTGATTATATTGGCCGTCGGAAAGTATAATTTTGCTATTTTTTGACCAGAGATATTTTGACTGGGATCTATCTCGCAGATGAGGCTAATTTTTACTTCGTTTAAATTTAATTCTTTTAACTGCTTGAATAATTCTCGATAATATTTAAAGCCTTGTTTAGATCCATCTAGAGCTAATCGCGGTTCATGGTTAATGCCGGGGGACTTATTAATTTGAGTTGATGTTAAATATGGTAAGTTGGCAGCAATAATCAGATGTTTTTTGTTTAACTGATTTTGCTTAAATTTGAAAGCTTGCAGAAGATTTCCCCTGTAAAATTTAATTTTACTGCTGAGTTTGTGTTTAATGGCGTTTTGTTTAGCCACCTTTAAAGCGGGTGCAGAAATATCGCTGGCTTTAAACTCGGAATTTTTAAAAATATCATTCTTTAATTTTTTCAACTCACTAACCACAGCAATAATAATTGCGCCGGAACCGGTACCAATATCCACGATGGTACTGGTGACATGTTGCTGCTTATCTTTTTTTACTATATCAATAATTTCCTCTACCATCATTTCAGTCTCCGGGCGGGGAACTAAAACGGCTGGTGTCACCTTAAACTTTAGACCATAAAATTCTTTTTGCCCGGTTAAATAGGCGACCGGCCAATTATCTTGTCGTTTACGGCTCAGGATGAGAAATTTTTTATGAGTTGCCTTATTTATTGGTGTCTCGGGGTGAGTTAAGAGAAATTCTCTATTTTTTTGCAATAAAAAAGAGACGAAGATTTCCGTCTCTAAACGAGGTAAAGCAGATTGGGCGAAGATGTCGGCGATAGTCATATTAAGCTTTGTTAGCCGCTGTGGCCTCTTTATCGGCTTTTCTTAAGGCAGCTATGATTTCTTCTATTTCTCCATCTAAAATACGATTTATACTATGCCAAGAAATATTAATGCGATGATCGGTGACACGATCCTGGGAAACGTTATAGGTGCGAATTTTATCGACGCGATTACCGGCCCCGACTTGAGTGGCATGAGCGTTGGAGCTAGCAATACGACGGTCATCTTCTTGTTTGGCAAGCAGACGGGAACGAAGTACTTGAAAGGCCCTTTCTTTATTTTGATGCTGAGAGCGTTCGGTTTGTGAGCTGACGGTAATGCCGGTCGGAAGATGGACTAAACGAATAGCTGAATAAGTGGTATTAACGCTTTGCCCACCCGGGCCGCTGGAACAAAAAATATCAATCCGGACGTCGCCCGGTTTTATTTCTAAGTCTACTTCTTCTGCTTCGGGCAGAACGACGACCGTTGCTGTAGAAGTATGAACTCGTCCTTGTTTTTCGGTAGTAGGGACTCGTTGTACACGGTGAGTACCGGCTTCTAATTTTAAGGCACCGTAAGCACCGTCACCTTTTATTTCAAAGACAACTTCTTTAAAGCCACCAATACCAATAACACTGGAATCAATTAAACTTAATTTCCATTTGCGGCGTTCACAATAACGAGAATACATGCGAAAGAGGTCACCAGCGAATAAAGCGGCTTCATCACCACCGGTACCGGCCCTGATTTCTACAATGGCATTCTTCTTATCCTTTGGGTTATCGGGATTGATTTCTTCTTCTAACTCTTCTTTAATTTCTGTCGCTCGTTTTTCTAGCTCTAATAATTCTTCCTGAGCCATAGCGCGTAGTTCACCATCTTGTTCAGAATTTATAATCTCTTTATTTTGACTAATATTATCTTCAGTTTTTTCCAATTCTAAAATCAGCGTCATGGCCTTTTTTAGACTGGCGTGTTCTTGAGAGATTTTGACGAGTTCCTTTTGGTCGGCGATTAAGGCCGGGTCCATTAATTGCTGTTCCAGGTCGGAAAAACGTTTTTTGATGTCTGCGAACATAGATAATTTTAATTAAATAAAAATCGGGCAACAAAAAAACAAGCGGTTTATAATCATTTTAGCAGGAAAGCCAAATAATTACAGCCGCTTGTTTTGAGTAGCTATTTTTTACTTAATTTTACCTGAGCAATTTTTTTCAAATCTTTAGTCTTAACAACCACTTCTTTCTTAGCGCGAACTTCAGCGCGAGCAGCTCTCTTAACTTTCTTACCTTTTTTAATCTTAGCTACTCCTTCTTGAGCGCTAACCTTAGCGGTAAACTTTTCTACGCGACGAGCGGAATCAACCAATTTTTGCTTACCAGTATAGAAGGGATGGCAGGCTGCACATAGTTCAACTTTAATTTCCGGTTCGGTGGAGCCGGTTAGGAAAGTATTACCGCAGACGCAAGTTACCTTGCAATCAGAGTAGTATTTAGGATGAATATTCTCTTTCATATCTGACATTAAAAAAAATTTTATTGATTATTAATAAAATTTCTTGATATTATTTATCTATAATTTATGTTAATATAATGCTAGCATAGCTTTTAAATTTACGCAAGCCTGCTATAATATTAGGGAATATTCTGAGAACTTATGACTAAAATAGAAAATATCGCCAAAAATACCTCATATCTGACTTTAGCCCTGATTCTTCAGAAAATTATATCTTTTTCTTACTTTACTCTTTTGGCTCGTTATGTCGGGCCGGCCGCTTTGGGTCAATATTACCTTGCTATTTCTTTTACCACGATTTTTGCCATTTTTATTGATCTTGGTTTTGCTAATGTTTTAACACGAGAAATAGCTAAAGACAAGGATAGAGCTTCTAGCTGGCTGGGAAATATTTTGAGTTTAAAATTGCCATTAACTATTTTAGTGTTATTGGCTGTTTTTATTTTAATTAATGTCTTGGGTTATGATTCCATGACTAAAGCCTTAGTTTATGTGTCTTGCATTTCCATGGTCTTAGATTCCTTTACGGCGACATTTTTTTCGGCTGTACGTGGTTTTCATAATTTAAAGTATGAAAGTATATCTTCCGTTGTTTATCAGTTAATAGTATTAATTGTTGGTTATAGCGCCTTACTTTTGGGTGGTGGCTTGATTTTAGCAATAGGAGCCTTGGCGCTAGCTAGTATCTATAATTTTGTTTATTCCTGGTCGGTAGTGAGGCGTAAGTTACAAGTTGGCGTCCATTTTCTTTTTGATAAGCCCTTAATAAGAGAAATTTTAGTAATTAGTTGGCCTTTTGCTGCTTATGCTATTTTACAGAGAGTTTATACTTATTTAGATTCGGTTTTATTATCGGTCTTAGCGGGTGATGTTCAGGTTGGTTTATATCAGGTAGCTTTTAAAATTATTTTTGCCTTACAATTTTTACCTTTAGCTTTTACAGCTTCTTTATACCCGGCTCTAAGTGCTTATTGGCATTCTAATCGAGAACAACTGGCGGTGTCTTTTGAAAGGGCAATGAATTATTTAATTATTATATCTCTACCAATTATTGTTGGAGCCGTGGTATTAAGCGATAAAATAATATTATTGTTTAAGGATGGTTATGCCGGCGCGGCTTTGCCTTTAAGAATCTCTATTATTTCGTTATTTTTTATTTTTCTGAATTTTCCCGTTGGCGCCTTACTCAATGCTTGCGATGAACAACGTAAGAATACTCGCAATATGGCGATTGTGCTGTTTGTGAGCATAGCTATGAATTTATTCTTAATCCCTCGCTGGCAGGCAGTGGGAGCCAGCATGACAGTCTTAGCTACCAGCGCGTTGATGTTTATTCTTGGTATATTGGTAGTAAGAAAAATTATTACTTATCGTATCGGCAAGAATTTATTAGTTTTTACTAAAGTCTTTCTAGCCTCTCTATTAATGGGCTTAGTAATCTGGGTAGGACGAGAATATTTCAATGTTTTTATTACTACTATTTTAGGAGGCTTACTTTATTTTTTCATCCTTTTCCTTTTAGGCGGGTTTAGTCGTAACGATATTTTAAGTATTTATCATTCTTTCAGAAAATCTGACACCGGAGCCGTGAAAATTAACACGAATTTATGAAAACATTATTAATCACTTTAGAATACCCGCCCTTTAAAGGTGGCATAGCCAGTTATTATTCTAATTTGCTTAAGTCATGGCCACTTAACGAAGCTCTGGAGATTTTAGATAATAATAAAAATCAACTTGTAGTTACGCAAGGTTTGTTTGCTTGGCGGCGCGCTTTTAAAACTGTCTGGCAACGTTTACAGAAAAACGATATCTCTTATATTCTGGTCGGTCATATTCTACCTTTAGGCACGGTGACTTTTATATTGTCTTATTTAAAGTCATTTAAATATGCAGTATTTTTGCACGGCCTTGATTTCAATGCTACTTTAAATTCTCCGCGAAAAAGATTCCTCAGCGCTTTAATTCTACGACGAGCGGACAAAATTATTTGTGCCAATAATTACACAGCTGGTATAGTAGCGGATTTTTATCCGGCCGCTTGTAATAAGATTAAAGTGGTTAACCCTGGAGTGACGGGCCCGGATGATGAGGAGATAAATAAAATTAGCAATACGGTCAATCTAGACAGCCGATATAACTTAAAAACTCGCCTTATTTTATTAAGCGTTGGTCGCTTGGTACGACGTAAGGGCGTGGATTATGTTATTAAAGCTATAGAACAAATGTCCGAGCCCGAGAAAAAAAATTTAGTTTATTTTATTGCCGGTGCGGGACCTGATGAAAAATATTTAAAATCATTAGTTGCGGCAGAAGATACAAAAAGAATTATTTTTTTGGGAGCGGTAGATGAAAAAGATAAATGGCGCTGGTTAAAAAGATCGGATATATTTATTATGCCGGCCCGTAATATTAAAGGTGACGTGGAGGGCTTTGGCATCGTCTATTTGGAAGCTAATTTAATGTCTCGTCCTGTTATTGCTGGTAATTCCGGCGGAGTAGGCGATGCGATACTTGATTCTTATAACGGCCTCTTGGTAGAAGCGGAAAATATTGCTAGTATAAAAGCGGCGATAATTAAACTCGCTGGTGATGCTCAGCTCAGAAAAAAATTAGGAGAACAGGGAAGAGAGAGAGCACTTAAGGAATTTAATTGGTCCGGACAGGCTAAAAAAATAATTGATATTATTAATACACAGAATTTATGATTTCTATAATTATTCCGGTTTATAATCAGGCCAAGAAGTTAATAAAAACTTTAGAGAGTATTAATTCTCAGAGTTGGCGTGATTATGAGGTAATAATCGTTAATGATGGTTCACGCGATAAGGTGGAAGAAATATTTACCGCTTATTTTAAAGATTTACAGACGGAAAATAGTTACTTGTTTATTAATCAAAAAAATTTAGGGGCGCCAGCCGCTCGTAATCGCGGTGCGCGCGAAGCTAAGGGTGACTTTTTGTTTTTTTGTGATGCTGATGCGACTCTAGAACCAACAGCCTTAGAAGAATTAGTCGCAGCCTTACAGACTAATCCTGAAGCCAGTTATGCTTATCCTTCTTTTCATTGGGGGAGAAAATTATTTAAAGTTGGTCCTTTTGATCAAGAAAAATTAATGAGTGGCCCTAGTATTCATACTATGGCCCTTATTCGTCGCAGTGATTTTCCGGAAGCTGGTTGGGATGAAAGTATTAAAAAGTTTCAGGACTGGGACTTATGGTTGACGATGTTGGCGAACGGTAAATATGGCGTGTGGGTTGATAAAGTTTTATTTCGCGTGACGCCAGGCGGTGTTTATAGCTCCTGGCTGCCGTCCTTCGCTTATAAATTATTGCCATTTTTACCGGTAGTAAAAAAATATCAAGCGGCTTTAAAAGTAATTAAAGAAAAACATGCTTTGGACCAAATCGCCCAATAAGTTTTGGTTAGTTATTACTGCCGTCATTTTGTTAATGGTTGGAATAGTTTTTATTAGCATCCTGAATTTTTATTCTTCTCCTAGAATTTTGCCGACAGCGACTGTTAGTGTCCAAGAGAAAACTATTAAAGTAGAGCTTGTTGCTACTGCGGCCGACATGTATCGTGGTTTGAGCGGTCGAAGTTCTCTGTGTCCGGACTGTGGGATGTTATTTAATTTTCCTAACAGCGGAGAAAGAAAGTTCGTGATGCGTGATATGAAGTTTCCCCTAGATATTGTTTTTATTAGTAATGGTCGGATTATTAAAATTGACGATAATTTAGCGCCCGCGGGCGATAGACCGGAAATAATTTATAGTAGTGAGGGGGAGGCTAATCAAGTTCTGGAATTAAACGCCGGTTATACTACGCAAAATAATATTAATGTCGGAGACTTTGTTTCTTTTAATCCCTAGTTTATGTTAGCAATAAATTACCGAAAAATATCAATTATTCTCGGCCTGTTTTTATTAACAGAAATTTTGTCTTATATTGGTTTTGCTTCATCAATTGCTAATCCTTTTATTTTTGGTTTTTTTATTTTGACAGCCCTGTTTGTCACTGTTTATAAATTAGAATATGGCATTCTATTGGTTGCGGCGGAGTTATTGATATCATCTTTCGGTTATTTAATTTATTTAGATTTAAACGGTAGTCGTTTATCTCTGAGAATAATATTATGGCTCATAGTCATGGCAGTGTTTTTCTTCCAATTCTTAGGGCAATTAATTAAAGAGAAAAATCAGTCAGTTTATTGGAAAAATCTTAAGGATTTTGTCGCTTGGAAATGGTTTTTCCTCTTAGCTTTTTTTATTTTAATCGGTTTAATAAATGCCATTTTTCGCGGTAATGATTTAATGACGGTTTTTGCCGATTTTAACGCTTGGTTATATTTTCTGATGTTACTCCCAGTTATTGCGGTATATAGTCATTCTGAAAAGAGCATCGTGACTGGTCAGATATTAAGCGGTAAACAATCATCGGCTAAGTTAGAACTTTTATTAAATATATTTTTTGCCGCCTCGCTTTGGCTTAGTTTAAAAACTCTTTTTTTACTTTTTGTTTTTACTCATAATTTAAGTATTGGCCCGGAAATTTATACTTGGCTGAGACGTACTCTAGTGGGAGAGATGACACCGACTGCAAGCGGTTGGCCAAGAGTTTTTTTACAGGGGCAAATTTATCCGGTGGTGGCTTTTTTGATAATTTTTTGGCGGCGCGCTCAAGATTTACAGTGGAAAGAATTTTTTAAAATTAATAATTGGCCATTATTTGTGGTCTCATCTTTATTCCTTAGCAGTGTTTTGATTAGCTTTTCTCGTAGCTTTTGGCTTGGCTTGGCGGCTGTGATGTCGCTCAGCTTTATTTTATTATGGAGTTTAAATTCTTTTAAGAAGATGATGTTGGTAGCCGGCTGGGCAGCTCTATCATTCTTGGGGTCTTTTTTGATTATCTATTTAGTAGCCGCCTGGCCTTATTGGAATGTTAACGGTGCTTCTAATTTTAGCTCTGGATTAGTATCCCGGGTTACGGCCAGCGGGGAGGCGGCCTTAGTGTCACGCTGGTCACTATTGCCAGTTCTTAGTCAGGCTATTTTAAAAGAACCTTTATTTGGTCAAGGTTATGGCGCGACTGTCACTTATTTTTCCAGTGATCCAAGGGTGTTAGAAAATAATTCCAGTGGTCAATATACTACTTATGCTTTTGAATGGGGCTATTTAGATATTTGGTTGAAATTAGGCTTGGTCGGACTCTTAGCTTATTTAATTTTATTGTGGCAGATTTTGTCTGCAGCCTGGCAACAAGGTCTTAAACAAAATAATTATTTGTGGTTTGGTATTGGTGCTGCTCTTGTTTTTTTGGCGGTTATTAACTTTTTTACCCCCTATTTAAATCACCCTCTCGGTATTGGAGTCGTTATCGCCGGCTCTTGTTTAATTTGGCTAAATAAAGTATATTAGACAGTAATTAATCAAAAGTTCTATAATATAAATAGATAAAATATGAATGATCAAATAATTTCTCAAGAAGGTTACGATAAATTAAAAGATGAGATGACTTTCTTGTCTACTATTAAGCGAAAAGAGATTGCTGAGCGTATTGAACGCGCTAAGGAATTAGGAGACTTAAGTGAAAATGCTGAATATAGTGAAGCTAAAGATGCTCAAGCTCTTAACGAAGGTCGTGTATTAGAAATTTCCAATACTTTGAAAAATGTGACGGTAGTGGAGGGTACCACTTCTAATGATGAGGTGGCTATGGGCTCTAAAGTGACCGTCAAAACAGCGAGTGGGGAAAAGCAGTATACTATTGTTAGTTTTAATGAAGCCGATCCGGTGGGTGGAAAAATATCCAATGAGTCGCCATTAGGAGTTGCTTTTTTAAATAAACATAAAGGAGATGAAGTAGAGGTAGAAACTCCGGGTGGAATACTTAAATTTAAAATTACCAAAATAGAATAAAAATATGGCAGATAACTCTGCGGAAAAAAATTCTGATAGCGAACGAGATGAACGCGTCAAAAAATTAGAAGCGCTGACTAGCGCCGGACTTGTTGCTTATCCGGCTAAAGTAGAACGTGACTATGAAATAGCCGCGGTTTTAAGTGATTTTGCTAAGCATGAAAAAGCGGCTAAAGATTTTAACATTGTTGGTCGTTTGCGTGCTAAAAGGGAACATGGTAATTTGGTTTTTGCCAATTTAGAGGATGCTTCCGGTTCTATGCAGTTAGTTGTTTCTAAAAAAGATTTGGGTGCGGATAGTTTTAAAAATTTTATAAAATTTATTGATGTCGCTGATTTTATTCAGGTTAGCGGTCATTGTTTTGTTACTGCACGCGGTGAGCAAAGTTTAATGGTCGTAGATTGGAAATTACTGACTAAAGCCTTATTGCCAATTCCTGATGCTTGGTATGGTTTAAAAAATGAAGATGAGCGATTACGTAAACGTTATTTGGATTTATTGTTAAATCCGGAATTAAAAGAATTGTTTCGTCAAAAATCACGTTTTTGGGAGGTCACTAGGGAATTTATGAAAAGTCATGGTTTCTTTGAAGTGGAAACTCCGACCCTGGAAACTACCACTGGTGGCGCCGAAGCTAATCCTTTCCAGACTCATCATAATGATTTTGATTTGGATGTTTTTATGCGTATTTCTGTGGGTGAACTTTGGCAAAAACGTTTGATGGCGGCCGGTTATGAAAGAGTTTTTGAAATTGGCCGAGTTTATCGTAACGAAGGTTCTAGCCCCGATCATTTGCAGGAGTTCACTAACATGGAATTCTATTGGGCTTATGCTGACTATGAAATGGGTATGAAGTTAGCACAAGAATTATATCAAGATATTGCTCAAAAAGTTTTTGGTAAAACTAAATTTAGCACTAAAGGTTTTGAATATGATTTAGCGGGTGAATGGCCGCGCCTAGATTATCGTTCCGAGGTTATTAAACAGACCGGAGTGGATGTTATTAAAGCTACGGAAAAAGAGATGATGGCGGTTTTAGAAAAATTAAAAGTTAAGTATGAGGGGGATAATAAGGAGCGCTTAACTGATACGTTGTGGAAATATTGTCGGAAGAATATTGCCGGTCCAGTTTTTCTAATTAATCATCCTAAATTAGTTTCACCTTTGTCTAAAGCTAAGACGGATGATCCAGAGTTAACCGAACGTTTTCAGATTATTATTGCTGGGAGTGAGATAGGGAATGGTTTTTCCGAATTGAATGATCCGGTAGATCAGCGTCAACGTTTTGAAGAACAACAGACTTTAATTGACAGGGGGGATAAAGAAGCGATGATGCCGGATTGGGAATTTGTAGAGATGCTTGAGCATGGTATTCCGCCTACTTGTGGTTTTGGCTTTGGGGAAAGATTATTTGCCTTTTTGGTTGATAAACCGGTTAGGGAGGTTACTTTGTTTCCTTTGATGCGTCCTAAAGCGGATGACTTGAAAAAAGAAGATAAATAGATTATATTATTTATTGTATTCGGGGATCGTCTAATGGTAGGACGACTGGTTCTGGTCCAGTTAATCGGGGTTCAAATCCCTGTCCCCGAGCATCGTTGAACAAACAGGCGCGAAAGCGTCTGTTTTTTCATAATATTCGCCAAATTCTATTGGTCCGAAACTGCTATTTACACGAGGCATCCATTTCGCTAAAAATTCACCCCCTAAAGTGTATTTTGGCCTTATTTTATCGCCCTCTAATGAAAAGTCCGAAAATAATTTCGATAGAATTATTCTTTTGCCTTCAGGCTTCTTGTCTGAGTCACAAATTAAATCTTGAGCTTCAATTGCTAT
>Ga0210012_1000488_pt1 | contig 45863 bp, 44 predicted proteins | sample CryGeymeta201504_FD_183974 | JGI IMG/M metagenome (GOLD analysis project Ga0210012, IMG submission 183974) | Groundwater microbial communities from Crystal Geyser aquifers in Utah, USA - Crystal Geyser metaG 2015-04 (SPAdes) (version 2) | ecosystem: Environmental > Aquatic > Deep subsurface >... | reverse complement strand
AGAGTTGATTGAATACGTTTACCAACAGATACATTATTACAACAATAAACGTATACATTCAGCTCTTCGGGTTCCACCCGTCGTATTTAGACAGAGACAAGGTGTCTAAATTTTGGGGTACTTGACAAAAACATTACTACTTAAAAAGAAAAATCCGAGACCAACAAAAATTGACAACCGGACTAACAAGCGCATTAAAAAATGTTTTGAGACCCAACCAAACACTTTTACTGCGTTAAGGTCTGTTGTCATGGTAGTAACCTCGCTTTGCGGGACTATCACGTTGGCACAAGTCTAGCAAAAGATTTTTTATAGCACCAGACCCACTATGTGCTGATAAATAAACAAAAACCGTAACAACCCCTAAACATGCCCGCCCATTGGGAATACTATAAAACTCTTAAACTAACCTGACTATTTTGAGCTATACGCTCACGCAACTGATCCTCGTCCAATAACCCATTGGTTGCGCCAGGAAGTGAAACAACGTTGGTACTTTGGGAAACACCATACATTAGTGCCTTACAAAAATCATTGGTCTCAATCAACCCTGTCATATAGCCCGATGAAAAAGCATCTCCTGCGCCCGTTTTTTCAACAACGGTGCATGGAAATATTGGCATATGATAATTATTTCCTAAACCATTAGATGCATATGCACCTTTCCCAGAATCAGTAATTACTATGTTTTTTACACCTCTTAAAACATACTCCCCCATCAGCTTAACCATGTACGGATCATCATACGTATCAACAGATTCGTAGCCAATCATCTCTTCCGCCTCTTCTTTATTTACAATAACGGTATGACTTGCACTCAATAAATCCTTTTCCCCATCAAACCCACGAGCAACCTCAAGCTTACCGGGGTTATAAACAATACGAACGTTGGGATGTTTTTGAAAATAGGTAACAACCGATGCATGCATTTCATCACAGGCCGAAAACCCCAGTGAACTAACATATAAATAATCAACCTCCTGTAAGCTTTGAGGAAATCTATATAAACTCCCCCCATGGTATGAGAGTATTGTCCTTTCACCTTGATGACTTAAAATAACTGAGACATCACTCTCTCCCTCTACAAATGTATGGGTAAGATCAAACTTCCACTCTTTGAGTAAAGGCTGTAATAATTTCCCTAGCTCGTCATCCCCATACTGTGAAATAAGAAGCACTTCATTTCCTGTTTGCCTCAACCCAGCACCAACATTTGGTGCATTTCCACCGAGCGTAATAACTCTTTTTTGTACAGGCAATTTTGAAGGGAAGGGTAAACACAATTCATCGGTACCTCCTTTAATATCAGTAACATGACCCTCGTCTACAAATAAAATAACATCAAGGGTTGTGTGTCCAATGCATGCAACTTTTGCCATACTAGTAGTATACAAGCTTGACGCTTAAAGTTACAGCTAGAAAATATAAAAGGTAAACACTACCTAACAATAGACTGAACCGCAAGAATTATTGCATCAACGCTTAGTCCATACTTTTCATACAATTGATCCGGAGTTCCTGACTGCCCAAACTCATCTTTAACTCCAATTCGTTTCACCGGAACCGGATAATGCTCGGATACAGTCTCACACACCAGTGAACCTAATCCTCCGGCAATCTGATGATCTTCAAGAGTAACTACAGCCCCTGTCTTTTGGACAGATGTAATAAGTGTATCTACATCAAACGGTTTTATGCTTGATGCATTTATGACTTCAACCGAAATTTCTTGTTGAGCCAATGCCTCCGCAGCATCAATGGCCGAGTAAACCAGTGGCCCGCAGGAAACTATAGTAACATCGGACCCCTCACGAACTACATGGGATTTTCCAATCTCAAACAGCAATCCTGGCATGGTAAACACCGGGGTGTTGGTGCGTTGGAATCGAATATACACAGGACCCGGATGCATTGCCGCTGCAATAGTTGCCTGTTTTGCCTCGCAATAATCAGCGGGTATAAGTACCGTCATGTTAGGAAGTACACGCATTAATGCTATATCTTCAAGTGCCTGATGAGTAGCACCATCGGGCCCTGTTAAAAGCCCAGCATGATGACCTGCAATTTTTACCGGAACATTGTTATAACAAATGGTAGTTCTAATTTGCTCCCAGTTTCTTCCGGGTGAAAAAACTGCATACGCACTCATAAATGGAATTTTTCCTGATGCTGCTAAACCTGAAGCAACAGTTGCAAGGTTTTGTTCTGAAACCCCAACCTCAATGAACCGATCGGGAAATGCTTCTTTAAACCAATGAACCCGTGTTGATTCTGTCACATCGGCACACAAAGCAACAACATTGGAATTCTTTTTACCTGCTTCAACAAGTCCTTCACCAAATCCTTCTCTGGTCGAAATCTTTTCTTCACTTGGATACGTAATATTATCTTTAATCATGATCGGATTCTATTGCACCTGCTAGTGTTCGTAGTTCGTATAGTGCCTCAACCGTCTCGCCCAGCGATGGAGATTTCCCGTGCCATTCTGGAAGTTCTTCCATAAATTCCACTCCTTTACCTGGAATAGTGTGCGCAATAATTATCGATGGCTTTTGGTAATTTGATTTAGCTTCATTCACCGCATCAATAATCGCCTCAAAATTATGTCCATCTATATCCTGAACGTGCCAGCCAAATGATTGATACTTTTCATTGAGTGAATCAAGGGGCATGACATCTTCTGTAAATCCATCAATTTGAATATTATTGCGATCAACGATTTGAATGAGATTTCCTAACTGATACTTGGCCGCAAACAATACCGCCTCCCATGTGTTGCCTTCTTGGTGCTCACCATCACTTGTTAAACAAAATACATTCCACGATGATTTGTTTAATAACGCTGTATACGCCATTCCACATGATTGCGACAATCCGCTTCCCAGTGGACCAGAGCTTGTTTCTAATCCCGACAATGACTCACGATGAGGATGACCTTGTAATTTAGATCCTAATTTGCGTAACTCACCTAATTCAGTTGGTGAAAAATAACCAGCGTGTGCTAAAACCGCATAATACCCTGGACAAATATGACCGTTTGACAAAACTACCCTATCTCGCTCTGACCACAAAGGTTTACTAACGTCATAGGTCAATACATCACCAAAATATAGAGCAGTCATAACATCAATCATTCCAAGAGAACCTGCGGAGTGGCCGCTTCCTGCGGACACAAGGGATTTTATAGTATCGATTCGAATCTGTGTAGCTTTTTGAGTAAGTTGGGATTCTGTAAAGTTAACTGCTTCCATATATTCTAATTCTACCCCGAAACCATATGTCTATAGTGAAGAGTCTATGTTTATTGACGTTCGTTTCTTCTTAAACCATCTATATGTTTCACACGCTCTAACACATCCTCAGGCGTATCAACAATGTGGTACACATCAAATGCTTCCTCTCGAATACTCATATTTGTTGCGAATGCCTCCATGATTTGATGCCAACCCTGACCATATAAAATTAAATCTTCATGATGACCATACTCAAGCCTTGCTAAGCCCCACGCCATACCAAATTCAGAAACAGTCCCCGTTCCCCCATTCATAACCACAAAGATATCGCCCAGATCAATCAGCTTAAGGGTACGTGCAAGATACGACCCTTCTTTAACTTCTTCATCAAAATTGTTTCCTGGCGATCGACCCTCAAAGTTAACAAGATCATCAGTTCCATCAGGATATAACGTAACTCCGATTGCTTTACCTCCCCCAGCATGAGCACCTTTAGTTGCCGCCTCCATAATCCCTGGTCCACCACCGTTAACAATGGTGTATCCAGCCTCAGCTAATAGTTTTGCACTTTCAAAAGTTGCAATATAATCTGCATCCGTTTCTTTTGCTTCAGCAAAACCAAAAAAGCATACGTATTTTATGGGTGTATTTTTCATGCTATTATTTTTCGTAACGAAGCTATAACCTCTTGAGGTTTAGGGCTCTCTACTATTGTACTGCCTACCGCAAATAGATTTGCACCTGCGTCAAAAGACATGTGTAACGTCTCCTCATTTAAACCTCCATCAACCTGAATAATTACATGCTCATATCTACTCCTCAGATCAACAATCCTTAGCAACACCTCATCATTAAACGGCGCCCCCTGAACTCCGACTTCATGTGCCATCAACAATATTGAATCGAGATTTGACGCTACGGAATCACTGAGTTCATCAAGATCAGTCTCAACCTTTAAGGCAAGTCCAACCTCAAGGCCAAGTGAACTAGCCATTTCAACAAACGACTCTTGATCTTCAAGAACTTCAACATGAGCAATAACCCTTGTGGCTCCCGCCTTTTTCCAACTCATGAGTTGCTCTTTAGGGTCCTCCACCATCAAATGAACCTCGTAATCAACTAAAAAATCAACTGCCGCTATCTGTGGAGCAGGACAGCAGGTAATGTATGGAGCAAAATACCCATCCAAAACATCAATATGAATTTTATCTACAAAGGGAGAAACCCTTTCAACCTGATCTACCAAGACTTCGATAGAGTCTGTTAAAAATGCAGGGATAATTTGTGGTTGTTTAACTAGCATATTAATTTTGTTCAATCTCAGCGATATCATTAAGGCGCCGTTCAAATCGTGAAGTCGATTTAAAGTCTGTATCTACAAAGACTCTAATCATTGTAACAACTGACTCATGGTCAGTGTAGTCTGCTGAAATTGCAAGGACGTTCATATCATCATCCATCCGAGCTGATGCAACCTGTTCAGGAGAAATTCCAATACCACAGCGTATCCCATTAAACTTGTTTGCCATAACACACATACCTACACCTGAACCACAGATAAGAACTGCACGCTCAACATCACGAGCAGTCATATCAAAAACTGCATCAGCTGCCAAAGATGTATAGTCATCATCTTCATCAAATGAATGGGCACCGGAATCAATAAACTCTACATCTGCAAACAAAGAATCTAAAAGGATAGATTCTTTGAGCTCAAACCCACGATGATCTGCTGCAATTACGATTTTCATATATTGATGATTAACTATTGAGGTAACAATTCTATATTAAGTGATCCGGCTTGAGCAGGAGAAGGGGTAGGCGTAACAGGAATACACCGCAAAAATGCATCTCTATCATTAGGATCAAGTGTTCCCCCATTAGCCTCAAACAGCATATAGGTCAAAAGCGCAACAATTACAACTAAAAGCATAACCAAAAGCATAAGTGCTGTCGTTAAATTAAAGGAACTCCCATTAATATCAACAACCTCTTGAGAAGAAGACTGTTCAGTCATGGACATATATCTGTACGATACCGAGATTGATCATCCTAGTCAAGTAAGCTTTTATGTTTTTACAAACAACATAAAAGCTTTTGTGGAGTTTGTTGAACAAACTCCATTCCATAAGACATTGGTAACAATATCTTTTTTAAGTTTTCTGAAAAAACTTTGCACCTAGAATTGTTTGTACTTTTTAGTGATATTTAAAAACTATAGAGAAAGCAGAACAAAACTCCTTGATTTGTAGGTTACAATTCTATATTCTAAATAGAGACACTTATGGACTCCCTCGCAATACAACTACTAATTCTTATTGTTGCATCCTATATACTCGTTCGAGCAGCTTCACGACTCGTAACATCAATATCAGTGATTGGCGGGTACTTTAAATTATCAGAATTTGTTGTTGCATTTGTACTAATGGGTATTGTGACATCACTCCCCGAAATAGCAGTCGCCGTATCATCAGCTATTAGCAATAACCCGGCTCTTGCCCTTGGAACAGCTATTGGAAGTAACCTCACTAACCTTACCTTAATTATCGGAATCCCTGTCCTTATTGGTGGTGGTTTAGAGGTGCGATCAATAATTGCCAGAAAAGATGCTGTTTTTATGGCAATATTTGCAATTATTCCACTTATATTAGTGTCAGACGGCAAAATTGGCATGATAGATGGGATCATTCTTTTATTATTTTATGGATTTTACTTATATCGACTATTCACACAAAAAAGTCATTTCTCACAATTTACTAACCATTTCACAAAAAAAGATGCTTTCGCTCAACTAGGCGTTTTTGTTTATTACATTGCCCTTTTGTTTGCTGCAAGTTATGTAATAGTTACAACCTCTGAAATAATTGCTACAAACCTTGAGGTTCCTATTATTCTTATTGGACTTATTATTTTATCGATTGGTACTTCACTACCTGAACTTGCTCATGGGCTTATTTCTGTAAAGACAAAACATAGCGGACAAATTCTAGGAGATATTTTAGGAAGCGTTGTTGCAAACTCCACACTTATCATTGCAATCGCAGCGATTATAAAACCAATCGTCATTGTAAACCTTCAACCACTTGTCATTCCTAGTATCTTTTTGATTATCACACTTTTGATGTTTTTGCTTTTTGTATATTCTGACAAACGCCTTGAAATTAAAGAGGTATTATTTCTTATGGCTATCTATTTTTTATATATCCTTACAGAACTTGGTATGCAAATTGTCGATAAAACCGTAAACTAAAATAACAGTTATTGTGAAATAATTATTGAGAGAGCTTTGTCCACTGGTACTAATTCAAAATCTTTACGGTCTCGTTTTTTAACTTCAACATTATCACCCGTCTTTTTTGAAACTACCATACGATAAGGAATTCCAATAAGATCTGCATCAGCAAATTTTTCACCTGGAGAAATTTCAGTTCGATCGTCGTACAAAACCTCAATGCCTGCACGAAGTAAATCCTCATAAATCTTCTCAACTTTTAATTTTATAGTATCGTCATCAAGATTTAATCCCACCAGATGAACTCTATATGGTGCAATCTCCGTTGGCCATATAATTCCCCTATCATCATGATGAACCTCAACAGTTGTTGCCATTGATCGTCCAATACCAATCCCATATGCACCCATGTACATTAGTTTTTTTGTTCCATCCTTATCGACAAAATACCCATTATGATGACTCGTATAAAAATGATCGTATTTAAATATATGCCCAAACTCAATAGTACGAATCAAATCTAGCTTGCCACCACACTTAATACAGTGCGCACCTTTGTATGGCTGGGCAATATCAGCTTCAATCTCGTGTTTAAAATCTCTTCCATAGTTTACAAACTGCGGGTCAGTTGTTTGAAGTTTATTTCCACCATACAAATTTTTTGCCTCTACAATAGAAGTATCAACAACAAATGTAACCTTGTCGCCAAACTCCCCGTAACCCCATGCATGTAATGCTCCAGATGTTACGCCGATTGAATTCAAGTCTTCATCGGTTGCTTTTTCTAATTCTCCTTCACCAATAGCATGCGCAAGTTTAACGTCATTTACTTCCAAATCACCCGTTACAACACCAATCACAAGCCTACCGTCACTTCGTTTAAACGCAACTGACTTAATCATGTTGTTAGCAGGACGATGATAAAACTCAGACATCTGATCTATTGTTCGAGCCTCATTCCAATCTTGTTCAATAATTTCCATATCTTTTACGTCTTCATTCTCGTTTACCTTTTCTCTGACAAACTGAGCTTTTTCTACATTTGCTGAATAATCACAACTTGTACAAACTGCAATCACATCTTCACCATCATCACATGGAATCTGAAATTCATGGCTATAATCTCCCCCCAGTGCACCGCTATCAGCTTCGACTGCATAAAATGGCAATCCCAATCGCTTACAAATACGACTGTACGCATCATAAAAGTCTTTATATGTTTTCATAAAATCTTCCTGCGTTTCGTGATACGAATAGGCATCTTTCATCGTAAATTCGCGTGCCCTTAAAATTCCACCGCGCACACGTATTTCATCTCTGAATTTATTAATAGTTTGGTGAAGAATAATCGGCAGATCCCGGTAACTTGGAGACGTCTGGGCAACCATTTCGGTAACAATCCCTTCGCCCGTTGCACTCAAGGCAAATTCTGCCCCACGAGCATCTTTAATTTTCATGAGTGAACTTCCCCAAGCCTTATCACGATTTGTTTTTGTCCAATACTCCATAGGTTGCAATAAGGGAATACTCATGCGTTGTGACCCTATCTTCTCCATTTCCTCATCAATAAGGTTAACGATTTTTTGCCATACTCTATAACCCAACGGTAAGAATTCGTACCGGCCTGCTGAGAGTTCGCGTACAAACCCACCCTGATACAAAAGTTTATGTGAAGCAAGCTTCATATCAGACTTAGGGTCTCTAACTGTTTTACCAAATAATTTTGAATATCTCATGTTACGTATTGTATCGCATCTTTGCAGACAAACCCACGTACGATATAGTAAAGGTAATGAAACTTTCACCAGAATCAAAAAACAAACTCCTGATTGCATTCATTGTGGTTGGATCACTCGCAATTACATACATTTTATATTCAACATTTACTTCTCAACCTGGAACTGACATACCAACATTTCCTGAAACATAATGAATACACGAAACGGATTTACCCTCATTGAACTCTTGGTTGTTATTGTAATTATTGGACTTCTCGCCAGTATTGGTATCGCTTCATTCAGTGGTAGTTTAGACCGCGCAAAAGAAGGAAAAGTTGTTTCAGACCTGAAAGAATTTAAAGATGCCATAACTCGACTAAAAATTGATACTGGTAAAGCTCCAACCGGAAAGACTGACCCACGAGTAGCACCGATCCCAACTGGGCAACCGCGCCCATACACTGACTGCGTCTATAATGTAGAGGTTTATTTAAATTCTGATGACGCCGGATTAATTTCTGATACAACAAATAGATATCCAAACTGGGCAGGACCCTATATAGAAAATGCTCCCGTTGATCCATGGGGAACAAACTACTACCACGACTCTGACTACACATGCCATCCTACAACAAAAGGCTGTGAGGGTATTACAGACAATAAGACAATCCGGGCAATTCTTTCAGCAGGACCCAATAAAAGTTTCTCGTATGGAGTAGTTGGAAGTACAGCAGACCCAACGGATAACATAGTAGTCCCCATCTGCATACCGTAAAAGAAATCTTAATATTTCTTAACAACCACGAATCCAGCCCCCATAAGAATCATCATCACCAAGGCAGATACTGCTGTTGTTTCAACCGTTCCACTACTAGGAAGCGTACCTGGTGTTGGGGTAGCCGTTGCAGGACCAACGGTTGGTGTAGGAGTCGCAGTTTGAACACCAATTGCAAACGGTGACAGTGATCCTGGTGCTCCACAAATTGAATTGTCGCCACTATTTACATACGTTGTAACATCTGACCAGGTGCTGTCTTTATAGTGAAACATCCGTAACTGAGTTTCTACCAGCGACTCGTTCGTAACCTGAGCTTCCGTATAAGGCAAACACACCGTCATGGTTTCACAAACAAGCCCAGTACTCGATAAATCATAGTTGGTTTTCAAAAATGTTTGATACGACTGCTTTTGCCCCGGTGGCGACTGAAATACTTTTACGGTGACGGTACCTGCAGTCGAAACGGATTCACATCGAACTGTCACCGTCCCCACCGTTGTAGAGATAGAAATCTCACTTGGTGATGAGGTGTTCACACTAAAAGACCCCGTAGCAATTTCAGGAATAGGGGTTGGGGTTGGGGTTGAAGTGGGTGCTGATGTTGGTGTTGCTGTTGGTGTTGGGGTAGCAAGAACCGCATCCTTTTCGTACACGAACACATCGCCAAATCCGTTGGTATCATTGGTAACCGCATTTGTGGCATATGAATAAAACGCAATGAATGTTCCCGTTCTGGTAATGACTGGATAATAGCTCACGTGGTTAAACTGAGTCCCATCAAGATTTTCACTTACGCGTGTTGTTATATTAGACTGACGGTCGTGCATAAAAACATCAATATACCCATTGGTATCTGAGGCAACAAGATTTGTTGCAGCTGAACGAAATACAACATATGTTCCATCCTCACTCAGTGAAATATTCGGGTAGTCTACACTTCCACCACTTGACCCGTTTGACTGAGTTCCCCCACTCGCTACACTCACCCGTGAAATGGTGTTTGTCACCGTATCATACACAAACACATCACCAACCAAGTTGGTATCAGCACTACTTGCCAAAAGGTTTGTAGCATCTGATTCGAATGCGACATATCTACCATTAGCAGAAATTGTTGGGAAATAACTTCTTTCATTTCCCTGAGTACCACTATTTGCTTTGCTAACTAGTATTGTGGTATCGGTATCAACATTGTAGTAAAAAATATCGCTGTACCCATTCGTGTCCGAAGCCACCACATTGGTAGCGACCGAAGAATAGGCTATTCTTCTTCCATCCGCACTTACGGCTGGGTTCATACTATTTCCATCTGTCGGGGCATCTAAAGTATCTTTACTAATTTGCGAGATTGAATCTAGGGTAACGTCATACATCACAATGTCTGTTTTTGCATTGGTGTCGGAGGCAAACAAATCAGAAGCATCAGTTTGAAACACAATGTAGTCTCCATTTTCATCAATCACCGGATTAAAACTATGCCCATTTGCATTTCCACCGGCTGTAACATTACTAATACGTGTCATCGTTCCGGTAGAAATTTCATATCTAAAAATATCAGCTGCATCATTGGTGTCTGCATCCGACGTTAAATTTGTGGCATAGGAATGAAACACAACCCATTTTCCATCGGAGCTTATAACTGGCGCATCAGAATCTCCATTTGACTGAGTACTACTTACTCCAGAACTCACGAGAATGGTTGTATCGTCTAGACGGTTATGTAAGAAAATATCTTTTGCAAGATTCGTATCACCAGTAACCAGATTGGTCGCCGAAGAAGCAAATGTAACCTGTACCCCATCAGCGCTAATCGAGCTTTTTGTAGATGCACCATTAGCCTCAACTCCTCCTGTAGATACGCTTGCACGAGTGAATCTTACGGTACTAACAGATGAAACAGATGAATATGAAAACAATAAAAAGATACCAATAACAAAAAATAATGACGGGGCAAGTTTTCTTAGTCGACGAGCGGTAAATTGGTTGTTCATAGCTTAACTACAGGTTACACGAGAATAATTCATGGGTCAATGAATAATTGCATACACAACTCTACTGCCCATCACACCAATACATAAAAGATTGCATGAGCAGTAGCAGTGGTTGATGTAATCTCACTACTTTTTTTTCTTTGCAGTCTTTTTCTTTGGAGCAGCTTTCTTTACTACTTTCTTAACTTTTTTTGCGGGCATGTGTATCACCACCTTTCGATGTGGGTAATGTAATTATTATGAATAGATTAGAAAAAATATACAAGTGGTAATTGATATAAATTCAAGACCATTTACTCTAACATTCCCACAAATTCAAGTAGCCCTTCTTAAATCTCAAATGAAACAACTTAATACAACTATCACAGATATGATTTAACTTTATCTATTGATGACAAAATACTCTTATCTATTATCAGTTTACGGGCCTCATCAAGGGTTGCCCACTTGAAATCAATTTGTTCTGACTCGTCAAGTACAACTTCGCCTAACAAATATCCACATACAAAGCTTACCCCAAGATGCTCATCGTTATCTGGAGCACGATAGAAATGAAATGTGTTAACTGGGGCAATTACTTTTACTTTCAATTGTACTTCTTCCATAACCTCCCGATGAAGCGCATCCTCAAACGATTCGTTTTGCTCCACCCGACCGGTAAGAATTTCCCATTCCCCCGGAGCATGCTTACGTTCAAATGAACGCTTTGTAATAAGAATTTTCCCATCTTTGATGATCGCTGCTTCAATTGCAACATTAAATACCCCGGGCATAAAGACATAATACTACACAAAACCTTGCCCATCACCCTACGATATAATACAGAAATACTATGGCGCATGAAGACAATAAAAAGTGGTTCTACCTTATCCTTGCGCTCGGTGGATTGACCATCGCCCGCGGGTTTTATTTTCCCATCGCATGGCCAGTCACCAACTACACACTCTCTTACAGTTTTGGGTTCATTCGAAGAGGACTTGTTGGAAGCATAACAACTTTTTTATTAGGCGACGTTGCTTACACGTATCAATTTATTTATGTTCTGTCATTTTTAGTTTTTGGAACATTAGTTTTCTTACTGTTTTACCTTTCTTATAAATCATTACAAAGTCATAATATTCAAATTATTGTTTTACTTACGTTTTTTTCATCACCCGGGCTCGTATTTTTAGCAAACTCTATTGGATTTTTTGATCATATTGGACTTGTAGTCTCAATGATATTCATTCTTTATATCGGAAAGATTACATCAATATTTAAACCTATTACTACGTTTTTAATTACACTTTGTATTGGGTTTATTCTTATCCTTACTCACGAAGGGCTTGCTGTTCTTGTCGGACCCCTCATACTTTTTGCATTATTTTTTAGTTACCTCACATCGCCACAATTTATGCCAAAACAATTCATCCCTTTGCTAACAGCAACAGCTTTGCTAGGAATCATTTTTCTCTTATTTTCTTTTACCGTGACAAAGTATGGAACAATTACGCCTGAAACAAAAACCCTCCTTGAAGAGCATATTGCCAGTAAAGTTAACTTTGATTTCTCTCACATTTCAACAAACTCTATTAGTATTTCAACTGGTATGACCCTCGGATATATGTACAAATTCTGGGATCATTTGGCCCAAATTAGAGTCTTATTTACAACAATTCTCATAGCACTACCTTCCCTGATTGTTATGTTTTACGTTGGAATTGGTTTAATCATGTCATCAACTCTTTCCCATAAAAACATACTCCTATTCGGATACCTATTCTCATCACTTGCACCTTTTGCAATGAATATTGGTGGAACTGACATCCAAAGATGGAGCATGTTTGCTATCGTTACAACCTTTATTGCAACAATAATTATCAGCCGTCTTTCCAACCTAAAAGAAATAACAAGTCCCGTAATTCCCATTCAGGTTACCATCCTTATCGTTGCACTAAATATGATGACTATGAACTATTTAATAAACGACCGTGAAATCCACACGTTCCCATTCTTAAATGTAGTTAACTATATTGGAGATATTCGATTTGGAGATCAACAATTTCCACCTATTCCGGTTGAATAGGTGTACTGAGTTCATCTGGCACAACTAAATCTACTGCACTTAAAGTATCATCGACTTTAGTTTGTGGTTTATAACGTACAAGCGAAAATGTTCCTTTGATTGAGGCATACAAACCCCAAAGCATTGGTCCCCATACAACAAAATATGTCCCTGACATAAATTCGTACGTTACATATGTAATCAAGCTACCTCCCAATACCCACAATCCTCCCGTACGAATTTCTTTTTGCAAAACTTTTCGACCTTCATCTTTTGTTTTATATAAAAGAACCTGGGCAATAATAATGATTAATAACCCAACAACAATACCTACAATATATAAATTTCTCTCAAATAGATAATCGTCTATGGATGAATTTATTGCCGTTGCTAATGATCCTGTATAGATTTCATATCCTGCATCCAACCGATCAACACCGTTTCCCCATGTGCTCACTAATTCATCTTCTGACAACGTCTCGTCTTGGGTCATAAGTAAATCGACCCCTTCTGTCATAGCCAAAGAGGCGTCGCGTGCTAATTCCAAAACTTCTTTTGACGAATCATCTAAATCACTCTCAAATACAAAAAGACCATATTCATATATGCCTCGAGATGTTTCAAATTCAGAATAATTGTCGTATAAAATCGCAAGTTCAGAATCATAATCGTCAGATTCAACAAATGCGAGAGCCTGATCAATAATTTCGTAATCTAAATTGATTCGCACAACAGCTTCATCAAAATACTCTTCAACCGTCTGAGCAAAAACTGGAATAGTTGAAATAGAAAAAATGCCTACAACAAAACCCAAAACCACCAAACTACGCTTAATCATGGCGATATTGTAGCATGTTCATACGAAAGATTATGTAAGACACTAGTGCGTAGATAATTGTTGTTTATGCTCTGGGGTATTCTTTAACCCACAATTTTTATACTTTTTACCTGAACCACAAGGGCATGGATCGTTACGATTTATATTCTCATCTTCAGATTTTACGACTGGCTGTTGAGGTTCCTGCTGAGTTGGAGAATTCGTCCTAGCAGATTCTGCTGGAATTCGTTTTGCAGAGGAGGTTTTATTCATTTGAAACTGACCTAATGTTTGGTGCTGTCCTTTTGCATCCTCAACAATACGACCCACACTTCCAAGTTGGGGAATATCATCATTTACCTCAACCTTAATGTGCTTAAACCGTTGAATAATTTCGAAATCAATTTCACTAATTAACCGTTCAAACATCGCATACCCTTCGTTCTTAAACTCAACCAATGGATCTCTTTGACCATAACCCCGTAAACCAACCCCAGCCCTTAATTCATCTAAAGCATCAATATGATCCATCCACAACCTATCAATACTAGTTAAAAATACATACCGAACTAATTGGTTATACCGTTCCTCCCCTAATTTTTCTTTTTCATTTTGTATTTGATTTATAAACTCTTCAACCTCACTTGAATCAACTTCTTCTTCGAATTCATCATGATCATGGGTTACTACCAAAACCTTTTTGGCCTTTTGCAAAAGTTCATTGTGCAATTGACTCGAATCTTTTCCTAGTTGATCTTTTTCACCCATCTCTAATAAACGCCTACGACGTGCATAAATAATCTCCCGCTGTTTATTAATGACATCGTCATACTCAACTAAGTGTTTTCTAATATCAAAGTTATACCCCTCTACCTTTTGCTGAGAACCTTCAATTGTTTTGGAAATCATTCCACTTTCAATAGGCATATCATCAGGAATATTTAGCCTATTCATAATCCCAGCCATACGGTCTCCTCCAAAAATACGCATGAGGTTGTCATCCATAGCAACGTAAAATCGCGATATTCCTGGATCACCTTGTCTGCCTGCTCGACCTCGTAACTGATTATCAATGCGCCTTGCCTCATGACGTTCCGTTCCAATCACATACAACCCACCTGCTTCTTTTACACCATCACCTAGCTTAATATCGGTTCCGCGACCTGCCATGTTGGTCGCAACAGTAACCGATCTCTTTTGTCCTGCATCAGCAATAATATCTGCCTCACGTGCATGGTTTTTTGCGTTTAATACTTCATGTGTAATGCCTCTACGTTTAAGTAGCTGACTCACTAATTCATTATTTTCAACTGAAGTGGTACCTACTAATATTGGCTGACCTTGGCTTGAGACAGTCTCAATATCATCAACAATTGCTTTCCATTTTGCACGCTGAGTTTTAAAAATTCGATCTGGGTGATCAATACGAGCTGTTGGTCTATGAGTAGGAACTGATACAGAGTCCAGTTGGTAGATTTTGTGGAACTCCTCAGCTTCAGTCACAATTGTTGCACTCATACCGGCAAGTTTTTCATATAACCTAAAATAATTTTGAAAGGTTACCGTTGCAACTGTCTTACTTTCTTTTTGGATTGCAACGTTTTCCTTTGCCTCAAGCGCTTGGTGTAGTCCTTCAGAAAATCGACGACCTTCCATGAGTCGACCAGTAAATTCATCAACTATATGAACTTGTCCGTCCTGAACTACATAGGCAATATCTTTAATGTATGCGTACTGGGCCTTGAGTGATTGTTCCAAATGATGCGCCAATGTAAAATCATCAAACAAGTTTGTAATTCCTAGCCAATTTTCAATTTTTTTAACGCCAAGGTCGGTTAGAATTACTTGTTTTGCTTTTTCATCAAGTTCAAAATCGCCCGGATTAAGCCGTTTTACAAGAGATGCAAATTTAACATACAGTTCATTCGACTCCTCAGCAGGTTGCGAAATAATAAGAGGTGTGCGTGCCTCATCAATAAGAATCGAGTCTACCTCGTCAACAATGGTGAAATGATGAACCCCAACCTCCCCAACAGGATTGGTTTGAACCATATTTTCAAATGAATGAGCCATGTTGTCTCTTAAATAGTCAAACCCAAACTCATTGTTTGTTCCATACGTAACATCAGCAGCATATGCCTCTCTCCTTGATACCGGACGCATATATTTCCCATCACCAAAGGCATACTCTTTTGCGTTTGGTGTTTGATCAATTGCTTCTTCTGGTGTTAGGGAAAATAAGAATGATTGTTGATTATTATTAATACAACCAATGGTAAGTCCAAGCCTTGCATATACAAAACCCATCCACTCAGCGTCACGTTTAGCTAAATAGTCGTTGACGGTAACCAAATGTGCACCGCGACCAGTTAATGCGTTAAGATACATTGGGTGGACAGCAGCATGGGTTTTTCCTTCACCTGTTTTTTGTTCAGCAGCATATCCTCTGTGAAGTAAAATCCCTACCATTATTTGCTCATCGTATGACCGCTCACCGTAGGTTCGTTTGAAAACCTCGCGAACAAGAGCAAAAGCCTCTGGTACGATTTCATCTAAAATAGCCCGTTCATGCTGAATAAGAGAATCATGTAGCCCATCATCTTTATCCATTTGTTCACGAATTTTTTGTTTTAAAGACTTTGAATACTCCAGTAACTCTATATCAGACTTAACCTCAAATTCTTGTTCATAAGAATTTATATTTACTATCGTTGGATTAAGTGAATCTATCGTGCGCTGATTAGCATCAAAAACACGACGTAATATACCTAACATGTCGAGTGTATTGTAACATGAAAAAACGTGAGGCTAGAGAAGTTTTTTACCTTCCCTAGCCTCAGTATTTGTGATCTTCACCTTCAAATGGAACTCGTTTCTGGGTCCTTGTGGACTCCTCTTTTTCGAGAATACCCGATCAAACAACTTGGGCAAACCTGCTCGTCAATCCCAAAGAGCTTCCCGCATGATAGACACCTGTTTTGTGTATACACACGGGTGAATCTACGTGGATAAGACCTTTGTCTCATTCGTGACCCCTTTCGGAAACGGTTCCTCCAGAAACCCAAGCGAGTTAACTCTCGTTTTCCGGAGACATGTAACATTTCAGCCCCCTTTCATGTTTTAAACCTTTAAACGTACCTCCACAAAATGTCATTATACTATAACGTATTTGATTTTAGCTCTACACATAAGCCTTTCTATAAAACATTTTGACAATCACACCAAACCCACTTATTATTGGATAAAGAAATGAAACAGATATTTTATAGTTTTCTCCTTACGCTTGCGGTCACCCTTTTTATACCTTCTTCTGTTGAAGCAAAATCATACTCTATTACCCAAGACATCTTTGAACTTAAGATCCAGAAAGATGGATCTGTGGAGGTTATTGAACAATTGACATATGACTTTGACGGAAGCTTTAGTTGGGCCGAAATGTACATTCCAACCACCAAGGATTCCCGTAAGACACCTATCTCAAATTTCACAATAACTACAACTGATGGAACGCCCATCACCATTAATAGTGCAGCTCAAGGATACGAAGATTTTTATGCAAACTGGTCTTATACTGCCAAAGATGAACAAAAAACGTTTGTAATTCGGTATAGTATTGAAAATGCTGTAAGAACCTACACCAATGTTTCTGAATTGTACTGGAAAATAATCGGTCCTGATTGGGATGTTCCCCATAAGAATATTAAAGTAACAGTAACACTCCCTTCTCCTGCCCCTGCAACAAGTGATATCTATGTATTTGGACATGGTCCTTTAACCGGACAATCTGAAATAAAAGACAAACAAACCGTACTATTCACTGCAGATTCTGTTGCCTCAGGACAATTTATGGAAATTAGAACCATCTTCCCCTCAAACCTAGTTCCAGACTCAGTAGTTTCTGGCACCACTACTATAAATACGATCCTTGATGAAGAAAAAACATATGTTACGCAAACAATTAACGCAGCCAAATCAGCTCAACAAACTCAAACACTTATAGTTTTGTGGGCACTTATCTATGCTCCGCTTGCTCTCATTATCTGGTTTATCTGGTGGTACAAATTCTGGAAAAAAACTGGTGAAGAATACTCACTCCCAGATATCGAAAAATATATGAGAGATTTGCCATCAAATAGAAACCCGGCAGAAGTAGACTCCTTTTTATCACAAGGCAATAAACCTAACGTAAGGGCCTTTACGGCAACGATTTTTAGTTTAGCACAAAAGGGTTTCATTGAAATCACCGATAAACCAATCCAAAAAACGGGATTCTTTGGTACTAAACAAACATATGACACCAGATTAAAACGAAAAACGGATGAAAATATATCTACACTTGCGCCATACGAAAATGATGTCCTTACGTTTATCTTTACTACCGTTGAATCTTCACCTGACGGGATCCTCAAATCACTATTTGGAAAAGAACCAAAAGAAACTAAAACGGACAATGAGGTTACGATGGACGAAATTAAAGACTGGCTCAAAAGTAACCCGACAAAATTTCAAACATGGTTCAAATCATGGGCCGAGTCCATACAAAAAATGAGTGAGGATGTTATCGAGCCCGAAAGTATACAAGCCAATAAAAAGGCATGGATTGGAACATTGATCTTTACATTTGTTGGCCTTAACCCTTTGATAATCGTATTTGGTTTGATTCTCAACAGCCATATAAAACGATGGAAACAAAACTTAGCCAAAGAAGCACTCCAATGGAAATCATTTAAAAAGTTTTTAGATGACTTTGCTTCCTTTAAGGAATTACCACCAGAAAGCTATAAACTGTGGGAACACTATTTAGTTTTTGGAATTTTGTTTGGAAATGCGCAAGGGATAATAAAAATGCTTCCCGTTATTCTTGAAAACCCCAATGCATCGTATCCGCTGTGGTATCACATGACAACGATTAACGGAATTAGTGACATGACCCATACGGCAAGTTCAATATCTCAACTCTCTAATTCACTCAATGTATTAACATCAGAATTAAATACTGCCTCAACTTCAGCTGCACACTATTCTTCAGGAAGTGGTGGCGGATTTTCGGGAGGAGGAGGGGGTGGCGGTGGCGGTGGCGGCGGTGGCGCAGGGTAACGAAAGACCTCATGTCTTTCGTTACGGAAGTGCCAAGTAAGGCACTTCCTGGAGTATTCAGTGGCTAGGAAGGATATCGTGGATATTCAGGCAAATGCGATTTTTACCAAACACAAGGTCTTGAGTTTTACCTAATACTGAAAATACATACAAATATCATCACCATTTTGTGCGACATTGTATGAAGTTATTGTTCCATCAGGCCCAGCTGAACAAACGGAAGATTGATAAGCCCCACTCTCAGTATCAGGATGTCCATCATACAAATATCCTCGTCCCCATGGATCCAATGGAATAGACTCAACATATTCAGGAACAAGCCCACTTGCATCCCACAAGGCAGTGGTAAAGATATTGCCTGAAGCATCTGCAGGTACGTTTGCCTGTTCTAAAACACGGTACCTTTTAATCGCATCAAACAATTCCTTGATATCACTTTGAGCCTTCCCAACTCGAGAATTTTCGAGAGAACCTTGATAGCTCGCTATTCCAATGCCTGCTAACAAGCCGATGATAACAATTACGACCAAAAGTTCAATAAGCGTAAATCCTTTGAAACTGTGCATTTTTTAACTATAACTAACTATGCGCGTTTATAATAGGGTACGTAGAATATTATTCGTAGTACTTACAAATATCGTCACCATTTGGCACTACGTTGTGAGATGAAAAAGTCTGGTCAGGACCCGCAGAACACACTGAAGTTTGCCATTGCCCTGGTTCTGAAACTGGACTTCCATCATAAAAATACGGTGTCCCCCATGGGTCAACAGGAACACTTTCCAAGTACTCTGGAACTAGTCCAGTTGCTGCATCTTCCCACACAGCAACGGTAGAAATATTGTTTGGTGGTGGCCAATGCCCTTCTAATACAGAGTACCGTTTGACCGCATCAAATAGCTCTTTTACATCACTTTGAGCCTTCCCTATGCGAGATCTTTCGAGTGAACCTTGATAACTTGCAATACCAATCCCTGCCAATAAACCAATAATGACAATGACAACCAGAAGTTCAATAAGCGTAAATCCTTTGGGGCTGTGCATAAATTAATTGTATCTTATATCCCGAGGAAAATCTACTATATGCTTTTGTGGTAAGAAAACTGAACATACAGAGCATATATGACACTGCTCGTTAACATACCAATTAACGCACCAACAATGACGTCTATAGGGTAATGAACAAATAACAATACTCTTCCAACTGCAACCAAAACTGCAACTCCAAACCACACCTTGCGATTTGTATAATTATGGAGCCACAGTGTTGTAGCAATTGCAAACGCAACAGCTGCATGTCCCGATGGAAAAGATGCATAAGGGTTAACAGGTAACGTTAGCAGCTCAGTACCCAATGCCTGGAATGGTCGTGCCACAGGAAAAAGATACTTAATGATCGATACCCCAGTCCATGCGACCAACCCAGAAAAAAACAATTCAATAAACGTGCGCTTATGAGGTAAAAATAACGTTTTTAATCCAACAAAATATAAAACAATAAGTAATATCTCTCCAAAAAAGAGTCCAACTATCTGATACAGACTTATCATGACACTAATAATAGTACAGAAACTGCTAGAGCCAAAACAATACGATACACAATGAAAATTTTAAGAGAATTGGTATTTAAGTATTTTAGCAACCAGTTAATTGCCCATACCGCAACGACAAACGTTACGATTCCTGCAATTCCAACAAAACCCCAATCCACATCTGGAGTTTGAACCAAGTCGACAAGTTTAAAAATACCTGCACCAAAAGTAATTGGTCCACCTAAAAGAAACGAAAACTTAGCAGCCACATGTCGAGGAAGTCCTCGAAACATACTCGCTGTAATGGTAACTCCCGATCGTGATGTACCTGGAATGAGTGCGATTGACTGAAACAGTCCAATAATAATTGCATCGAGCTCACCAATTTGTGAAAGGTTTTTGTCTGCTGTTTCTGACTGTCCAACAACTTTGACCTCTGTATAATTTTGCTCAACCCACCACATAAAAACTGCTACACCAATGAGCATGACAACAACAACCCACGGGGAGCGTAAAACATCTTCAATGAGAGAGTCAAAAAGTAGTCCCAAACCTACGGCAGGAATAGAGGCAATAATTATTTTACGTAGTAACCTACTCTTTTTCCATGACCGAAGCATGCTAAACCACTCCGCTCTAAAATAATAAAAAATCGCTAACGCAGTTGCTAAATGTAGCACCGCATCAACTGTGAGCCCTTGATCTTGCACATTAAAAATCTGAGGCAACAGTAACAAATGACCAGATGATGAAATAGGGAAAAACTCAGTTATCCCTTGAATTATTCCTAGTATTATTGCGTATACATAATCCATTGTCTTGATTATAGCCCCTCACCTATCTCTCACAAGCCACTGATCTCTCCAGGAAGTGCCTTACTTGGCACTTCCTTTCGGCCTACGACCTCACCCAATAACATCTTTCCCCACCCATTCCCTCAAAACTTCAGGAACGATTACACTGCCATCCTCCTGTTGATAGGTATCTAAAATGGCAGCAATTGGACGAGTGTTTGTTATTGCCGTTGCAGAAATAGTATGTGGGTATACCGTTTCACCATCCTTGTTTTTATAACGAATATTAAGACGCCTTGAGTGGTAGCTAGCAAGATCAGAGTTTGAATGTGTCTCCATCCACGTCTGTTGACTGGGGAGCCACACCTCAACATCCCACTTTCTATGGGTGGCAAGGCCTACATCTCCTGTACACATCTCAAGTACATGATAGGTAAGTCCAAGCTCTTGTAATATTTCTTCTTCGATTTCTAAAGCCTCTTTCATATACGCTTGAGAAGTTTCAGGCGTTGTAAAATAGATCATTTCAACCTTATCAAATTGATGAACACGTTTTATTCCTCGCACATCCTTACCCCACGAACCAGCCTCAGATCTAAAACATGATGAAACCCCAGCATACTTAATGGGAAGATTGTTACCATCAAGCATATCGTCCATATGATACGAAACAAGGGCCTGTTCAGATGTCCCTACAAGGAATCGACGCTGTTCATCTTCTATCGTCTCACCTTGTGTTAGTTCATAAACCTGGTCATTCTCAGCTGGAAAATATCCGGTTCCATACAAAGGCCGTGATTTCACAATCACAGGTGGAATCATGAGGCTAAACCCACGCTGAGTAACTTTTTTAATTGCAAAACTCATCAACCCCCAATGAAGTAATGCTGCATCGCCTTTAAGAAAGCTAAAGCGAGAGCCTGAGATCTCACCACTTTTGGTTACATCAATTAAATCTAAACGTTCACCGATGTCAAGATGTGACTGAGCGTCAAAATTGAATATTTTCTTTTCTCCCCATACCTTTATCTCCTTGTTTCCTGACTCATCTGACCCAATTGGCATGCTTTCATGAGTAATATTTGGAAACCAATCCATATGTAATTGCCATTTCTGGTCAACAACACGAAGATTATCTTCGATTTCTTTGATCTGTTCTTTTACCTTCCTACCTTTCTCAATTTCTTCAGAAGATGGTTTTTGTGTTTTTTGTGCACCGATATTCCTTAAGGCACGTAACTTCTCGACCTCTGTTGTTAGCTCACTTCGTTTTTTATCAAGTTCAAGGAAAGCATCAACATCAAACTGTTCGCCTTTAAGATTACGATTTGTAATATTTTGTTTTAAGACCTCTGGATTGTTACGAATAAATGAAATGTCTAACATATTTTATGCTATTCCAGTTACGACGTGGATGACCCAACTGCCTCAAGAATATACACTTTAATAAACATAAATACAATACCAACAGCCAACAAAACTCCGTATAACGGCGTCTTTGCAATTACCCATCCATAAAGACTCCCGAGAATTGAAAGTGCCAATAATCCATTTCCAAGATTAATACTAAAAGACTTAAAAAAATGCCACACTTTTGCTATACCTTTTGAGGAATCATACACACTCACATGCTGTAACATCAAATCAGCCTTTGGTAACTCATCTTTTATTACCTCGATTACAAAAGCAAAACTCTCATCTGTTGAAACTAACTTAATATTCTCTGGATCATAAAATGGTGGTGCTACATAATGATTTTTTATTGCTCGAATAATAAATGACCCTGGGTTTACATTAAAACCATACTGCCCTAACCTGTTTGAAAATGTGACTTTTATGACTTCTTTGCTATCTTTATCCAAAAGCTCAACAGCTGCAAGTGGAATAATGTTTTTTGACACTGTTTCGCTACACAAACCCCAAACCGGTGTGTTACGTGCCAGACGAAAATCTGACAACAATTCATGAAGCAAAAAAGCGGGAAGATTCCAATAATACTTAAGAGGTAATCGTATCTCCACAAGTAAAATAGCAAACCCAAATGCTAAACCCACTAACACAACTAGTAATAATCGTTCTTCAACGAATGAAACAAGCGTGGGATCAGATTGTAAAGCCTCTAGAAATTCAAAAACCCCTTGTATTATCTGCATACTACCGTAATGATATCATAATATCCCGTCTAAATAGACAGGCAAAGATTGCAGTAAAAGAATTGATCCCCCTTTGCTATAATGACATTATGGATGATTCTACACAACCTATTGAAATAATTCGATCAGAAAAACTAAAAAAAATAGCAGCAATTCGTGACCTTGGATATAACCCGTACCCAGCAGTTCTTGAATTCAAGATAACCCCGATTAGTACGGCTACCCAAAGCACCGATGGTGAATCAGCACATGTTGCAGGTCGACTCACCAGTATTCGTGGTCATGGAGGAATTAAATTTGCAGATATTGCCGATGAAACAGGAACGATTCAACTTGCATTTAAAGATGATATCTTATCCCCCACACAACGTGAACTTCTTGGGCTTATGGACCCTGCAGACTTTGTTGAAGTTTCGGGAGAATTATTTACTACAAAAGCTGGAGAACTAACAATTAAGGTTACTGCTTTTAATCTTTTATCAAAAGCAATTCGCCCTCTTCCTGATAACCATGAAGGAATTAAAGACAAGGAAGTTAGATACCGCAAACGATATCTGGACCTCATGATTAATCCAGAAACACGGCGTATTTTTTCTATTCGCCACAAAATTGTAAAAGGGATTAGGACCTTCCTTGACGAAAAAGGCCTAACCGAAGTTGAAACGCCTGTTCTTCAACCACTTTATGGTGGCGCTAATGCAAAACCATTCACCACTCACATTAACGCCCTTGATACTGATGCATACCTTCGAATTGCTTCTGAGTTATACCTAAAAAGACTTGTTGTTGGAGGAATAGAAGGCGTTTATGATATTGCGAAAGATTTTAGGAATGAAGGTATTGACCAAACCCACTACCCTGAATTTAGTATGCTTGAAACCTATATCCCCTATATTGATTATCACGGAATGATGGATGTCATGGAAGAAATGATGCGTTACCTTGCTTTTGATGTGTTAGACATGAATTCTGTAACTGTTCATGATACTCAAGTTAACCTTAAAGGTGTGTGGAAACGGGTAGTCATGACTGACCTTATTCAACAAAAACTAAACCTTGATCCCCTGACAAAAACCCAAAAAGAGCTTGAGGTTTTTGCTCGTGAAAACCACCTTGAGTTTGCAAATACGATTACAAAAGGTGAACTTATCTTTTTAATATTCGACAAACTTTGTGCAGATTCCCTGATTGATCCAACATGGGTTATTGACTACCCACAAGAAATGAGTCCATTGTCAAAACAACATAGAGAAAAAGAGGGCTTTGTGGAACGCTTCGAACTCTACATTGGGGGAGTAGAGATCATGGATGGCTGGAGTGAAATTAACGATCCTATTGAACAGCGTGCCAGGTTTGAGGCTGAAGCATACCGAAACCTTGGAGATGGTGAGCAAGCACAACCAATTGATGAAGACTTCTTAGAAGCAATGGAACATGGTCTCCCCCCATTCGCAGGAATTGGAACCGGAATCGAAAGATTAACAATGTTCTTTACCAATAACTGGTCCATTCAGGAAGTAATATTATTCCCTTTCAAAAAACCATTACCAAAAGACGAACCTAAAACTCAAATCAATGAAAATATTGATGGTTTACCTTCACGTGACAAAGCACATGAGCTCCTTACCAAACATGTAACAGATGACTACCAACGACTACACGCAAAAATGATTGCTGCAGTTCTTGAAAACTATGCTATTAAAAATGGTGAAAATATTGATTTATGGTATCTTACCGGACTACTACATGACCTCGATTACACAGAATATCCAGTAGAACACCCTCAAAAAGAATGCGACTGGTTTGTTGAATGGAACTATCCCCAACAACTGATTCATGCGATTGAAGCCCACGCACATGAACGAACTAACGTTAAACCTCAGACAACACTCGCAAAAATGTTAGTCGCTACGGATGAAATAGCTGGTGTTATGTACGCATACGCCAAGTTACGCCCCGAAGGATTTGTTGGTATGAAACCATCTTCATTTAAGAAAAAATTAAAAGACAAGTCCTTTGCACCAAATATTTCGAGGGAAGATATCGAATATGCGCTTTCACATCTTGAAGGTGATGAGTCTGACCACTTTGCACTTATGATCGAGGTCTTTTGTTCAATGCCCGAACTTAAATCTGTTCACGCGGAAAAAATATAGAATTTCTATTTCTATGAATGAATCTTAATTATCTTATATTCAACAGAAGTATGAGGGAGCTTGATTTCAACAATATCTCCTTCTTTAAGACCCATCAGACTAGTTCCAACCGGGCTCTCATGACTAACCCTTCCAATTGTTGGATCAGCTTCTATTGACCCAACAATAGTAAGTGTCTGTTCTTTTCCTCGAACATCAACAGTAATGGTAGATCCAAGTTCAATATGTGCCTTTCCTGCAATATCTGACTTATCAACCACCTGTACTTTTTCTAAAACTTCAGTAAGTTCCAACAATCTTCCTTCAATAAGATTTAGTGCCTCTCTGGCAGCATTATACTCATCGTTATCTTCTAAACTACCCATATCTCTGGCATGTTTTACTCGAACAAGCGCTTTAGGTTTACTCTCAGCTTGCAATCGTTTTTTTTCATCTAAAAGATTGTTGTAGCCTTCCCTTGTTACGTAATAAGTGTGATCGTCCATATTTTTATGATATTGATGTTATCTCATATTCAACAGAACCTTGTGGCATAGTTAATGTAACAGTATCCCCAACAGACCTACCAATTAATGCACTTCCTACTGGAGATTCCGCCGAAATCTTGCCAATGGAAATATCTGACTCCTGTTCACCAACAACCATGAATTCACGAGTTGCACCATTGTATGTAACCTCAACTGTAGATCCGTGCTCTACCTTATCAAGTGAGCCAGATTTTTTAGAAATCTTTGCGTGTTTTACAATATGCTGGATTTCCTCAATTCGACCTTGTATTACAGCCTGCTTCTCACGAGCAGCATGATATGCGGCATTTTCTCGCAAATCTCCCAACGTTCGAGCCTCTTCCATGTATTTAATAATATTCGGACGTTGAACTGTGATTAAGTCATTAAGCTCTTGTGTAAGACTATCGTATCCACTCTGTGTTAGTAATATTTTTGGGTTACTCATTTGAATAAAATTTACCTGATAATGATACCAGACGTCATCAAGTGGCACGCAATACATAGCCGTTACGCATGGCACTAGCTGGGAAAATATCTACTCTATCCTTATAAACAATTCCTTCTTACCCTGCTATAACAACCTAAAACAGAAACAGTACACAATCAACAAAAAACCATAAAAAAAATTTATGAATTATTCCTAGTTTTAATCTTGTTATTTTAACTTTTGGTCAACAACCCAAGCGTTATATAAAATAAATATAACAGCAACCACAGGAACTGAAAGAAGTGCTCCCATAGGTCCACCAAGTTTTCCACCAATTAAAAGAGCTATTAATACAACGAGTGGGTCTAATCCAACAGCATGCTTCATAACTCGTGGTACAACTATACTTCCTTCCAACTGTTGAATAAGAATGAAAGCAACAACAACGACCACTACCTGTACTGGTGAAACCGCGAGAGCAACAAGTATTGCTGGTATAGCAGAAATAATAGGACCAATAATTGGAACAATTTCCAAAATACCTGCAATAATTGCCAGCGGAAGAGCAAAGGGCAGCCCAATCACTCGTAAAATAAGGTATGTTACCACACCAATAATTGTCATGAGAATTAATTCTCCTCGCAACCATGATCCCAACTTACTGTCAATCAAAGTAAATAGATTCTTATAATTTTTTTTATCATTTGTAGGAATAACTGCAACTAAAAACTTATGGATACGTTCATTTTCAAGTGAGAAGTAAAACGTAAAAATTAACATCATTATTACATCAAGAACACCACCAAACACGCTTGCTCCAAACCTAACAGCATCAAGCGGTACCGTTACCAACTGTTTAGAAATCGTAGATAACGCATCAAGAATATACGGTTGAAATGGGGTACCTTCAATATTTAGACGAACAATTGATTCCTGTACAAACATTGGTACAGCACTAAAAAACCGCTGCATTTCACCCAAAAAAGGACCAAAGGTTAACCCCATACCAACTCCGACAATCAAAATAATAACAAGATAAACACTTACAACAGATGCCCAGCGAGGTAACCCATACTCCTCAAAACGCTTTACTGCCGGCATAATCGCAGCCATTATGATATATGCTATAAATAGCATTATTGCAATATCCATAAGCCAATATAAAAGAAAACCAAGAATACTCCAGAACATAATCTGCTTTAAAAGGCGAGCATCAAACGTTAAGGTGGCCATATCTACTTATCATACCATCTCTTAACACCTTCAACCACAAATTTTTCATACCCAGGCTCTAAAATATTTACCCAGGTTCTTTGTGGTCTTCTCCTTAGCCAATGGACTTGCTGACGAATATATGTATGAAGCTCACCAATAATTACTTGCTGCATTTCAAGAGATGTAATCTCTGATGCTATATATTTTTTGGCTGTTCTAAAAAGGAGTCCCTCCAATAACCGAGTCTGCGGAAATTCACGTATAAGATATTCTGTTTCATCACCCAATACGTTACTTTCAATAAGTTTTTGAATCCACTTGTCACTACGACGATATAATTCAGGATACTCAGAAGTTAGAACATACTCATAAATATCAATGTCTGACTCAGACCGAAGAGGTGAGAATGTTAATCCATCTTTAACACTTCCAACCTCACTTGCTACCTCTATATACCTTATAAGCCTTTGGGGATTGTTTTGGTCTGATTTGTTAAGAGAATTAAAACAGACTGGATCAACAGATTCTAATACCTTAAGTAGTTGATCACTAGTTTTTTCTCGCAAACTATTTCGAAGGATTTCATTTGGTCCCACGGTACTGTACGAGGCATGTCCTAACAGTGCATCTACATAAAACCCAGTTCCACCAACAACAACTGGAACCTTACCACTTTTCCATGCGTCATAAATAATGTCACATGAAGATAATACAAACGTAGTAACGTTATACTCTTGGTCCGGAGAAACAACATCATACCCATAAATTGTTACGCCATCCTGTAGCCAATACCCGTCATGCTTTACAAATTTTCCTTGAGTAGTATCTGGAGAAATTTTATTCGTAACATAATCAACACCCTTATATACCTGCCTTGAATCAGCAGAAATGATTATTCCGTTTATATATTGTAAAACTTCTATCCCCAATGAGGTTTTTCCTGTCCCTGTCGGTCCCGTTATCACAATAATTGGTTTTACCATAATTTGTTTTTGAAATATTGAATTAGCCTCCATATACACTTACAGAAAAACCCCAATTAAGGGGTTTTTCTGTAAGCATAAATGCTTAAAACGGTTTCCTCAACGAGATTACTTTACAGCTTCTTTAAGTGCTGAACCTGCTCGGAAAGCAGGAGTAACTTGTTCAGGGATATGGATAGGTTCACCCGTCTGTGGATTGCGACCCATACGTGCTGCGCGAGTACGTACTAAGAAAGTCCCAAAACCAGTAAGAGTTACTTTATTACCTTTTGCCAATTCTTCTGTAACAACACCGAGAAGTGCGTTTAATGCATCTTCTGCAGCGCGTTTAGTAAGATCAGCGCGTTCTGCCAATTCTTCAACAATTTGTGATTTGGTCATTTGAGATTCACCTCCCTTCACTAGAGTATTAACTCCTTGTGATGATGTCCTTTAAACAATGATACCTTCACAAGACGTCCAGTTACCATCTCAAACCTACACTTATCCTTAGATACCCTTTCATGATGCTTCAATCTCACCACGAGCGTACCATTCCTTTATTTTTCTGTCAAGCGATTACCTTATCACAGCGGGAAAACTCAGTGATCATGCCCTTCTTATCGAAACCAACTTTAATAGAATTAAAAACTTTTGGCCCCTCATACTCCCACACAAATGGGTCCGTTCTCCCCTCTACAAAGCGATCTACTATAATATCTGTCTTTACACCAAGCACTGAATTTTGAGATCCAACCATCCCTGCATCAGTTACGTAAAATGTTCCGTTGGGAAGTACCTGCAAATCTGATGTCGGCACGTGAGTATGTGTTCCAAAGACTCCGTGAGCTCTTCCATCAACATAATTCCCAAACGCCTTTTTTTCACTGGTAGCTTCTGCATGAAGATCCACCAAAACAATTGACCCTTCTGGAACATCCTTATACAGTTCATCAAATTTGATAAATGGATTTAAGACTGGCTCTCTCATAAATACTTCTCCTTGAAGATTTATTAGCGTTACCAATACACCGTTATGCGTAGTAAATGTAATAACTCCCGATCCTGGCATTTCACCGTTATAGTTTGCTGGCCGCAACAACCCATAGGTTTGATCGATAAGTAATTTTTCATACCCATTCGTACGAAAAACATGGTCACCACTTGTAAAATAATTCACGCCAGCATTATTCATCTCAAGCAAACTTTTTTCATTAACTCCACGTCCACCTGAAATATTTTCGGCATTCGCAATAACAAGATCAATATTGTTATCAATAATCAACTGAGGAAGAATCGTTTCTACAGAACGACGCCCTGGTCTGGCAACAATATCACCAATAAATAAAACGGTTAATTCATTGTGATGGGTTGTGAAATTCATAATAATACGAAACTATTACCTTATTACCTACCAGCCCCAAAGCCATTAGTGTGGTTTTGCAACTGCAGATGCAATAAGTTCTCTGACTACGGTAACTTTAATTGGTGCAGGAAAATTCGTAATCTGGTCATGTATTTTTTTAGAAATATCATGGGCAAGTTTTACCATTTCCGCATCAGTAATAAGTGCTGGATTTACAATCACACGAACTTCTTTACCGGCAGATATTGCAAAACTTTTATCAACACCTGAAAACGAATTTGCAATTGTCTCTAACTCTTTTATACGTTTTACATACCCTTCATAATCTTCTTTCCTGGCACCTGGACGTGAACCTGAGATTGCATCAGCAAGGTACATAATCACGGCTTCTGCAGTTGGGAATTTATCTTCATGATGATGCTCAAATGCTTGAACGATCTCCTCATCAATACCATACCGCCTTGCAATCTCAGCCCCAACAACAGCATGACCTTTATCTGTCTCAGCTGTAACCGCTTTACCCATGTCATGAAGCAAACATGCCTGACGCACAACCTCAACATCTGCGCCAACCTCAGTTGCAATTGCAACACCGATTTTTATAACTTCAAGTGTGTGATCAATCATGTTTTGACCGTAAGAGCTTCTAAACTTAAGTCTTCCAAGAAGCATGGTAATCTCTTCAGGCATTCGTGCAACTTTAGCACGGAACAAAAAGTCTTCTCCTGCTTCTTTAACAATTTGATCAACTTCCCCTTGGGCCTTTTCAAGTTCTTCTGTGATTCGTGTTGGCTGTATTCTGCCATCAGCGACCAATCGTTCCATTGCAATACGTGCAATTTCGCGTTTTACAGGATCAAAGCTTGAAACAGTAACCGTAGGTTCACCTGGCTCACCAATGTCTACACTTACACCTGATGCATCCTCAAACGATTTAATATTTCTCCCATCTTTACCAATAATTCTACCTTTCATTTCTTCTTCAGGAAGATCAATCGTGTTAATGGTATATTCCCCAACATTTTCAGTACCAACCCTTTGCATTGCAGTTATAAGAATATCCCTGGCCTTTTTATCGGACTCAAGACGAATCTGTTCCTCATTATCACGAATCTTGATTGCAGCCTCTGAAGCAAGTTCTTTTTCAAGAGCGATAGAAAGCTCTTTTTTTAGATCACTCACAGTTTCAGGTGATACCTTGGAAACCTTATCAATAAAGTCTTGTCTTGTCTGTGATAATTCTGTTAACGTTGATTCGTAGCGAGAAATAAGGATTGTGAGGGTTTCCTCTTGTTTGGTAGCTGTCTCGAGCTTCTTATCAGCTTCTTCACGCACTTTTAGTGCTTCATCTTTAGCCTCAAGCACTACTTCGCGCGCTTCAGTTTTAATATCTTTTGCTAACTGGTTATCACTCACAAAAGACTGTAGAAGTTCTTCTAATCTTGTCGTATCTGCCATATCGGGCCTATTGTAGCACAGTTTTGATAGCCTCCCAAGAATAACCCCGCCGTTTTAGGTAATTTACCAACCGTGTTTTTTGCTTCTCATCCGTTAAATCATATTTACCTTTTACCGCCTGGGCGTGAGTTGAAATATTTTCAGTATCAGACTGAGACTCTTCCATCCACACTCGTTTAGTCAGTTGGGAACTAATCCCCTTTTGCATTAACTCTGAAGTAATACGCCTCAATCCACTCGGTTTATTTTTTGATGTCCGTTGTTCAATCCACCATTTCACAAACTCTTCATCGTTTACATAGTTATATTCCATGAGCTTGTGGATAATTCGCTCAATAAACTGTTCCTTTCGCTCTTTTTCATCGGGTTCTTTAAATAGATCCCGTTTATACATTTTTTCTGACATGTGATCGTGAATCTCTTTTGACGAACGGGGACGACGGGATAAATAATCTAGAGATTTATTAAACATTGCACCAAAGTCAGACTCATCCTGAATACGTGAAAGATCGCTTGGTTCTAACTCATCACCTTTTTTTATATGAAGTCGAATAAGTGTATCTTCATCAATGCCGGTAAAAAATTCATCATCAACAAAAATATTATATCTACTCTTGTTCTTTTTCTGTACTGAGATTGAAGTGATTTTAGGCATTATTTTTGCTCCTTATACTTAGTCCTATCATAAATGCCCCAATTACCATAATTACACACGCAAAAAAAATAAAACCGATTTGATACGTAGAGACCTGCGAAACTGCACCAAACAATACATAAACGATAATAACGCCGACCTCCGTCAGAAACCCATTTATTGAAGAGACGGTTGCACGAGTAGCTGATTCAATTATATCTTGTAATTTCCCTTCAAACACAATCTGCACAATCGTAAAAAGAAACCCAAAAATAACAAGAAAAATAAGTACCCACATTTCAAATATATATGCAGCACAAAAAAGAAAAATCCCGTTAAGAGTAAATAGCGCATAAAAAAACATGTTAGACCTCTGACTAAATTTGTATGCAACATAACTCGCACATGCTTGTACACCGCTTATAATTGCCAATAATATTCCCAGCCCAGTATCCGGCAAATGTACTTCATGGGCAAATATAGGCCAATATTCATCAAGAGCACCTCCAAGAGAGAGTACAAATGCAAGGAACATTACTATCTTTAAAATCACTTTATTGTTGGTAATGTTTTTCACACCTTCTTTCAATAAGCTGAAATATTCCTTTTCGTGAGTTGATTGAATAATGGGAACCTGCGGCAACTGCAAGACAGCAAATCCTGAAACCACCACAGAAAAACAACTCAATAGCAATACCACTTGATACCCATAATGGATCGCAAACGATGCACCTAGAGATGCACACACAATCGCAATAAATGATAATGTTTTGGCGCGTCCATATACTTTTGTGAACTGTTGTTCCTGTTTCAAACGAATAAGTTCATCGTAAATGAGTGCCTGAAACGTACCAGACGTCAGTGCACTTTTTATACCCCACAAGACAAACCCTGCTGCAAAGCCCCAAAACGTAGGGTACAATAACCATATTGCATACCCTACTACGCGGATTAGCTGTCCTAAAAATAGGATGTTTTTTCTTGAATACATATCAGCCCACACACCCGAGGGAACTTCGAATAATAATGAAGTCACGGACCAGACACCCAACAATACCCCCACTTGCCATGGCTGCATCGAAAAATCAGTGAACATAACAGCATACAGTGGATAAATTAATACAAAGTCGTCAAAAAACTTGTACGCATAAATCTTCCATAGGAAATCTTTCATAAATCAACTATAGCAAGTTTACAATATGCTTTCTGTTTAGCTACTTGTTTACAAACTTGCTTGTACGTTACCCCCAGGTAAATAGTCAAAACATTCATGTTGTGAGGTAACAATATAACAGGACCAATAGTAAAACTAGATCTACTTCTTCTTTTCTTCTTTTTCGGTTTCGACAGGAACCTCTTCAATAGGAGCAGTTGAATCCACAGGTTTATCTTCCACGTCTTCCTCAGCACCAATAACAAGTGGAGCTCCTTGTTCCTTCATTTTAAGTAAAATCTCTCGCTCAATCTTAGTTGCAAGTTCTGGCTGTTCATTAAACAATTCCTTTACAGCCTCACGCCCTTGACCTAGGCGCTGTTCACCATAGCTAAACCACGATCCAGCTTTTTGTATAACTTCAACATCAACTCCAACATCAAGAATACTTCCAACACGTGAAATGCCTTCGCCAAACATAATATCAAATTCTGCTATCTTGAATGGAGGTGCAAGTTTATTTTTTACTACTTTAACTCGAACACGGTTCCCTAAATCTTGATCTCCTTGTTTGATTGAACTAATCCTCCTTATATCCATACGAACACTTGAATAAAACTTAAGCGCATTTCCACCAGTTGTTGTTTCTGGATTTCCAAACATAACACCAATCTTCATGCGCAACTGGTTAATGAAAATTATAGTGCAATTAGACCTACTTATTGCTCCGGTAAGTTTTCGCAAAGCCTGACTCATTAACCTGGCCTGCAAACCCATATGAGAATCACCCATTTCACCTTCAATTTCAGCACGTGGAACTAGAGCGGCAACTGAGTCAACAACAATAATATCTACCCCACCTGACCGTACAAGTGTTTCAGCAATCTCTAATGCTTGCTCACCGGTATCTGGCTGGGAAACTAATAGATCGTCTAAGTTAACTCCAATGTGCCCTGCGTATACAGGATCAAGAGCATGTTCAGCATCAATAAATGCACCAATCCCACCCATTTTCTGCATATTCGCCAAAACATGAAGAGCAAGAGTTGTTTTACCACTAGATTCTGGACCGAAAATCTCAACAATCCTTCCTTGAGGAACGCCACCAATACCAAGAGCTAAATCTAGGGCAATTGAACCTGTTGGTATAGACTTCATACCCTCTCCGCGTCCAGCCTCATTGAGTTTCATAATGGAACCCTTACCGAATTGTTTTTCGATTTGGTCCATCGCTAACTTGACTGCTTCTAATCGTTCGCTAGTTGCCATTGTTTATAGAGTATATCACACACCCATGGAGTGTAAATAGGCAGATATATAATCCCCATTTCGTCGTTTTACCAGTTACAAATTACTAATTATAATCTTTTTCTAACCCATCTTTCGTGCGACTTTATCCACGTCATTTCTTATTGCGTCGACATCTCGCTGAATTCTCTCAAGAGTTTCATTGGTCTTTTTTAGCTGTTCGAGGATTGCAGTCTCAACTCCAGCAGGATCTTGTGTATTTTCTCCAAAATTAAATGCCATAATGTAGTCACCCCTTTTCGGAAAATTTTAACTTCATAAATTATAAATCGTTTCCTGTATATGACAAATTAAAACTTTTATTGATGAGCGGAAAATCTGGTACTACATTGTGGGCTCCCGCATGCCCAACTAGAGGCCAATTCACCCATGAGGGGTCTCGTGGCGCAACTCTCCCTATGTTGCCATCATTATCGGTAGTGACAAGATAAAGAATTTCTCCACGCCATCCTTCGACTACACTTAGAGCAACGGCATTCTTCCTAAATATATTACTGCTCTCAGCACACAAAGGTCCATCAGGTAGTACCTTTAATGCCTGTTCGATGAGTTTGATTGATGCGCGAACCTCCTTGACACGAACACAAAATCTTGCATGCACATCTCCGCTTTGCTCAGTTTCAATTTCAGTAAACCCTAATTCGTTGTATGCCGCGTAAGGAAAATCAACTCGCGAATCATTTTTAATGCCAACCGCCTTAGCCACAACTCCTGTTGCACCATAGTCCTCTACGATTTTACGTGACAATTCGCCTGTGCCTTTGAGACGATTAATAAGCGAAGTACTATTTTCGGCTATGTGAATAACTTCGTTAAAATCTTTCAGTATCCTTCCCAACTCTTTAGCTAGGATTTGTTCCTCTTCACTCCTTATGTCTTTAACAACTCCACCACAAACATTGACTCCACGTAAAAATCTACTTCCGGTTAGCCGTTCATTAATCTGCATAACCATTTCTCGTAGTCTTGCGCCATGCGCGCCGCCAAAATTAAAACCCGTGTCTATCATAATAGCGCCAATATCACCAAGATGATTAGCTAACCTTTCTAACTCAGCATAAATAACGCGCACATACAGGGCCCGCTTTGGTGGAATAGTTTCTGATAGTTGTTCCAATGCCTGACAAAAAGCTAGTGAATGGCTGAAGGAACTGTCACCAGAAATTTTTTCTGAAAGGAGAATCTTCCCTTCCCGTGAGAGAGTTTCAAATAATTTTTCACTACCTTTGTGGGTAAATCCAAGACGGGGTTCGAGCAAGATAATCTCTTCACCGGCAACGCTAAATCTAAAATGACCAGGTTCAATAATTCCGGCGTGAATCGGACCAACCGGTATCTCATATATTCCCTCGCCATCAACCTCATGAAATTGATACGTTCCGATCGCTTCTTTTGGTCTGATATTCCAAAGAAAATCTTTTCGGAGCGGATAGGTATCTACCGGCCAATTTTCATGAAGAATAATTGGTCGCGAATCAACATTTCCAACCGGATTTAACCCAAAAAAAGTTTTAATTTTTCTCTCATAATTCCACGCCCCAAGAATGATAGAAGATAACGATGGGAATTGTTCCGTATTTTTCAATTCAATAAACGGAACAATGAATCCGTGTTCTTCGGGCGAACCAAAGACATACCAGATCCTAAAACATCCTTTTTCTTTTCTTTCATCCGTTGCAGTAATCAACTTGAGCTGAAGATGTTTATTATTCATTAAGTCAGAAACAAATTCCTTAAGTTGGGAAGCGGAAATTTCAAAGGTAACAGCATCTCCATAAAATGCTATTTTTTCTTTTCCAGAAAGATATTTTTTAATGTTTTCTGTGTTCATATTAATAACGTAAAGCGGCGGTGTTGATTAATGTTAGCAAAAATGGCGGCTGATAAAAACTCAAAATTAGTACAATAATGAGAAGTACAAGTGACGGAAGAATAAGCCAGATATTTTCTTTTTCTTGTTTTATTTCTGGCGGTTTTTCCCCAAATACCATTGCAGTGACATGCTTAAAAAAACCAATAAAAACAAGAGCAGTGCAGAAAACTACCGCGATCACCACTAATGGCTGAATCCTTATTCCGGCAGAGAAGATAAGTAACTTAGTAAGAAATATCCCAAAAGGCGGTGCACCAGTAATGGCAAAAAATCCAACTATAAACAATATACTCGTCATCGGCACTACCTTTAATGCACCTTTGACATTGGCTATCTTTGCTGAGTGATAGGTGATTAAAAGATTACCCGACAAGAAAAAGAGTGCGGGTTTAACCAAAGAATGAAAGATTATATGAAATATAGCGGCAATAACAGCTAATCCACCAAAACCAAATCCGAGGGCAATAATACCCATATTTTCGATACTTGAATAAGCAAGTAAACGTTTATAACTTTTTTGGTCAAGAATAATAAGCGCAGAAATTAAGATTGATACCACCCCAAATGATATTAACAATGTCTCGGTAAAAGCTTGATCAATAACCGTATCAGTAATAAGTTTAAACCTCAAAACAATAACAAGCGCGACATTTAAAAGTACGCCTGACAAAAGTGCGCTTACAGGTGATGGTGCCTTGCTGTGAGCATCAGGCAACCACGTATGCATTGGCGCAAGTCCAACCTTCGTGCCATAACCAATCAAAACAAAAATAAAGGCAATTTTGGCAAGTAAGGGATCCATGTGAAGGGCGTTTTCTCCAAGTGTCTGCCAACTGACAAACCCATTTCCGATAGATGGATCTATGGAAGTAAAATACAGAAGCGTGCCTAGAAATCCCAACAGTAAACCAATAGAATTGATAATCAGATATTTCCAAGCTGCCTCCATCGCTGAAGGTTTGTTATAAAAGCTAATAAGAAATGCAGTGGAAAGTGTAGTTGCCTCAATAGAAATCCATGCAAGGATGGGACTGCTTGATGAGATGGCCAAAAACATTGCAACAGAAAAAAGATTTAATAAAATATAATATTGTTTGACGCGGGTAAATCCGATGATAGTAGTAGCAGTCTCTCTTCTTAAATAGGGAACTGAATAAACGACGGCAGCCAAACCAACACAAGCAATGATAAGAATAAGCAACGAGCCCAGCGCGTCAATGAATAAAAACGTAAATGGAGCATAGTCTCCCGAGGTGGCAACCCTAATAGCCACAACAATTGACTCGACAAACACGATGACCATAGCAACAATCGAAACAAATTCGATAACTCCACGATGTTTTACTAGAACCGCAATCAACGCGGCAAGAGTTAAGGATGAAATAATAATAATAAGTTCCATAATGTTAATCTTTCAAGTGCTTCATGGTACTCGTATCAAGCGATCCAAAATGTCGATAAATCATCGAAATAAAAACCGTGGCAATAATTAGCCAAATAAAAATATCAAATACGATACCTAACTGGAGCATCGGGGATTGTTCCAGTCCCGCAAAGATAGCAAAAGCGACAATACTGTTTTCCATAGAAAGTACGCCAATTGCTTGAGAAATAGCGTCCTTACGATTGATAATTAAGAATAGAGACGTAAAAATCGCTGAAAGCGCAAGTGACAACAAGGCATGATGGGCAGGAATAATATACGTAAGAGGAGAAAATTGCTGAAAGCGTGAAATAGCGGTAAACGTGGCAATAATAATGAGAGCCAGCGGCATACTCAGATACGTGCTCACTGAATATGTTAGTTTATGTTTTTGTATCAACCTAAAAAAGAAAACTGGCCCTAAAATAGCTTTAACAATCAACGTCACTAAAACCACAAAAAGAAGGGGGATACTGTTAGTTTCCATAAAGGAAGCAAATAATAAAACCGTGATGGCAGAGGATTGAACAGCGTATGCCACAACAGCTTCAAAATTTTTCCTTGCAAGAAGCAAGTAAATAATTGATAAGAACAGCACACCCAATAAAAATTGTAAAAATGTTATATTCATAATGATTGAATCTGGACAAGGCCAATTGCCACCGCGCTCAGAATAAATGAAGTGATTAACAGATCCGGCAATCTAAAAAATCTTGATTTCGCCATACTCGATTCGACTATTCCGACCATAGCACAAAGGACGAAAGTTTTTAGGAAAAGAGCGGTAAGGCTAAGGAGAATCGCCTGTATGTCCGCACTTTGTGCAATTCCAAAAGGGAAAAACAGATTCGCTCCCATAGCAATGAAAATAAAAAGCTTGTTAGCAGCCGCCCATTCCATCAGCGCCAGCCTTTTACCAGAATATTCCAAAATCATCGCTTCGTGAATCATCGTCAGCTCCAAATGAGTCGCGGGGTTGTCGAATGGAAATCGTCCCGTTTCGGCAAGCAATACGATAAAAAACCCCGCAAAGGATATTACCGTAGGCAAAAAGAATTCAGTCACAAGTAACACTTCCGCATTTGAAATAGCAAAAAGATTTGTCGTACCGATAATGAGCGAAATCGTAAATAACGACAAGATAAATCCACCTTCGGCCAGCGCAGAAACAGTCACTTCTCGACTTGACCCAAATCCACCGAAAGCACTCCCCGTGTCCATGCCCGCAAGCGCCAGAAAAAATGTTCCAAGAGCCAAAGTGTAAACTACTACCAATAAATCGCCTGTTGATCCATTAAGGGGAAAAGAGGCGAAAAGTGGAATGTTCACTCCAACGATAATTGTAGTAGCAAAAATAATAAACGGCGCACATCGAAAAACCCACGAGGCATCCGAACTTATCACTTCGTCCTTGTGCATAAGCTTCCAAATATCTCTATACGGTTGAAAAATACTCGCACCCTCGCGATTCTGGAATTTCGCTTTTATTTTTTTCACTATGCCAATACAAAGTGGCGATATCACCGGGGTAAGGATAAATTGTAGTATTAAGATAAGAACCATATATATTTATTGTGACAGAAATATGGTGACCACTACTACGATTAAGATATACGAAACATACACATTCATGCTTCCGCTTTGGATCACCTTAAAACGTACAGATAGCCCGGTAATTAATGAGTTCAGTGGTTGGTAAAGATACGATTGGTAAATATCTTGCGTGCTCAGGTTCACTATTCTTGATTTCGGAAAATATCTCATTTCAGAATCATGATACTCAACCTCATGCTGAACGCTTGGGCGCAAGATACCCGCGAAGATGAGAATGATTGACCTGGCAAATCCGGTGGAGGTAATTTCCATGCGTGGCGTAAGGTTAGTGCCACAGTCCCAGGTTGCACCAATTTCAGTTTTTTGATTTTTGTTGACCGCAAATTTGATAAGTATTATGACAGTAAATACCACCAGCACAAATAAAGCAAATAACACCGGCGCAGAAACTGATCCAAATCCGTGGGGTGCAATTAACGTACTCCCGGAAGAAATCGTAAGGATTTGCGGCGTAGCCTGAAATGCCGAAAGCTTAGTCCCAATATTGACAAACAAAGAACCTAAATAGCCGGAAAACACACCACACACGAGACATAGAATTGCCAAACCGCCCATTCCCACAGATTGGGAAAGAGAAGACTCTTGTGCGTGAAAAACCACTGAACTTCTCGGACGAGCAAGGAATGTTGCACCAAACGCTTTTACAAAACAAGCTAATGCCAGCCCGCCGGTTGCAGCAAGAGCACCTGTTGCTAAGATAAAAATTGATTTAAGAAAAATATCTGCCGATGCTATTCCCTGCAAAAGTGTCTGAAAAGTTAACCATTCGCTAAAAAAACCGTTAAACGGCGGTAAAGCAGATATGGCCATAGAACCCACAAAGAAAAAGAGAGCCGTTTGTGGCATGAATTTAATGAGCCCACCGAATTCTTCCATATTACGCGTATGAGTTTGGTTAATCACCGAACCGGCACTCAAAAACAGTAGGGATTTAAAAGTAGCATGATTCAAAGTATGAAAAAGCCCGGCTCCTAGGCCCAAAAGCGCGAGCGGTGTGTTGCCGAGTGATGTAAAAATAAGCGCACTACCAAGACCCAGTAGGATGATTCCAATGTTCTCAATACTACTATATGCAAGAAGCTTTTTTATATCGTGCTCGGTAAGTGCATAGAGAACCCCAAGCAGAGCAGACACTGAACCAACAATCAATACCAATATCCCCCACCACAAAGGAACAGGTTGAAGCATATCCAAGAAAATTCTAATCATCATGTAAATCCCGGTTTTTATCATCACGCCGGACATAAGCGCAGATACATGAGAAGGTGCGGCCGGATGGGCGGCAGGAAGCCAGATATGGAACGGGATAATACCAGCTTTTGTACCAAAGCCGACGAGAGCCAACAGAAAAATGACATCTTTTATGACCGCGGGAATGAGAGCGGCTTGCGATTGTATCGATGCAAAATCAAAAGAACCAGTATATGTATAGATGAGCAAGAATGCGACGACAATAAAGGCAGTTCCGACATGTGTCATAACGAGGTACAAAAATCCTGCCTTGACGTTATTCGCATCATTACTATCGTACACAACGAGAAAATACGATGCGATAGACATGAACTCCCATGCGATCAAAAAAAAGAGTCCGTTTGAAGCGGTCACCACCATGAGCATACCCGCAATGAATAGGTGATAAAAGAATCCTAGAGCACCAATACTGTATTTGTTATAGTAATGTTTTATATAGCCGATTCCGTATACTGAACAAAAAAGAGTGATGAGCGAGATTACAAAGATAAAAAAGGCGGACAATTGATCAATGTGGAAAGAAAAAGAAAAAAGCGGGGAAATTGATGAGCTAAACGCAAAAGACATATCGGGTACGACAAATGCCCCCATTGCAAATAATATGCCCCACAAAGAACCAATGATCGCAGAAAAACTCTGCCACCTATTTGCCAACACGTCATTTCTGCCAAAGATTAAAGACCCATTTGCACCGATACCATAGAGAAAAAGCAAGATAAGGAAACCTAACTCAGACGTTATAACGTTTGTCATATTATTTTATTACTGCATTATGAGTATCTTGCGTTTCGAGAATATTAAGGAGGTGAACAAGAATCGTTTTGGGCGATGGTGGGTCACCCGGAATACCATAGTCGACGGGCACTACGCTGTTTACCCCATCGCAAGTCGCATAAGACCCTAAAAATAGACCGCCAGTTATTGCTTCATCGCCAACAGCTACAACTATTTTGGGATTCGGTGTTGCTTCATACACTCGACGCACAGCCTTGGCCATGTTGCGTGTCACTGGCCCTGTGATCATGAGCATATCTGCATGTCTAGGAGAAGCAACAAAGTGAATACCGAAACGTTCAACATCATAAAAAGCGTTTGAAAGGGCAACGAGTTCTTGTTCGCAAGCATTATCAGAGCCGCCATCTACCTGTCTAATCGCAAGTGAACCGTTAAATAAGCGTTTTACTTTGTCTTGAATTTTTTCTCCAAGGACTAAAACTTCCGATTTCTCTCTATCCATAGAAAGCATAGGAATGGTGATCCTACGGGTTTTTAGTATTTTTAAAAAAAGTCTTATCATAAAATTAAATCATAACCTGAACTCCAAGCATTTTGAATCCGATTAGAATTCCACCGACCTTGACACACTACCTCAAGAGTTGCGATTCTATCAAATCTTAATAATTTTGTCCACCTGATGAGCCGCCAAAGCCCCCACTATACAATCGGTACCTCCTTGTTATTAAATCTATTTATAGAAAATGCAATGGATTACAATAAAAAATCGCTACTATATACACCAATGGTGCCTAGTACCCCGAGAAGGCTTCGTTTTTAATATAAAGATCATCAACGCCCATATCTTTCAAAACATCGATCATAGCGTCAACAAAAGCCGATGGCCCCACAATATAAAATACATGATTGCTGGTATCTGGAATATATTTTAAAATCATGTCGGCAATAATATATCCTGTTTCACCATTCCAGTCAGATGATTCGGCTTGAGTCATAGTTGGCACCACGGTAATATTCTCAAAACTCTCACCCATTTTTATCAACTCATCTAAGAATGTTGCATCGCCTGGAGTTCGATTGGAATAAAAAAGTGTATGTGAACGTGACGATTGTTTAAAAACTTCATCTCGCAATACAGAAATGACCGGAGTAATTCCAATGCCACCCACTAAAAACACCGCAGGTTTTGTCCCATCAGCATGCAAAACAAAATTCCCAAATGGTCCTTCAAATTCAACCTGCGCTCCACCCTTCAGGGATTCTAAAGTTTGCTTAAACCCAGACTCCCGAACTCGGGTTGCAATTTCAATATGGTTATCATTTGGTGCTGAGGCAATAGAAAAAGGTCGTACATTCCCACGGTCATCTGTTACTCCCGGAAGTGTCACTTCAATAAATTGGCCCGCAGTAAATTCAAAACCTTCAGGTTTGGTGAGTATTACTGAAATAGTTTGGTCGGCAATTTCTTTTACAGAAACAATCGTTGATGTGTATGTTTTTGAAACACCCATAGATTTAGTATATCAGTATGAAGATAAGACTAACGCCTCGTGGGTTGAATCGTACCAGCTGAGGTTTATACGGTAACAGAACAGGTTTCCGTAAGGATCAGCCGTGACTGACCTTCTTCGGGACGATCACTAACGTCCCTTACATTAGTTTTGCGTTACTCCAAATATCTCTGTATGCCCTTGCGTTACCGTTAGTGTGTTTCCTGCATTTGCCGCATTCCATTGAATGGTTAGCGTAATGTCTTCAACTGCCGTTGTATCAATGATAACGTCGCTTGTGTTTGCATTAGTCTCCAAGGTTGTATTAAATATCCCATCAACTGAGGCACGAATCGCACCCGTTGGCCCCGTGTCTCGTACGGTAAAAAAGAACTCTAATCTCCAAAATCCATTGTTCACGTTTTCTGCTACAGAGGTAAGTGTTTCTACTACTGTATTTCCTATTTTTAACTTTGCAGTAAACGATGCGCTCGAATTTGCCGTTGAGTAGTAACCCGAAATCCTTGTATGCCATTTAGAGCCTTTATATAATTCGTTAGCGCTCACTGATTCCGTATAGACCGTAGTCTCCGCTACCGTATTTGCAACGGTTGTGTCTGCAATAATTACGCCATTGGCAAGGCTTACACTTCTCCTGTCTGTAGCTGGTGTAAAGATTAAAGCGCCACCGTCGTACTCAAAAGCCCCCGCTTGTGGTGTAGTTAAATTAGTTCCACTGGTAAGTTTAAGCGGCGCAACAGTTGCTGTGCCTGCGCCTATGTGAAGCAGTGAAGTTGGTGATGTGTAACCAATCCCTACATGCCCATCGCTCTTTACAAACAAACTACTTGTAGCTTGCCAAGCTGACCCATTGCCTCTTAGCGTATATCCTTCAGAAGTTGTAGGGAGCGTACCACTGGTTGCATCTAGTTGAGACTTAGTGACAAACTCGTTTGCATTAACTGCATCAACCCCAATCACTCTACCATCAAAACGAGCGGCAATAGCATCACTAGAAACTACATCAAGTTGATGGCTAGGTGCTGTGGTACCAATGCCGACGTTGCCTTCTATTATTGCGTTTCCCGAACCTGGATTTGTTGAATAGAAAGTTGAACCAAGCGACAAACCACCAGATGGAGAAAGCGCCATTCTCGTCGTCCCATCAGGTCGAAACCATAAACCATAAGTACTATGTCCATATATTTGAACATTTCCCACTCCAAACCTCAGTGCTCCTGCAACAGCATTAGTTGTTTCCCAAATCCTTAGATAGTCTGGGGTATTGATTTGAAAAGTACCGCCAAAATCAATATCACTCGGACCGAAGATAGAATTTCCAGATGTTCCGCCTCTAACATTCCCAGCAACATTTAACTTAGGGTCTTGCCTAGATAACAGGCACGTGGGTGTCATAATAACTAGGTATGATAAGCAAAATAGCAATCACAAAACGTGCACATATTTCGAGACGTAAATTCGATGTCCTTTTCGATTGTTTTGTCACGGATATTCCGGCAACAAAAGCATCACAAATTAGTCACATTCACAGAAATACAGCGAACAGGTATTTTCATTTTTTTAGATTGGGAATAATCGAAGATGCATTGAAAGAGAGATATGAAGCCCACTTAAGTAATGGCGTTGAAGTTGACGAAAGTTACTTCGGTCCAAGCAGAGTCAAGGGTAAAAGAGGGCGTGGAGCAGGCCACAAGATCTTGGTTTTAGGATTGTTGAAACGAGAGGGGTATGTTTTTACTGAAATAGTAAATAGGGCTACAAAGGAAGAGTTGTTACCGATCATACGGAGAGTGGTTCAGTCAGGATCAGATATCTATACGGATGGTTGGGGTAGTTATGATGCATTGGCAGTATATGGTTACAATCATAAAAAAGTGAAGCATACTGAAGATGAGTTTGCCCGACCGGATGGGACGCACATCAATGGAGTTGAGAGTTACTGGAGTTGGGTGAAAAGGAGATTAAACAAGTTCAATGGAATTGGCAGAAGCAGGTTTGGAGATTATTTGTTAGAATCAGAGTGGAGATTCAATCACAGAGATGATTTGAGAAAAACGTTGCGTAAATTGTTACGCTTTTCTTAAGTTATCTGTGCAAGACCCAAAACAAATACAACAACAAAGACGACTTAAACAACCCCCTCACCCACGATCAGAAAGAAGGGATTGAGTTGGGGTTAAATCAAAATCCAACCTAGACCTTTAAGGTCTAGAATAAAATCCCTTTGTGGCGGGTTACAAAATCACCTAGACCTCCAAGGTCTAGGTATAAAGTGTGGATAAACTTACAGTTTTAGATTCTTCACCTTCACTATGTTCAAGTTCAGAATGACGGCACTCACTATCCCACTGTCATTCTGATCCGCCTTGGGCGGAGAAGAATCTCAACAACAAAGACGACTTAAACCTCCCCTCATCCACGATCAGAAGGAAGGGATTGTAATGTGGTTAAATCAAAAACCCACCTAGACCTTTAGAACTTGCTATAAAACTATCTAGTTCTATAGTATTTGTCCCTCTCATCAGTACTTGTCCTTTTTGTTACTTCATTCACCCAAAAATCCTGTCCCTGCTCTTTATACCAACCTCCAACTTCTTTTTCATACCAGTCATATAATTCTTCAATATCTTTCTCTCTAGCAGTTGAATCATACTCAGATGACTTTCTAAGAAACTTTTGTGATTTCTCATGTCCGCGTATAAATACCAAATAAAAGATCCCTACAAGAACCAAAACTGTATAAATTGCGTCATGTCAAGTACCCCAAAATTTAGACACCTTGTCTCTGTCTAAATACGACGGGTGGAACCCGAAGAGCTGAATGTATACGTTTATTGTTGTAATAATGTATCTGTTGGTAAACGTATTCAATCAACTCT
>Ga0210012_1000457_pt1 | contig 47608 bp, 43 predicted proteins | sample CryGeymeta201504_FD_183974 | JGI IMG/M metagenome (GOLD analysis project Ga0210012, IMG submission 183974) | Groundwater microbial communities from Crystal Geyser aquifers in Utah, USA - Crystal Geyser metaG 2015-04 (SPAdes) (version 2) | ecosystem: Environmental > Aquatic > Deep subsurface >... | reverse complement strand
GAAGGAATATCAATACGAGTAATCGAATTGAATGTGAGTTCTCTCATCTGAAACCGAAAGTAAAACTTCATCGATGACTCTCAAAAGAAAGAAGACTCAGTTTGGCACTGAGTCTTCTTTGGAGAGAATAATTTAATTCTACTCTTCGGGTTAAATCCCCGGGCTTCAGCCCGTAATAATCTATCGTTTTCCACCGTACTCGTAGGGCAGATTGGCGTAAAACCCCTGATTTCTGGACAAACGAAGCGTGAGCGAAGTGTATCCGGAAATGAGCGAGCGAATGCGAAGCGAGGCTTTAGCCCAGGGATATCGCCGGTCTGGGTGAGGAAAACTCCTTTAGTTCGAAAAACCTACCAACTTTTGTCTATTAAGCCTCGAAAATACACATTTACAGTACCACCAAAAACTTCTCTTCATTTTCCATCACGGCCTTCCTAACCTCCTCGAGAGGATGGAGCCATTTTCATAATAAACGCAAGAGATCGCCTAAAAGTGGGTAATCTTTTTTGTACCCTGAGTGTGGGGGGGCTAAAAATATGAATTTTACTATATTTCATGTTGCTTTAATTATATATTCTATTTGCAAAATCTTTTGACTTCTGAGGAATATATGCTTCCATAGGGATGTTTTTATATTCTCACTTTTTTAGTTTATGAATAAAAATAAATATCCTCTTATTCGGTCCAAAGATAAGTACCAAAAATACCGTCTGTATGTCTCTTGCATCCATGGCGGTATTTTTTTGTAAAAGATTTTTGAAAAATCTTTCAAATTTTAATAAATTTTTAATAATTGGTAGTATACTGATTGGTACTATTCTTAATATCTTTCTTATGGTTTACTCTTTTTTCCGAAGAACTGGCACTGTAACTATCACATCCGTGATGGTATTTTTTGTAAGTATAGGTTTTTTTGGATCTCTGTCATCTGTATCGGCAGAAGCAATATTGGGCAATATACCATCATCCGTTCGTCCTCCGACAGACTATAAGCCCGTAGTATCCGAGGAAAAAGAGAATGTGAATATCGAAATGGAAAGTACTGGAACTACTTCTTGGATTCAAAATCTCGTATCAAAAGTAAATGCTACGGATGTTGTTCTCAATAACAACAAAGTTCTCCTGATTCAGGATTATCTTCCGTGGTACTCAAATGCCAACATAGAAGAACTCAATAATCTCGGAATTGCCTACGATTCGGTTAATTCCAATTCCTTACCAGATATAAACCTTGATAACTATAAAGCTATTATCATAACCTCCGATCAACCAGCTGGTTTTTATGATATCATACGCCAGCATAAAGCCCGATGGGATGCCTTTGTAGAAAAAGGAGGTCTCCTCATTTCTCATAATGGAGACCATGGATGGCAGAATGGAGATTCTTGGTGAGTTCTCCCCGATGGGGTAGGGAAGATAAATTCCTACAATCAAGCACTTTGGATGCGAAAAATAGACCATCCGGTCATAACAGGACAAACTCTTTATAATTCGGATATATCTGGTCAAAATCCTTGGTATTTCAATAATTGGTATTGGTCCACTCATGGATATTTCAATAATCTCCCAAGCTGAGCTATTGATGTCATTGACGTCAATAATACCTCACTTCCGACTTACATAGATTATGCCTATGGAAAATGACGAGTTCTTGCAACTATGCAGACGCTCGAATTCGGGTATACATATCTGGGAAAGAAAGAACTACTCAGGAATGAATTTTTGATAGCGAAAAACTATACGAGACCACTTCTCTCAACGAATACTCCCGATTTTCCAAAGACAAATATCGTGTATGGAAATTACACATACGGAAATACGAATGTCTGATCTCCAAGTATTCCTGTTAGTACGAATGATTCCGTGGATCCAATAAATATCTCCAATGGAGAGTTCGGATACAGTAATTCTCTCCTTTCCCATAAAGGACTCGGAATAAACTACGATTTTAAGATCAAATATTCCAACCAAGTCGACTACGAGGGAAATCTCTGACACAATTGGAGTCATAACTATAATCTGATGGTCTATCCAGGTAATTCGGGAAGCCTCGTCTTTTTGGATGAAAACTTTGTACCAAGAGAGTTCACACTCATATCAGATGGACTTTATGAAAACAAATCTCTCAGAGCGAAGCTTGTTGTAGAAAATAATCTCTCCACCATCTCTTTCGACAGCGGGAAAGTATATTCTTTCAATGATGCAGGCAAAATTGCTAAAATCGCCGACAAGAATGGCAATAACCTCGCATTCCAGTACGATGAAGAAAAGAAGCTTACAAAGACTATCGATACACTTGGACGGGAAATAATCTATGTGTACAATACAGACTCCCGACTTCAAGAAATCGTTGATTTCACTGGAAAGAAAGTCGTATTCGGATACAGCGAAGTAGGTGATTTGACGACTATTAAAATCGGAAACGAAGCAAATCCTCGCTCGATTTCTTTCGAGCACATGTCAGGAAATGTGAATACAAAGCTCAATCACAATATCACGAAGCTTATCGATTCTAAGGCTCAGACCTACGTAGAAAATACCTACGATGAAAACGACAGAGTAAGTACCCAAAAATACGGGGATGGCGAAGTAAAATACACCTACACACTTGATCCGATAACTCAGAGAGTGACGAAAAACAGTGTAGAAAACAGAAACGGAGTAAAAACGGAATACAGTTTCGATGATAAGGGAAATGTTCTTTCTCGAAAGCTACAAACTGCGACAGGGATTGTAGAGTTCAAATTTGAGTACGATAGCAACGGGCGGATTACCAAGGATGTGAAGCCAAACGGAAATAGTGTAGAAAATACCTACGATGACAAATGAAGACTCATTGCTGAGAAGAAAATCGGAGAAGGTGCACGAATTACTCAGTATGAATACAGCACGAATTACGATACTCCCACGAAGATAACAACTATAAATGGGCTCGCAATAGAAAATACTCTGGATGATAAAGGAAATGTTGTAAAAACTGTTGTTGATCCAGCTGGTGCCAAATTGGAAACAAGTTATGAGTACGATAGCAAAGGGCAACTCACCAAAACTATTGATCCAAGAGGATTACAAACAACTCTCGAATACACAGACGGAAATATCACCAAAACCACAAAGAAGGATTCTTCACTCTTGTCGATTCTTTCTACATGAATCGTGACACAATTCACTTACGATGCCGATGGGAATCCAACTGCTGTCATCGATGGAAATGGGAATACCAAGAGTATCACCTACGACGAATTCCATCAGATAACCAAAACCCTTTCTGCCGAAGGAATCAGTCGCTCTTTCGTGTACGATAAAAATGGAAAAGAAACGAAACAAACTTTGACTCAATCGGACAGTACCCCACTTGAAACAACAAAGAGCTACGATATCCTCGATCATCTCGCCGAAGTAAATCAGCAGATAACCGCACTCAAAACAACAAAGATCCAATACACATACGATGGGAACGAGAATGTGAAAAAGATTACCTATCCGAATGGAACAACGAAAGAATTCACCTACAACGAACAGGATAAAGTTACAAAAACCGTTGTTAGCGGGCAGGAAACGAAGTACCAGTACGATAACAACGGGAACATTATTAAGATAACCGACCCGAACGGAAATACTCAGGATATACAGTATAATATGTTCGATGAACCCGTAAAAGTAACGGATTCCAAGGGGACATATACGCTCTTTACTTACGATACCGCCGGAAATATCACCAGTAGCCAAGTATTCGATACAAACAACATTCTTCTCTCCAAACAATCCCGAGAGTACGATACTTTCTCTCATCTTGTGAAACAGATTGGATATAGTGTTACTGATAATGATACTATCACGACAAAGTATGTGTACGAGAGAGGACTACTCATAGAGAAAATAGATCCAAAAGGAAATAGTACGAAGCTCAGTTATGATATCTATGGACGAGCCACCGAGACTATCGATAGCATCGGAAACAAGCAAGTTTTCATGTATGACAACAACGGAAATATTATTTCCAAGAAACTTGTTCAGTCGAACGGAAAGACTACTGAAACAAAATACACCTATGACCGGGATAATAGACTCGTGCTCAGTAGTGTTGTCGGGGAAGGTATACAGGCAATAGAAACAAAATACACCTACAATACCCTCAATCAGATTGTAGAAACCATTGATGGAAATAGAAATCACACAAAGTATGCCTATGATGGACTCGGGAATGTCCTCGTGAAGACAGAGACTGCAAATGGAAAGGAAGTGAAAACCAGCTACGAGTATGATGGTATGGGGAATGTTACGAGCCTCACAGATGCGAATGGAAACAAAACTGCATACGAGTATGATAGCTTGAATCGACGAACCAAAGAAATCCTCGTAGATGGTAGTTTCACCACCTATTCCTATGATGCGAATGGGAATCTTGCATCGTATACCGATCCGAACGGGACGACCGTTACGAATACCTACGATACGCTCAATCGTCTTACCAAGCGTTCTATCGTACGAGGAACAAATGTTCTCGGAGCAACCGAAGAGACCTATTCTTACGATGCTCTTGGGCGACTTATCGGAGGGAATAACGACCAGAATAATATTCTTGGATTCGAGTACGATGGACTGAATAACCTCACAAAGGAGACAAATAATGGAAAGAGCGTGAGTTACGGATACGATGCGAACAGCAATTTAACGAATCTTACCACTCCATCCGGAAAGAAGGTTGATCGAAATTACGATACACTGAACCGATTAACAAGTATTGCTCTCGATGGGAAAAGTGTTGCAAATTACGGATATAATTCCGTCACTCTCGATACGCTCACTCTCGGAAACGGAGCAAAGACAAGCTACGGATATGATTCGCTTCTGAGGCTCAAAGAATTGACCAATATCGCTTCTCTTGATAAAAAGAATCCAACCGGAGAAATGATCCAGAAGCTCTCGTTCTCCTATGATGCAACGAGCAATATTCTCGGAAACGGTCATGATACCTATTCCTACGATTCACTCAACAGGCTTACACAAGCTGGATACGAAACGACACAGGACAAGAAAAGTATTTCCGAATCTTTCATTTTCGATTCGATGGGGAACAGGACGTCTTCCAGTGTCAACGAGACGAAAACCGTCGGAAAAGACAAACCAAAGGTTTCATCCACTGCTTATGACGTTAATATCCTCAATCAGTACACTGGAACAAACAGTACCAAACTCTCATACGACAAGAATGGGAATATCGTAAACAACGGTACTTTCAAATTCTCCTACGACTATCGCAATCGTCTCATAGAAGCGAGAACTACAAAGGATAATGGGCTCGTAGCGAAATATTCCTACGATGTTCTCGGAAGACGTCTTACCAAGGAAACAACCGATATACTTACCAAGTATGCATACTCGAATAGTGATGTTATTCAAGAGGATATTTCTATGAAGAAAGACGGAAAACTCATACTTACAGAAACAAGAGAGAATATTTATGGATCCAGTATCGACGATCTCATTTCGACTGTACGAACCACCTATGATGACGGAAGGGTAAAGGAAACCAAGAGTTACTTCTTCGGAAAAAATCAACTCGGAAGCATAACAGCTATCACCGATGAAAATGGGAAAACCGTGGAAGAATATCGCTACGATGCCTTCGGAAAAGCGTATATCCGGGATGGAAAGAGCGATAATTGGAGAGAATTTAAGGAATCGAAAATCGGAAATGTGAGGTTGTTTACTGGTCGCGAATATGAGTTATCAATTGGATTATATTACTATCGGGCTCGTTTCTATTCGGCTGATTTAGGTAGATTTATTTCGAGAGATCCTATTGGAGTGAGGGATGATGTGAATTTGTATAGCTATGTTTCTGGTAATCCGATAAAATACAAGGATTCAATGGGTCTTGAAAAAGCAATTATTGGAGCAATGAGAATCTATTCAAATTATGCCGATCCTTTAATATGAATAGATTGACATTCTTGGATAGAGATAGAAGTAAACGGAGTTTTATCAAGCTATGGTATTGGTAGAAATTATTATGAAAATAACCTAACTATACCTTATCTCCTAAGTGCTAATTCTGATATAACCAAAAATTATGAACTTTATAATCAGGATTCTTCGAGACCGAATACAAACTCTATTGCACTACAAATAAACCAATCTAACTATAATAGTGTAATGAACTATATAAATACTCAGGCAAGTTCCTGATATAAATGGGAATATACAAGTCCGTGCAGTGACTTTGCAAGTGATATATGGAATATGGTTTCCCTCTTTGCGTTAGATGATCGATCAGTTTTAGGGGTATGATTAAGTAATCCCGATAATCTTGCAAACTCTATCGAGGCACTTCGAAATAATAAAGCTACTTTTGAAAATCAACTAAATAGTCAAATAAATATTCTGGAACAATCTGGGGCCTGATCTACCGTGATAGGCGCTTATAATCCATATTCATGAATTATTTATTAACACTGTTTTTATGAATATTCTTTTCAAGAAAAGATTAAAAATCTTTGCAGTAACTATATTTGGAATAGTAATATGTTGATGAACATATTTTGCCTATTATATATACACGGTCAACGACTATTATAATCATATGAGTCCATGTACACCTGATGTATATATTTATCAGAAGGATAATTGAATCTATGTATCATGTCATGCATGAGGTAGTATTCTGATGGATATAAACAAAGAATCGGAAAAGATATATTTTTCCGTTGATCAAAAAAATCATATTGATCATTGGAGAACTATTTTTCCAACCCCATTAAATACAAAATGATATCAGCTCTGTTATAAAAATCTATATGGCGAATATTGTTTTGATAAAATAAAATAGTTTCCAAAATCTATAAAACAGAGAATAGATACTTCTATCAGAAAGATCAGTTAGGTTCATTATAATGGCTCGAAAATCAAATACAAATTTTAAGGAGGGATTAAGCTAAGGATTTTGTAACTGAGATGGATTCTGTGTAAACTTCGTGTGGTGTCCGATATCCGAGTGACTGGTGAGGTCTTTTCGAGTTGTAGAAGAACATATATTTTCTAATGGATATTATCGCTTCTATCGGAGAGTTGTATTCTCTGAGATAGACTTCTTCCTGTTTGATAGTTCTCCAGAGTCTCTCCACAAATATATTGTCGGCGTATCTTCCTCGCCCATCCATACTAATACGGATATTGTTCGATTCGAGGATACTTGTAAAAGCATTGCTGGTAAACTGAGATCCCTGATCTGTGTTGAAGTATTCAGGTGTTCCATAGTTTTCAATCGCTTCTCTCAGAGCTTCAGTACAGAAAGATACTTCCATGGTATTTGAAACTCTCCAGGAGAGAATCTTTCGACTGTGCCAATCAATGACGGCAATGAGATAGATAAACCCTCTCTTCATTCGTATGTACGTGATATCCGTACTCCATACCTGATTTGCGTGAGTGATTTTCATATTGTGGAGGAGGTATGGATATTTCTTGTGTGCTTTGTTCGGTATAGTGGTGTTCTTGTGAGGATAAATCGTTCGTATTCCGAGTGTCTCCATGAGACTTCTAACCTTGAGATGTCCTACATTGAATCCTTCTTGTCTGAGCATGATACTCATCCTTCTTGATCCAAGGAATGGATGTTCGGTATACATCTCGTCGAGTCTTTTGAGAATTCTCTCTTTTTCCGGATTCTTGGCTGGTATGTAGTAATAGCTGGATCTGGATATTCCGAGAAGTTCCGTCTGACGAGAAATCGTGAGAAGAGTGAAATTCACGTCCACGAAGGAGAGTTTCCTTCTATGGTCAAATTCAGCCAAGCTGTCTATATTTTTTTTTGAGCCAGTCACGTTCTATCGTGAGCTGACCTATTTGTCTATGTGCTTCGTCGAGAGCTTCTTCTTTTTCCCTGATGCTATCATCCTTCTTCCGAGGATCGGCAAATACATCCTTGGTTCTTTCGATGAAATCCACTTTCCAGCTCGATAGCATAGTCGGATGGAGTGAATACTTAGAAGCTATTTCTGCGAGCGTGGCGGTATTGGAGATAACTTCCAGTACTACCTTTGTCTTGAATTCTGAAGTGTATCTTTTTCGAGTATTATTCATGGGAATGTTAATAAGAGAAATATGATATTTTCTCTTAGCTTAATCTAGTTTGATTTTTTGTCTAGATTTTCTAGACCATTATAAGTTTTTATTATTACTTTTTCTCAAACAAAAGCGGAACCGTCACAAGTTTAATATCCTTACTTTCTCTCGTCAATCGGAAGTCTGGATCAATGGAGAAACTAGCAAGTTTCGAATCAGTAAGCGAGAATATTTCTCGCATTTTTTCGGCAGTTTGTGGGAGAAACGGTGCAACGAGAATAGTGATGTGATAGAGAATCTCCACAAGATTCAGGAGAATATGGCGAAGTTTCTCTGGATCATCTTTGATAGTCCATGGTTTTTCTTCGTCGAAGTACTTATTGGCAAGGTCAATGAGTGTACTCACAGATATATACCCGATACGAAGATCAAAAACATCTAATGAAGTTATATACCGACCGTAAGAAAATTTAATCTCTTTGTCTATTTCTGAATCCAAAACAAAACCATCTGTACTTATTCCATCTGGATAATACTTGCAGAAAAGTGTACTCGTGCGATTGGCGATATTTCCAAGTCCATTCACGAGTCCGGAGTTGTAGAGATTATGGAACCCTGTCTGAGTATAGTCGATATCCTCCCCGACTCCCCCACCTCCGACGGTGATGAAATACCGAAGCGCATCCGCACCATATACATTTATAACATCTTCTGGAACTACGACATTCCCGAGAGATTTACTCATTTTCTCTCAGGCAGAAGTTACAAATCCGTGAACGAGGATATTCTTGGAAGTTTCCATATCCGCAGACAAAAGCATTGCCATATAGATAATAGCATGAAAACGAGAAATATCTTTCCCTATTACATGGAGATACGTCGGATAATACCGGTTGAATTTCTCCTGGTCGAAACTGTATCCGATACCAGAAAGGTAGTTAGTAAGAGCATCACACCATACATACATAACCTGAGTTTCATCGCCTGGAACAGGAATACCCCACGGCATCTTGTCGGCACTTCGTGAGAAACTTACATCATTGAGTCCTTCGGAGAGAAATGAGAGAATCTCGTTTTTGCGAAATTCTGGAACGATTTTTACCGTATCATTTGAGATGATTTTCTTTAATTGCTCTTCGTACTTAGAAAGTCGGAAGAAATAATTCTCTTCTTCCAAAAGCAACGGTTTCTTGTGATGAATCGGACAATTCCCCTCTGAATCGAGGTCTTTCTCGGGCATAAATACTTCACATCCTTCGCAATACAGTCCAGAATATTTTTTCTTATATATATCGCCTTTTGTTTCGAGTTTCCGCCAGATTGCCTGTGCTGTCGGCCAGTGTCGAACCTGATCGGTCGTTCGGATAAACTCATCTGGAGTAGTGTGAAGTGCTGTATGAAGTGTATTGAAAAGTTCTACGTTTTCATCAAGCATTTCGAGAGTTTCTTTCTCAAGTTCCTGAGCTTTGTTATATATTTTTGACCCATGTTCATCAGCTCCAGTAAGGAAAAAAGTATCGTTTCCAGAAGAACGATTATAGCGAGCGAGAATGTCTGCAATGATAAATTCCATAGCATGTCCCATATGTGGACCAGCATTCATATATGGAATGGATGTAGCAATGAGTCGGTGTTGCATAAATATTGAAAGTAATGAGAAAAAGGGATTATACATAATTTTCCAAAAAATCCACTGAAAATGTCTAAAAATAGGGATTTTATAAAGAAAATGAATCCGAAATACTTGACTTATTGTAAATTTAATTACAATGACACGCCTCCACTCATTATTAATCGGAGAAAGAATTCCAAACCAAAACACAAACCAATCACAAAAGGGAGTAACACCATGAAAAACATCGCTCGCAAGCTTGTCACGCTTTTTTTCGCAATCTGCGCTGGCTTTGCAGAAGTTCTGGCAGAAATATTCGACCATAATGGAATGAAGCGGAAACAAGCGGAACAAACCCGGTCTTACATTGAAAACCAGAATCCGGAAGAACGGGCAGGACGCCTCATACCGTCACTCGCGCCAGAAGCCAATTTACTGGAAGAAGTGTTCGGGATCCAGGCAGCAAAAGAACAGCAAAACGATATTCGGGATCATGTTGAAAATAATGAACCGGAAGTAATAGCAGCTCGTTTGGTCTGCTAAAAATAAAAACATATTCGTATTATCGATTCATCTTTCCTATGGGAAATGAGAATCGGAAGCACTCTAAAAAAAGACTACCTCTTCGGTAGTCTTTTTTTTGTTTATTATTCAGGGATTGTTTCTTCTTTTTTCTCTTCGATAATAAAATCTTTAAGTGGGGAATAAAAATCGAGGGATTTTATATCAATCTTCATCATAAGATGCTCGAGAAGTTTATTGAGCGGGATCTCTTCTTGAGTTCCATTTACCATATCTTTTAACTGACAAACTCCTTTCTTGGCTTCCATTATACCGATAATTGCAACATACTGAGCACCAAGACGGTTTGCTTTTTTCATCTGAACCTTGAGGGACGGAGTCCCGAGAGAGATGAGGGAATTAAGTCCTTGTGTACGTGCTTCCATATCGAGTGGAAGTACGAGTTTAGTCGCTTCTTCTCCAAGTTGGATGAAGTACAAATGAGTCTTATCCTTATTTTTGAGTTTTATACCATTGTCCATAATCGTTTCTATAAGACGTTCTGCTCCCATACCGAACCCTACCCCTGGAATTACATCTTTGTAACCGATGGTTTTGGAAAGTCCGTCATATCGACCTCCTCAGCCGAACGCGTTCTGTGTTCGATCACTTCCATCCACCCATTCCCAAACAGTATGACAATAATAATCGAATCCACGAACAAGAAGTGGATCTTCCTCGAATTCTACACCGAGTATACCGAGATAAGTTTTTACTTTTTCATAGTATTCTTTTGAATCTTTTTTAAGAAAATCAGTAATCTTCGGTGCTACCTTCAATAATTCTCTCGTATCTTCGTTTTTACTATCAAGTAATCGAAGTGGATTAGTGGAGAGACGATAGAGATCAGTTTCATCAAGTAAATGTTTCTTATTTTCAAAAAAACCAGTAAGTTCCTGAATATATTTCTCACGTTCTTTCGGAGTCGCAAGTGTATTAAGTTTAAGTTTATATTGTCCTTTAAGCCCGATTCCATCAAGAATAGAACATCCAATATGAATAGCTTTCGCATCGATAACTGGATCGACTTCCCCGATAATCTCAGCACCTACTTGGTGATGTTGACGATATCGCCCTTTCTGAGGACGATCATATCGGAAATGTGGTTCGATGTAATAAAGATACACCGGTTGCGGTTCTTCAAGCATATACTCAAGATATGCTCGCATAACACCTGCAGTAGATTCTGGTTTCAGAATAAGTTCACGATCTTTTCGGTCAAGAAAGGTATACATTTCCTTGGAAACGATATCAGAAGATTCTCCAGCTGAACGAACTATAAGTTCTTTATGTTCAACAATTGGAGTAGAAATACGTGTGAATCCGTTCTTACGAAATTCGTGTCGAGCCACTTTTTTAAGGAACGTAAAATATCTCTGGTATTCACCAAATATATCTTGCATACCACGGACACGAAGAGGCGGAGTCATAAAAAAAGGGGTTAGAAATCAGGAATAATTAAAATATTGGCTTTCGGAAATTTCAGAAAAAATAACGAAATCCGTATAAAAACTGTTTATTTGGAGTAAATTATTCAAACGATACGAAAAGTAAGGCTTGAATATGAAGTTCGTACTCCATAGTATCGTCTCCCGGAACATTTTATAGAAATTTCCATGAGAGGTGAAAATATCCCACTAAAGGGATAGTATCAAATGATGAAAGGAAAAGCAAAACTTTATACGATATATGTCTGGTAGATATTTATCGGTCCGTTTTTATCTTCATACTTCTCAACAGTAGTTTGAATATGTCCTCGAAGAAAGTCTGTGAGACTTTGTCATTTTTGTTCCAGAATAACTTCAATTTTCTTCTTCTGAGCATCGGTTACATAAAAGTTCACCGCGCTTGCAAATTTCTTACGTTCTGCCATAAATTTTATTATAAAAAAGAATAGACAAAGTAAAGATATGGAAAAAAATAAAAAAAGCAAGGGGATTTTTTACAATATAACAATTCTACTCTCACTTTCCTTTCGTCCCTTGAATTCATAACCGCCCTGTGCGAGGGTTTTATCGGAGAGAACGATTCGATATGGAATACCGAGAAGGTCAGTATCTCCGGCCTTGGCTCCAAATCCAGTATTTCGATCGTCGATAAGCACAGTTGCGCCTTCTGATTCGAGTTTCTTTGCCAATTTCTTCGCTTCTTCCAAATGATCTCCGATAACAATCATATAATAACTAAATGGTGCGACATTTTCTGGCCAAACAAGCCCTTTTTCATCCATAAATTTCTCGGCTATAACTCCCATGAGTCGGCTCACACCGATTCCATAACATCCCATCACCACTTCTTGTTTTTTTCCTTCTGCATCAGTATATCCGAGTCCGAAAGCATTGGAGAAACGTGTTCCGAGCTTGAAGATATTCCCTACTTCCGAAGCTTGTACGATGAAATGTTCTTTTGAAGTACATTCCACACAAACAAATCCTGTAGGATCAATAATTTCTTCGTTGTGGGCTTGTCCACATTTCGAGCACACATAGACATCGTCTTCTCCAATTCCGAGGTCTGTTTGGAATTCGTAACTGTATTTAGAAAAGGCTCATCCAGAAGCAAATACATATCGAGTTGATTCCCCGAGTCCGAGTCGTTCATAGATACGAACATAGGCTTTACGAACTTCCTCAAAGAATATATCGAGATCCTCACTATTTCGATGGAATGAATAGAGATCTTTCATGAGAAACTCGCGTCCGCGAAGAATTCCAGATTTGGCACGAGCCTCATTTCGGAACTTTGTCTGAAACTGATATACAGCACAATTATCGAGGTTTTTATATGATTGGATGAATTCCTGCATAAGAGGAGTGACTATTTCTTCGTGTGTCGGATTCAGAGCATAGTATTTCCCAGAAGCTCCTTCCACTTTAAAAAGGTTATCCATCGTATCCCATCGACCGGTCGTCTCCCAATGTTCGCGAGTTCCAAAAGAAGTCATAAGAATCTCGGAACATCCAATCGCATCGAGTTCTTCTCGAACAATCCGCTTGATATTTTCGAGAACACGAAGTCCAAGATGAAGATATATATATGCTCCTGCCATTTCCTGGCGGACAAAACCCGCTTGAAGAAGAAGTCCGGTAGAACGATTATCGGAAGTCTGAGGAACGGTTTTGAGTGTATGAAATGGATAACGAGAAAGTTGAAGCATAAAAAATAATGAAATTACGAATAATCCTGGGCATTATATAAAAAACTTTGCTTTAAGCAAAGGGATTTTATCCAATCGTTCATTCGATTCTCATTAAGAAATTTAATAAATACTTAATAAATTAAATTGACATTTATATATTTATATATACAAATACTCAGTTGTTTTTCAAAATCAAAATTCAACAACCAAGGAGATTAGAGAAATGAATCAAACACAGAGACATCCTGCTGCCAATGTTCCTGCTGATATAAAAATCAAACGGGGACGAATAGTGTTCGGGTTAAAGGACAATGCTTCACGCGGTATCGAGGCGGTAATCTTGCCAGTTTTCGATATCCGCAATTGTTCCCTCGCCGGTCTTACGCGAGTGATTGAACAGATAAATTCGCTGCCCAAGAGATTCCAGGACAACTACTGTGAAACGTTGGTCAAAAAAAGCTACGGCGATATGGGCACTCGATTCACTATCGAGAACGGCGATCTTGTAGCACTCGACGAAGATGCTGCCACACAATTATTTAAATTATGTCTCCCTATACGGGGATTCAGGCACTATATCCCTATATAAAGGAGGTGGGGAATAAAAAACGGCTCGTAAATCGAGCCGTTTTTCTTTTTATATAATCATCTATAGTACTATTACTAATAGTTTTTACAAAAAATATATAATTCTGTAAAAGTATGAAAAAAGATTTGCAATAGAAAAAAAAGTGTATATATTCGTTTTCATATTATTTCTTCACAAACATTTTATGGTAGACAATAAAAAAGAAGCTCTCAATGCTGCTCTCGCAATGATTGAGAAACAATTTGGAGCAGGTTCTGTTATGAAACTTGGAGACCAACAGGCAATTAAAGTAGAAATGGTTGGATCTGGTTCCATCGCTCTCGATGCGGCACTTGGCGGAGGATATCCAAAAGGTCGAATCGTTGAAATATACGGACCAGAATCTTCTGGTAAGACTACTCTTACGCTTCATGCTATCGCAGAAGTTCAGAAGCTCGGTGGAACTGCCGCTTTTATCGATGCAGAACATGCACTCGATCCCGAATACGCCAAGAAAATTGGAGTAAATGTCGATGAACTTATCATTTCCCAGCCGGATTACGGAGAACAAGCGCTCGAGATTGTCGATGCTCTCGTTCGATCCAATGCAGTTGATCTCATCGTCGTAGATTCCGTTGCAGCCCTCGTTCCGAAAGCAGAAATAGAAGGAAATATGGGAGATTCCTTTATGGGACTTCAAGCCCGTCTTATGAGTCAAGCGCTCCGTAAGATTACAGGGGTTATTTCTAAATCAAATTCCACTGTCATTTTCATCAATCAGATTCGTATGAAGATTTGAGTAATGTTCGGAAATCCAGAGACTACTACTGGAGGAAATGCTCTTAAATTCTATGCTTCACAGCGTCTTGATATCCGTCGAAAAGAGAAACTTGAAAGCGGAACAGGCGATGATAAGGAAACAATGGGAAATAAAGTGAAAGTGAAAGTAGTAAAGAATAAGATTGCTCCTCCATTTAAAGAAGTAGAAATCGATGTTCTCTTCAATGAAGGGATTTCTCGAGAAGGAGAAATACTTGATATCGGAACAGAAAAAGGAATTATTAAAAAATCTGGGGCTTTTTATACATATGAAGAAACAAAACTCGGACAGGGACGGGAAAATGCACGACAATTCCTCAAGGAAAATAGTAAACTTGCAAAGGAAATCGAAAAGAAAATCCGAGCATAATTTGCTTTTTAGAGCGTTCATGGTATAATCTCCTTATATATTTTTGAACAATAAAATATGCCAGAGAACAAATCACTCCCGCTTATCGAAACAGCCGTATCGGAAGATACGACTCTTTCGCCTGAGATTGTAGCGATTGTAAAAAAAGCACATTCTGGGACAGCTGAGATAATCAGACTTTTTGAAGCGAATCAAGTAAGTCCTGTCCGTCATTATTTACGAGTAGCAAATGGGATGATTAGAGGAATTCTCGGAGAACCAACAAATCCTGAAGAACTTTCCAAACTTATCGCTCTCAAAAAAGAATTTCGTGATCACGAAGCTGCTAATGATGAAGTTTTTACAAAAGCTGCGTAATGCCATATATACCGTAAATACCCCCCTATTTTTATATTTTCCTTTGCAAAGAATGGAAAATTCACAATAATAGGCGGGTATTTTTATTTCATACTTTCTCGTTTATGCAACAACTTCCCTTTAAACTCATACAGAAAAATAATCTCACAGCCGATGTATACGAACTTGTATTTAAGACTCAGGAACCAGTTCAGGTAGAACCAGGACAGTATGTCCTTTTTCTCCTTCCGAAGTTAAAACTTCGTCGTGCCTATTCTATCGGATACACTAATGGTCAAAACTTTACTTTCATCATCAAACAAATCGAAGGAGGTGCTGGAAGTACTGAAGTTTGTTCTACAGAAATAGGAGAAGAGATTATAGGAATGGTCCCACTCGGACACTTTGTCCTCAAAGCCAACACTACTCCGAAACTCTTCATCGGAACTGGGACCGGATTTGCTCCGCTCTACTTCCAAATTCGAGCAATGATGGATTCTGGTATAGAAACTCCTATTATGTACATCTTCGGGATACGAACTACTTCCGATATCTTCTATATCGATGAACTCAATCGGATAAAGAAAGAATATCCAATGTTCGATTACCAGATATTCCTCAGTCAGGAAGACTCGGAAAATACCGTTCGAGGTCGAGTAACCGATTTCCTTACAGAAGAAAATCTCGCTCCCTACGGAGAATTCTATCTCTGCGGAAGTCCGGCGATGGTGAAGGATGCGAGAGAAAGACTCGAAGCAAGTGGAGTTGAGAAAGAAAAGGTGTTTTTTGAGCAGTATTAATAAAAAATCCTCTCCGATTCGGAGAGGATTTTGGTTTTATTCATTTAAAAAGTATTTTACTTTTTAAATCCATCATACACCCAACTTCAAATCAAGATAGAGAGCCAGTAAATAGGAGTAATAAAGACATATGAAACAATTATACTTTCTTCTACATTCCATCAAATTCAAAATATGACTCATATTAATGGTGGCACAAAAAGTGTTCCTGCAATAAAGAGTCTTTTTACTCAAACGGATAGTTTCTTAAAATATTGAAGCATAGAATGAATAATTTAAAATTAAAAATCTATAATACTTCCTTCCCTCCCATATAATTCTGAAGTACCTTTGGAACCCGAATCGTACAATCTTCATTCTGGTAATTCTCCATAATGGCAACGAGGGCTCGTCCGCAGGCAAATGCGGTCGCGTCGTTGGTGTGAATGAGTTCCACATCACCGTTCGAACGTCGTACACGAGTCTGGAGACGACGAGACTGATAGTCGGTCATATAATCCGCCGTGTGCGTTTCGCGGTATTTATTCTGAGCTGGGAGCCAAGCTTCGATATCGGAACCTTTTGCATTCGGTTTTCCGATGTCGAACGTGCATTTCTGGAGTTTCTGGTATGGGATTTCGAGCTGCTGCATAAGGTACTCTTGAATTCCCGAAAAAAGGAGGTGTTCATCATGAGAAGTCTCGGCGGTTGAGAAACTCTCCATCTCCATCTTATCGAACTGGTGCATTCGGATAATTCCTTCCATATCTTTTCCGTATGTTCCTGCTTCTCCGCGGAAACTCGTCGCATACCCGAGGTATCGAACCGGCATATCGCGTTCGTCGAAAATCTCGTTCGCGTGCATAGAACCGAGAACGTGTTCCGCAGAACCCTGGAGCCAGAGATCCTGACCTTCTATTTTGTAACGATCTTCTCGCGGTTCGAGTCGATCCATCGCATCGTATGGAGCGGTCTTAATCATATACGGAGGAAGAACCGGAGTGAAAGGTTTACTTGAAACTTTAAGTCCGTGTTCAGTAATAATTCCTGAGAGAATTTTTTCATCGCTCAGAGTATCCATAACCCAATTCACGAGAGCGAATTGAAGTCGTACGAGATCTCATTTAAGATAAGCGAAACGAGCTCCTGCAACATTGGCAGCACGCTCTTTATCGAGCCATCCGCGAGCATTAGCAATATCCGCGTGTGATTTTACTGGAAATGAAAATATAGGAATCGTTCCCCATTGACGAACAATCACATTGTCATCTTCGGTTAATCCGACAGGAGTATCGGCAGTCGGGATATTTGGAATCTTTTTATAAAGAGCGAGAAATTCGGTCTCGATCGCTTCGGATTCGACTTCGAGAACTTGAAGTTGTTCCTTGAGAGCTTTGGACTCCTCGATAAGAGCAGGATCTGGTTTCCCTTTTCCCATCGCATCAGAGAGTTTATTTCGTTCTGCTCGAATCTCGTCGAGACGTTGTTTCAGAGGAATACGTTTGTTGTCGAGCTCGATAACACGATCAAGGTCTACTTTTGTCACTTTATCATGGAGGGCTTTTCGAACAAGGTCAGGATTCGTTCGGAGGATTTTGATATCGATCATAGAAAAACAACAAAAAAAGAGTAAATATAAGTAGATAGGATTTTTTATTTCGAAATCGAGACGGCCTTGGAAATCTTTAGAATTACGCACTGGCTTCGTCTCGACGAGAAATAAATATCCTATCTACGGAACGCAAGGTATGTGCGATATTATAGAGAAAAATCGAAGAAAGCAAGGTTATTTGGAGAAAATAACCAAAGTGAGATTTTTATGTATCTTTTACAATAACTTTTTCTATCATATACATACTTTCTCCGACTGTAATGCTTTTATCCGATTGAAAATATCGTGCCGCGAATTGGTCTTTCCATATAAAATCATATCGAAGCCTGAGTGTTGTAATCACATTTTTGTATTCGCCCGATTCATCGACCCATTTTTTATCCTCATTTACTATAGGTGATCCGTCTATGATTCCGACAACAAGTCCTGCGAATTCCGCACGAGTTATTTTTTTATAATCATCAATTTTTGCTGCACGTGTTTCAAACTCTTTCATTCGAGAAAGAAAAGCTTGTTTCTTTATTTGATCGTTTCCTGCTTTCAAAAAAAGATATGCGAGAGAATTTCGTATCATTTCTTTTGCCTGTTTTCCTATAAGTTCACGATCTTGGAGAATATATCCGGATTGTGGTTTTATAATTCCTTTTTTAAGAGCATTGATTGCATCAGGAAAATAAGTATAGGTTTTATCAATGCCGTTCGGATTGGTTATAAGAATATCCGTATTGCTTTTTGCATAGGTTTTCCCGGAATTTTTCCCAACTACTACCAGACTAATTGGCATATAATCAAATGGGAGAATATTTGCTAGGAGAACTCCACGATAAGTATCGTCATACCCGAATTCCAATTCTTCGACGAGTTCGCTCGGGTCGCATTTTCGGGGAGTCTTTTTAGAGACATTGCAGAATTTCGCTTTTCCTGTAAGTGATTTGAGGATATAGCGACCATTATACGGTATATCAATCTGATTGCTCGAGTATTTAGTTCGGAAAACCACTGCTGTGAGCTTCTCATCTGCGAGGATGATAGAGGAATTATTCAGGAGAATCGCTTGACTCGGGTACTCCATATCACTTTTTTTAAAGACATTTACGATTGTTGAGAGAAAAACCCGTTTTCCGATTTTGAGGCTGATTCCGTATTTTCCCGGTTTTACTCCGGTAATCTGAAATTCCCGGACTCCGTTTTCTATGGCGATGATAGTATCTGGGAAAAGTTTAACTCCGGAACGATCATATGAAAGAACTAACCCTTCGGCAGGGAGACTTCCGGTAAATGGACGATTTCGGTATGTTACATTGATTCGCGCAGTGTATGTTTTTCCTGCTTCGATATTATTTCCAGGAACTCCGAGACTTACCGAAAGAGCATGATCTTTGAAGAAATCCTGAATATCTTCATCGAGAATCTGTTCACGAGTTTTGATGGATTTCTTTTCTATTTTTGGCGTGGTTTTCCCTTTCTCTTGAAGCATTTGAACAGCAGCGGTCGTACTAATAGTTCCGTTTTCGAGAAAAGCTATAGGATCGATAGTATTGGCGGTTAGAAAATCTCGGCAAAGTCCTTGATTCACGAGCGCTATCGGATCCTTTCATTTTCCGCAAGTGACGAAATAATACGGATGTGCTTGATTGGTTACATCGATTTGAAAATGAAGATGATTTCCATAGGAATTCCCAGTATTTCAGACTTCTCCAATCATATTTCATGCCTGAACAGCAGTACCTTTCGTAATATTTATCTTTGAAAGATGGGAATAATTGGAATAGATGGCTTTTCCATCGGAAAGCGTATGTTTTATAGAAACCGTGTTTCCCCAACCTGTTTGCCATCCGGCAGAAACTACCGTTCCATCACCTATGGAATAAACGGGAGTGCCTTTTGCTGTCGCAATATCCACTCATTGATGACTTCCATATCCAACATCCCATCCGTATGTATAGGTTGATCCATAAAGTACGGAATAAATGCGACGATATTCTGTATTGTTCTTATATTTTGTGTAATCGGCTTCCAAGATATGAGGTAATGTTGTTTTACAACCGTCATCGAGCGTATTCCATGGAGAATATCTACATGAAGATTTGGAAATCTGATTCAATGGATATACAAAACCGCTTGCATAAGCGCTTTCTATACCGATAAAAAAAAGAGAGAGAAGAAGAATATATTTTTTCATAGTGATTTTTTGACGAAAAAAAGAATGTATGATAATATTACTCCGTACATAAAAATATGCAAACAAATATATATTTACTTTTTAAATAAAAATACTATGACAGAAGCAGAAAAAAAAGTAGAATCTTCAGCTCCAGAAGCCCAGGCGAATTCTTCAGAATCTTGGTGGGATAAATTTACTGGGAAAAATGCAACGGAAGCAGCGAAAAAGAAAATGGAAGATATCCTCACTCTCCAAAAAACAGAACTCGCTAATGTTATTAGCGAATTTAAACAAGGAAAAACCGATATTGTTGGGAAGAGTAATCAACAAAAAATGGAACTTCTTGCAGAGGTATCAAAAACTATCAATAATCTCAAAAATAACAGAAATATCAATGGTATCGTCAATGATAACCTTTCTGTTACGGAGGATGCTTATGAAAAATTGGAAGCAAAAATTACTGGAACTAAGGAAGTAGTTGATTTCAAGCATCCTGAATTCATCGAGATGGCTATCGCAAATCTTGAACAATTCAAACAAGAACTTTCTGGTGCGTCGATAGAAAGTACTCAAGCAGAAGCTGGAGATGTAAAAGAATCTGTTCATCTCTCCTATGGATCGAATAATAATCCGAGTGTTTCTAGTAATCTATATGGAAATACAAGTGATGACATTAGTCAAAAACTTATTGATGTAAAAATTGCTAATCAAGAAAAGAAAAATAAAGTAGATGAATTCAAGACAAAAAGTCTTGATGAAATTAAACAACTGAACGATGAATATATCACTACTTATACAGAATCATTAAAAGATAAGCTCAATGGCGCAACTGATGCAGAAATGAAGAAAAAAATAGAACGACTCATCAGTTCATATATGAGCGTGCAAGAACTTATCAAAAGTACAAGAACTTCTTCTGAAAACTCTTCAGAATCACAAAAGAAGGAACAAGAAATAAGTATATATGAAAATAATCTCTATGCGCTCAATAAAAAGACCGAACAGCTTTTAGGAACAGAAACGATAGAGAAGACGATAGAGGAACCTATTCCTGCTATTATTACTCCTGTTACTTCCGCTCCTGCTGTTACTGTTGAGTCTATTCCTGACGAAACTCTTCCTCCAAAAGACTTTTACGAGCATATTAATTTTTCTAAAAAGAAAAAAGATTGGCCAGCTAAGGAGCGAGAACTCGCGATCGAGAGTATAAAAAAAGAGGTTAACAGTAATGATGAGCTTGCTGATGCACTCAGTAAATTAGAATACAGTAGCAAATGAATCAAGTCCGGTAAAAAATCCTCTGTTCATTCTATTAAGGATGTTCTTCTTGTTCAACTTGCACTCACAAATCTCGGGTATAAACCGAGTATATTGGATGGGGTTTATAAGGATTCTAAACTTGGAAGTGAAACCTGAGTAATGGTAATATCATTTCAGCGAGGACTTAATACTGAGGCAGGAAAAGAAGTTCTCAAAGAAGATGGTCAAATAGGACCGAAAACACTTGAAAAAATGATAGAAGCTTTGAGAGGAAAAGATATTTCTGCTCCTATCGAAAAAAACGAGGAGAAAACTTCTATTCCTCAAGTTGAGGAAAAACCTACCCCTACTTCTCAAGATACTACCGAAAATATATCAAAAACGGAAGGAAAAATGGAAACCATTGTTATTCAAGAAGAAAATCCAAGAAAAATCCTTACAATCGGAGAAATAAATGCATTAAGTAGAACGGAAAATCAAGGAAAACAACAATTTGAACAAGAACTTCAGAAAAGGAATATAAAAGTAACGAGAGATACGAGTAATGGTGAATATGTTGGAGATTCTAGAATAAGATGGGAAAATTCTCCATATAATCCAAAAAGTAAGACAGCGGAAGAATATCGTTTCATAGCTTTGAATAATCTTTTTACAGCAGGAGGAGAAAGTACAAAGGAGGCTCTGAACTATATGAGTGAACATCCAGAAGATCCAGCAGTAGTAAGGCTTGATACTATTATCAAAGAAATAAATGCTTCTGAACAAAAATCTACAGAAGCTCCTCTCGTGGACGATGTAGAACCTATTGAAGCTCTTCCTGTAAAAGAAGAGGAAGTGACTATTCCTGAAGTTGAAAAACCTATTGAAAGTCCTACTCCTGAGGTTATTCCTTCTGTTAGTACCCCAATAGAAAATACTACTCCAATATCCAAATGAGTCACATTAGAAAACTTTAAAGCTTTACAATTAAAAGCTTTTGATCAAATCTCTTTTGAGACTCATACCTGAACTATTAGAACTGGTGTCTATCAAATAATGTCGAAAACTGCAGTAGGAACAGAGATACAATTTAGAGATGAATATGGTCTACGTTCTTTTTACCTCGAAGATATGAAGCCTGGAACTTTAAAGAAAACAAGAAAATAGTTTATAAAAAACACTCCGTTTGAACGGAGTGTTTTTTTTATATCTTCCCTTCTAGGAGGTCTTCCTCGAACTGCCGAATACCGGCAATGTCTGGCGAATATGCGGAAACATCCGGAAAATCAAGCGAGTTTATTTTGGACATAACCGCTCGAATAAGCGCTTTGGTACGTTCAATTTCGCCCTGTTGAATGTAATCAGTTACGGTCACGAACTGTCCCGTCTTTCTGTCTTGTTCTATGAACATGAGGGTGAATTCTTTCTGAATGAATCTCGCCCACTGTGGAGAGAGCTCGAAAAGCACGGCATAGAAACAAAACTGGAGTTTGTATTTCCATTTCTTGATCTTCTCGTACGCGGAACCGGTATCGGAAAACGATTCGAAACCTCCTCAGGTCTTGTAGTCGGTAATAATAATTTTTGTGTTGTCGATAACTTCTATACGGTCGATTTTCCCGGTTAATTGCATACCATCGAGAAATATTCCGCCGAATGCAGTACGGAAATCGTATTCCAGATGCAAATCTCCGTAGGATTTTCCGGTGATTTCGGAATATAATGCACCCAAATTTTCTGTTCCCCGTGCGAGAAAATCACGTTCAGTGGCTTCGGCAAAACGATCCTGTTTGAAAGCAGTTTCAAATGCATCGAGAAGCGTAGATTTCGAATAGAGTCCAGTTTTTTTGTAATCATTGAAAAATACTTCGAGTGCTTTGTGCATCGCAGATCCATAACACGCAGATTCGCTTTTCGCTTGTGGAAAGCGAAGGATATTGTTCGCGACGAAATGTTCGGGACCGCCGTCTGCGACATTGAGGAAGTTTTGGAGTGCAGTAACAGACAGAGTAAACTGCTTGGCGATACGGTCAGCGAGAAAGTTTTTCTCATCTCCGTGATATGGAAGCGAGAACAAATCTTTTCGTTCACGTTCGAGGAAGTCTACGAGCGATTCGGTTCCAACGGAACTGCTTGTCCAAGCGGGATTCAGGTCGGTCAAACATCCAAGCGGATCCTCTTTCTTTTCATTCAAATTCATCTGAGCATACGAGAGAATGAGGTCTTTTTTGGCACGGGTAAATACCGTGTAAACCAGACGGCGGATATCTTCGTCGTCGTCTTTCTCGGGCGCAAGTGGGAGATTCTTCGGGAGTGGCGAACCGGAGACTTTTCCGAGTTTGTACTGTTTTTCTGTGAGTCCGATAGCGTATACTCGCCCGTACTCGAGCCCCTTCGCTTTATGGACAGTTATGAGGTTCACGGCGGTTCCTTCATGCCCAACCAAGTGCGAAGCCGATATCTGCACGTCGTACTTTTTCACGAGGGAAATGAATTCTCCATAATCGAGGATAGAGAGAAATCCCGCACCTTTTTTGAAAGAACGAACCGATTCAACGAGCTTGCGGATATTACTGAGATGTCGAGCATACACGGTGGCTCATCAAACCCCCTGAACTCACTTCGTTCGTTCTTCCCCCTTATCAGGGGGACAGGTTTTTTGCCCCCCTGATAAGGGGGGTTGGGGGGTTTGGGAGTTTAGATTCCCGAAATAATACTCATAAATAGGCGAAATATATTCCTTCTTGCCTCCACCGAACATATCGATTTGGAGAGTATTCTTGGTCGGGTCTTCGTTATACTCATCGGGAATCGCGAGTGCATTTGCACCAGTGATGTGGTCCATAAGGTCTTCGAGACGGGCATGATGGGAAAGAATGGAAAGTTCTATGAGGAAATTCGCAAGACCAGAAAGATTACTGTCCTGATGAGTCCGAAGAGTTTCGAGCCAGTTTTTGCGGTCTTCTCGACGAGCAGAGGAAATGGTTCGGGAAAGCTCCCAGATAGTCAGTCGATGAATCCCCCAGCACGGATGTGCGAGAATGGAAAGGAGAATCTCATCACGAGGCTGACCGCTTCCTCGAAGCGATACGAGGTACTCGAGAATCTCGTCCACGAGGCGTACTTCCTCGGAATCGAAAATATTTTCATCCTTACTGAGTGCCACTGGAATATGTTTCGAGAGGAGCACTTTCGCGAGATTTTCGAGGGTTTTATTCTTCTTTGTGATAACTGCGATCTCTTCTGCCGGAAATCCGTCTGCAATAGCTCGTTCAATGTCCTCCGCTACCCAAGTAAGTTCGTCCGCTTCGGTCTGGAAGATGTTCTGTGTCACACTTCCACCCTTTCCGTGGTGCGAATCGAAGGACTTGACCGCTCATGGAAATATATCCCCGATGGAATGTAAAGCTGAGTTCATAAGCGCTCGCGAAGTATCGATAATCTCGCTATTGGAGCGGTAGTTCGTCTCGAGGATGATGAGCTCGGTATCGGCCCAACGGTCACGGAATGCCCGGATATTCTTGGTATTGGCTCCCTGGAATTTGTAAATGGACTGGTCGTCATCCCCAACCGCAAACACATTTGGTATATCGGTTACGGACAAGATATCGGTAATAAGCCGAAGTTGTGCGTCGTTCGTGTCCTGATATTCGTCCACGAGGACAAATTGATATTGCTCCGCGAGATTCGCACGAATATCACCGTACTGTTCTACGAGCCGAATCGCTCAGAGAATCATATCGGAGAAATCGATGTACCCGAGGGCTTTCATCCGTTCTTCGTAGCGAGTGTAGATTTGTGCGAGTGAAATATATTTATCCAACCGAGATGCGTCTTTGAGAATCCATTTTCCTTCATAGTCTTTCTCCAGCCATTCGTCGCGCCATTTGGTAACAATCTTGGCGTCGGTTTCAGATTCCTGGAGTTCCCAGATAGATTCGAGCGAATCTGTGAGTGTTTTCGCAAAAGTATCCTGTTCATGCATTCGTTCTGGGAGTCCAGAAAAAGCCGTTATAACCGCACTATGAAAAACCCGAAACAGTTCAAGTTTACGGATTTTATCCTCTTTTTTCTGTCAAAGTGACAGAATTTCATCCATATGAGCCCGGATGAGAGGAGACATAACCGTCATAGTCGCACGGTTCGTCTCGATAATCTCAGCGTATTCCGCCGGCGTGATACCTGCGTCTTTCACGAGCTTGATGGCATTGCGGAGCTCACGGATTTTCTCGTTGGCATTTTGTCCCGGCTTGTACGGATCGTTCCAGGGAAGTGTCGTCAAAATCTCGTCGAACAGTCGCGAAGCCTCTATGTCGTCTATCGGAGTCGCCTCGGCGTAATCGGAAATACGTGAACGGTAACGGTTCAGAATCTCATTCCCGAAGCTATGAAACGTATGAATCGCCACCTTGTAAGCATCCGCACCGATAATCCGTGATAATCGCTCCCGCATATTCTTCGCCGCATTGTTCGTGAATGTGAGACAGAGAATATTGCTCGGATTCACATCAGTCTGGAGTAATATATTCGCGATACGCGCCGACAGAATCTGAGTCTTCCCACTCCCCGGCCCCGCGATGACGAGCACAGGTCAGTAAATAGTATCCACCGCCTGCTTCTGACGTGGATTGAGGGTGGAGTAGGTGGAGAGGAATGGGGTTTGAGACATAAATATGAAAAAGTGAGTTTGAAAAAAGTATATAGAAAAGAGGTGCTTTGTCACGTAAAACTTGTTTTTCGCAAAGAGTTCCGAATTTTTCTTTGCGTTTCCATCGGAAATCCGTAAACTTTTAAGTGTTAAATTTTAGAATTTTTTGAGTGAAACCTGATTTACAAAAAAAAAAACGATAATGGTTTTAGTTTAATTTCTTTGTTTAATTTCTTTGCTTTTTTTCTCTATGAAAACTCTTTCTTTTCTCAAGAAATCTGTTTATTCAGCACTTGTTTTCTTTGGAACACTCATAATTTTATCAGCAGTTTATGCAACATATCAGTATATTCTTTCCAGCGAATATACATCGGGGCAACCACTCACACAGTCGCTTTTCGGGAAAGTAGTAAGTAATATATCTGATCATGAAACGAGAATTAATACACTTGCAACATCGGTCGTTCCAACTGGGGCGATTATGTCTTTTTATTTATCATCATGTCCAACTTGATGGAAATCAGCTGACTGAACAAATTCAACACCAGATTTAAGATGAGCTTTTATAAGATGAATGAATTGAGATCTAAATTCAAGAGATATAGTAAGAACTTTATGAAGTTATCAAGAAGATGAATTAAAGCAACATAATCATGTTATGAAGTGGTGAAATAATCCTTCAAATAATACAGATACTAGTAACTTTGCTTGAGCTTATAATTCATGGGATCCTTTAAAATATAAAAATACTCAAAATACTTGATGAACTGAAACTCGTCCAAAGAATGTGGCTTTATTGTATTGTGTGAAGGAATAATTGAGTGAGAATAAATTTCTCCCAAAAAAATACTTTCTTCCCTCCAAACCATTTTAAAAAATCCCCTCCGAAACTAATTCAGAAAGGATTGGTGATGTACTAAAAACTAGAGGGAATTTTTTTTCTTCCCGAGAGAATACGCTCGATGAAAGAGTGCTTTGGTGATAAAATTATCAAAGAATACTTTTTCTTGTTTCTGGATGCTTCCGCGAAGTCCTTTTTCGATAAGGGCTAATTTTTTTTGAGTCATAGGAGTTTATTTATTATGAGATAATACAGCCTAAGAAAAGGTCTTATTGTATTGAGCAAGAATCTGAAATCTTCTATTGATTTCCTAATATTATCTTGATTATGGAAGGTATCACTATCAAGAGTATACGCAACATTGAACTTTTTGCAAAAGGTTTGAATGTCTTTTATTTGTTTCGTATCATAAATCGTGTACTTCTTATTTCCAAGTACTCCATTTCCAATCGTTTTCTCACAGATATAGAGATTCACATTACTATGTCCATTTTTTGCCAAGAATATATTTCGAATCGAATTATAGAAACATTCCACGAATCCATCAACAGGAATATTTCTGGTTTGCTGAATCTCCCGAAGATAGGTGTAATAATAGGAAATAAGCGGTGGCTGAAAGAGAAAATATATATCAACCATTCTTCCGTGTGCATTACATGTTTCTATATTTCTAAGCGAATGTTTCTTGCTTTTAAATGTCCCATCCAGTATGAAACGGATATTATTCTGAAGACAATATTTCAAAACCTTGTCCACTACTCTCGACATAGCTTCTTGATATTTTCAAGCATTACTCCCACAATATCACTCAAATAACTCGCGATAACTATCAATGTCAATGAAAAAGAAATCATTCATATACGAAAGTGCCGACTGGATGAACTCTGTTTTTCCGCTCCCTGGTGCTCCAGCAAGAAAAACCGCAGTAGTATTCTGATTTTTTTCCTCATAGATATATTTGTTCTTCTTAATCTCTATCCGAGATATTATATAATCTCCAGCAAGAGAAATTCCTTCGTCCGTGAGTGGATAGAGTGGTTTTGTATTCATAATCCTAAAAAACTTTAATTAAACTGTTCTGATTATACCCATTCCCTTCTTCCCTCCAAACCATTTTCTAAAAATCCTACCACTTCTTATTTGACTTATCTCAAGTTTTACATATAAATTTGGCACTTTCATTCTCCTGGGAGACTATTATGTCTATCCTTATACAGATAGAATTGCTTATGACTGTGGCGCTGTTCCTGTACGGAATAGCCTACGTCATGGCAAAAAATAAAAATAAATGGCACAAAGCGGTCGCAATCGTAGGTTTCCTGATGGATGCTTACGGAACCTTGCTGATGTTTCAGATAAAAAAAGGGGGATGGATGACGGGAGTTCTGGTTTCCGACATACATACCATCCTATCACTCGTCGCTTTAATTCTCTTCTTTGTCCAACTCACGCTGGGTTTGACGAGAAAAATCAAGTGGCATCGACGATTCGCTCTCTGGGTATTTTTCCCAGTATGGGCACTCGCATTCTTGAGCGGAGCTTTTCTCGCTCACTAAAAACGGCAATCCTTGGACTGCCGTTTTTTATTATCTTTTTTCGAGTTTGGTTCGTACGTACAAGCCCTGTACCTGCAGACGTGCCCATTCTGTTTTCCGGAGGAATTTCAGACTCGATTCCTTGCTCGGATGACTCTTAAAACAATTGATGCGAATCATCTTACTGAGCTCTTCGAATCCGTATTCATGGACGAGAAAATCCAGAATCATAGCGAGCGTGACTCCGTGCAGTATATCGTCGGTTCGGTTATTCTGTTGCATATTTTGTAGTTATGGAAAATGATTAAGGCGAAAATCTTAGCAGAAGTTTTCTATATATCAAGTTTATTTCCGGATATTTAAAGTACTTTGGATGTTTTCATAATAGGGAGAAAATGTTTGGTTAATTTATTCGTCTCAAGCCGAACTATAAATAGCTGTAGTTCATCGGGATTATTTTCTCTTTTTTGATCGATGAAATCCAAGAATCGGTTATGTAAAACGATAAGATCTATTCGTCGATTTCCTGGATCATAAAAGATTTCTCCAAATATTTTTTTTGAAATATCATTAATCTTCTCGAGTATTGGTTTCCAATTCTTGACAGAAAAAAGAAGTCCCTTCATTTCCTTTTCTTTGTCCGACAACAATCTTCCTCAACGAACGGTAAACTCATATATTCCATCATTCTCAATAGCGATTTTCTGTCAGGAAATCTGATCTTTTGAAAAGAGGTTCTTCAGTAGGACAAAGAGATGCCTGGCAGTATCTCGATGCGTTATGAGAAGATTCACCGATCCTTTCGGCGAAGAGATAAGTTTCTTCAAAAACTCCAATAATCACTTGGTATTATTGTCTGCGAGAAGCTCTTCCAACAATGAATTATACCGTTCATTCTGTATATTTTTCGGTGGATTTATCAAAGCTTCCTCTATATTGAGTACAGAGCAGGATATACAGGAATGATCTATAATAATATCTTTCGGATATATAGGGGTCTTTTCTTGGTAATCCAATATGTTTTGGGCGCATTTCCTTACAGTTTCCCGAATGATTTTCGCCGTTTGTATTGCACGAGGAAGGGGACTTGTAAGTAAACGGAAATCAAGTCCTTGAAACTCCTCTCATTTTCTGCTGGAATCCATCTCCCCTTCTATAGTAAGGAGCTCATTGTCATTCCCCGGCGGTCATTTCAGAACATCGCTCTTTGTTTTTCCGTGTCGGGAAAAGTATATGAGAATAGGTATGTCTGCGATATCCAGAATCTCCGACTGAAGTTCATTCGCTTCTTTAAATGCGATATTTTGGATATCGATATTGTTTTCTGCTGTCCGTCATTTATGGTATTTATCTCCTATATCTTTCGTCATCGCCAAAAGTCGACTTACAGATTGTATGAACGGAATATAATATCGGGATTCTCTATCTTTTTGATTCTCTTTATTCTTTTCCGATAAAGATGACGGGGTTGCAAGATATGGCGGTAATTTTGGTTTTATCTCATTTCTATCGAGGCTGTCGAAAAATACATGGAGAATATCACTGTCGAAAAATCCACCCTGTGCCCATTCCTGCATAGTTTTTCTTACATGTTCCGGGGGGTTTTCCGTAGACAATGCCTCGTATGCTCGAATAATCGGATATATTCTCCCTTCAAGAGGTATTGTTTTCTTTGTCAAGCCGAAAGGGAAACCTAATCCATTCATGGTTTCATTGCAGGAAAGAATCATAGATTTCACCTTGTCCAATACTTCTCTTTCCATCTTTCCTCATAAAATGAGATCGATTTTCTGCGAGAAATTTTTGGATTGGAGTGTTATATTACGACAGATATCCAATGCTTTTCAAAAAAGTATCAGCGTAATGGTTTTTTTTGTGTTTTTCAAGCTTGCAGAATCCTGAAATATCCAAATATTTTCATATAACTTCCGCTATGAATATAGAATAATCGTTTCTTTTCAAGGGAAAATCCATCTTCTTTTCTATAGCTTCGAGTGTATTTATGTTGTCGGAAGCGAAACGGACAAGATATTGTTCGTTCAGTTCGATAAAACGGTCAATTGCAGGATTAACTATATTGTTCAACTGGTATTCCTCGAATCACTGAACGGATTTTTCTGTTCCGCGATCAATCATAATCGCATATTTTCTCGGTTTATCGAAAATATTCAGGGTTATATGTCGCATATTAGCAGGATTTTTTCTCAAAATTTCTACTTCTATCGTATTGAAACCGTAGATTGCCAGAATCTCATTGCTTTCTTCGGAAATAACACATATCCGAATAGAACCGTATGTATCTTCTAATTTTTCAATCACTTCACTATCCGTTCAGGCGCTCATAAGATGATTTCGGAAGAAATCGATTTCCTTCAGGTGTTTTTCTTCCAATTGCTTTTTTTTCAATAGTTTTTCGGTCTTTTTAATCTCGATTCTTCGTCTGCTTTCTGGTAGTATGGAGGTTTTCATAAGTATCGGCACCAGCGGATCGATACTTGTTCATTTCCATGCTTTCTTCATATCGGGATATATATCCGATAAATAGATTTCCACGATCTCTTTTTCATAACAAACAATCGGTGTGTTTCATCTATATACATCAAATATCTCGACGGCACGATAAAAATAATTTTCCCGTGCCTCCGTTTCCCACTCTTCCTTATGAAGTTTCGCAAGAAAAAGAAGTACTGATATCTTTACAAGAGATTGTTCTGGAGTTCCTTTATATCTAAGGGATTGTTCCAAGTATTTCTTCGCTTCTGTCAGATGGGCTGTCGCTATATTTTCGTCATTTCGTATTTTTTTCATTGTTTTTTTTATTTTCCCGGTTTTTATAATACTCTGAAAAATCGCAACCGATTCAGTATAATGCGATAATCATTTCTGATAATATAATTCGATCGGGTTATTTTCGAGAACCGAATCTACTCATGAAAGAGACGAGGGATTATTCATCTTATTATTGGAAAAGAAAATATTTTATGTTTTCCTCCTGTGTTTTTACTCCTAATTTTAACATAAGAAATATTTTTTGTCAAAATTATAGATAACAAGTAAATATATACTGGATGCTGATTATCCGGAATATGCCAAATTTGTCTTGTCTTTGTCCGTTTTCGACTTTCGTTTTTTCTATAAACTAGGCAACCTCTTCAAGAGAGATTTTTATTTGTTTATTTTCGCCCCATATGAACACTCTTTCTCAAATACATTCCCAAACTCAAAATAATTCTTGAAAAGTTTTCCTTGGCGCTTTTTGAAACAAAGAAACCTTTTCGCATCAGGGCAACTATGAAATGATTCATATTGAAGAACGTTTGTTTTTCCTAAAAACCCAGAATATCATCGATGAACTTACTCAAATTATGACATTTATAAAAGAATTGGAAAATATTTGACTCAAAAACACCGAAATTTTAGAACAGATTCATGATATACTAACGAAACTCCGTTCTGGGGATAGAAGCTATAAATATACAAAGATTGTCCATGTACTTACCAAATATTTGAGCGGTATCCGAAATTTCTCTTCAAGTTCAAGTATGAAAAGTATTATGTTTTATAAGAGATTGTTCGAATCGACTCTCGTAGCTATTATCCAGGAGCTTGATTCTTTTGAAGAAGAGATATATTAATTCCATATTTTCTTGATTATACCTATACGAATCGATTCATCACGTTCAAGTCGAAGATAATAGTCAGTTATTCATCATGAACAGATGAGTGATAATTCTTCTCAAAAATATTCTTTCGCGAGTTTTTTAAGAGGGAGAACCACTTTTCCTAATATTTCATTTTTATTTTGGGAATAAGTCGATACCGGAAGTTTCGTGTTTGATACTTCTTTTCCGAGGTTTTCTAGTAGAATCTTCATCATATCGATAGTAGTATTTTGTGAGTGGATGTCTTTTGATGTAAGTTTGGTACCACGAATATAAATCCTTCCACTTATTGTATCCAAAAGAATGCAGTCTTTCTCATTTTCTATGACGCTGTCATAATTTCCGAAATAGGACATTCCCGATGAATCAGTAAAAAAAATATTTCATTCTTTCGTATAATCTGAATAAATCTTTTCTGTAATGAATTGTCTGAGTTGTACTCCGTCACTAGAAAATCCATCTCTCCATGAAGCGTAATCCAGAGATATGATATGATTATCGTCCTGAAGATGTTCCAAAACTTTTTGCAGAGTTGTCCGGCTTCTTTTGTCTTTCATAACGAAAAAGAAACTACCACCGATTTTTCCGGTATTGAAAGGAATAATCCCTATTTCTTCATCCTCGAATTGGCGATACTGATAAAAAAGATATTGGAGAGCGAAGAAAAGCCGATTTTCCTTCTGATAAGAAAAACTCATGAAACCTATGTTTTTCATAGTGTTTATGAAAGCATTCAGTGCATTTTCATTATATGAATTCTTCAGAAGATAATCGAATCATTCAAGGATTTTAAGATTTGTACTGTCTATGTTTTTCCGAGAAATTTCGCTTTTATCAAAACGTAAAAGATCAGAAAGAATGGTACGATCTTCGTCTTTTACTGGCAATAATCGAATCATATCAGAGACAAAAGCATCAAGATGATCATTTTCCCTTTTCGCTCACTCTTTTTTTAATTCGATCTCTCCGAACATATTGTATTCCATACCGGTAAATATAATACCATAATCCAATGGAAGTTCCCAATTCGCGGCATTGTCCATTCATAAAAAATTTGTGATAACATTTTTATAAACGGCGGTTTCGGAAGAAGATATAGTTTTCATATCATTGTCTGTGGTACATATGTCATCTGTATGATTTATGGCGTTCTTTTTTGAAATATAGACTACTGGTAATGAAGTATTCGGAATCATAACAGTAAAATTGCTTGCTCCGGTACTTTTTCCAAGAGAAATGCAATGCGATAGATTGAGAGTAGAACAGTAAAGTTCATTGAAAATCGGATCATCCACGGAAAATTCTCAACCTTTCAATACCTTGGGATCGAGTTTTCCTGTTACGATATAAAGGAGGTAGGTCAGGAGAACCGAAATGACTCACGAGAAGGAAAATCCGTGTCATCGCGGAGTTTCCGCCAAGAAATCTATCTCCATTCATCCAGAGAAACCGTTTTCAGTCAGAAAATTTTGGAGAAAAAGAGTTATCCTTTCGACATCGTATTTGAAAAACACGGCGAATTTATCTTCCTTGAAAACATTTTCGACCGAAGAATAATGGAACACTGTGCGGAATGTGATTTTCCCGGAAGTATTGAAATTCACTCAGCAGAAGGTTTTTATAGGAAGTTTCTGTTTGATTCTGAGAGCACTCACCCCATGAGAAATATCAGCTCACCAAGTAAGAACACCGTCACCCGAAAGTACTATATTGTGCGTATTAAAAAAGTCTTTGTAGACAGTATGGAAATTTTTCTGTAATTCAAGAGAATCCATTTTTATATTACCTTTCATTTCGACGAATGATTAGAGATAAAAATTAATACTGAACTAAATGAATTCATTTTACGAACTATAGCTTATACAATATTTGTATTGTATCTTATTTTTCATACAAAACAACAGTTTTTAATTATATAATGCCACTTCTGGATTCTCAATATTTGTCTTGTTTTTGTCTTTTGTTTTTCAACATATTTATTTATAGTCAATTATGTCTTTCAGGACTCGTGCATCTCTCTTCCGGTAATTCTCTTTAATTTTCATGCGCGTATAGTGCTAGTCTAGCGATCATAGCTTTTAAGCTACATATATCGCACTTATTATACAACGGTTATTCTCCAGGAATTCCCGATTATCGCACCGATAGAGAATAAGAAGACATTAACGGTCTTGAAGGATATATTTTCCTAAAAATCCCGAAACTCTATTAAATACGGATATTCTATTTTTATTCTGTCTTTTCCTTTTTATCCGATTTTTCTATACTTATACCAGGTCTTTCGAGATTCGTGCATCTGTCTTCCTGTTTTTCTCTACAATATCTATGCACTTACGGCATCAGTTCCAGTGGTTGCAGCCTTCGGCTCCATTATTCCACACTTACCGTACAATAGTTTTCCCGAATATGTGTATCATATCGGACATTATTGATTATCGCATCTACAGAGAGTATAACGATGATATCAACGACTTTGGAGGATTTTCTAAACTTTAATACAAAAACTCTCGACATTATCAATGTCGAGAGTTTTTGTTTTTATAATTAATTTGGTGGAGATGGTCGGAATCGCACCGGCGTGCTCAGAGGTCACCCTCGACGTCTACTATCATAGATTCTTTTGAATACTCGAAAACTTAAATAGAACCAAAAATATTCTCGAGAATACGACCGAATATACTACTCGTTCTCTGTCCGAAAGTATTAGGAGTTCAGAGAGGAGAGACCTCTGGGTATAAGAGATGCACGAGATAGATACACTCTCAGATTTGTAGCAGGCCAGCCGGCACTCATCCCCGAAGGGAGGCTACGTTTTACTATTACGCAGTTGCGAGAGTAGTAGGAGCAAGAGCTTTCTTGAAAGCTGCAAGACCTTTAGCAACACGAGTGTTAGCAGTTGTTGTGCTTATTATTGATTGCGGAAGTTATAAGCACCTCCCGGATAGCGATCGAAGTATGACGAAGTCTCCAAGTAGAATTCTATATCATCCCCATGTGGAAACGAGTATATGAAAAATAGGGAGAAAATCAAGTTTATATAGAGATAAGAAAATAAGGAGAACAGGAGAATAAATACCCCTTATATGACCTGTAAGATGCTGGTTTTATACAAGAGAAAATGTAAAAATCAGAGTAAAATTAACATTTGTTAGAATATGTCATTAATCCCTCCAATAAAGCAAAAAATGATATTTTTTACTACATTTTCTCGACAAAGAAAGAGGATTTTTGGAGAAAAAAACAAAAAAACATTTGCTTTTTGCTTTACCCTTCATATAATCGCTCTTGTTATTTTATCTCTATAATAACAATTTTTATGAAAAAACAGGATTTTATTAAAGCAGTTGCTACTGCTGCAGGTCTTTCTCAAGATGCTGCTGGAAAAGCTCTTAATTCTATGATTTCAGTAGTTACTGCTGAACTCAAGAAAGGTGGGGAAGTTAATATTACTGGTTTTGGTGCCTTCAAAGTTTCTGCTCGTGCAAAACGAAATGGAGTTAATCCTAAGACTGGTGCTAAAATTTCTATCCCAGCTATGAAGTCTCCTGTATTCCGTGCAGGTAAAACTCTTAAGGAATCTGTAAGATAGTTTTTATAGGAAAAAGACCACTTGTTTCGACAAGTGGTCTTTTTTTTGACTTTATTTACATTTTTTGATATAATAAACTGGTATGTTTATAGATTTACTTCTCTATCAATGCTACAGATAGACATTTCTCATCTGGAATATAATGAATTGGTCGATTTCGTAAACGCGAATATTTCCGATTTTGGGAATTTTGATTTGGAACTCATTTTCAAGGCAGATTATAACCAATCAAAAATCATTCGCGACCTTATTCTTCTGTTATTCCAAAAAAATAACATCGAGGTGCCCTGGAAAAATCGATTTGTCCTCATATCAGATGAGTTGGTAAATAATTCTATCGAATATGGAAGTCTTCCACTTGATAAAAATCACTTCACTATACATTTTAAAACGATAGAAAAATCACTTACTATTAATATGGAGGTATGTGATACTGGTCGTGGACTCGAATCAAAAACGAGTCATGAAATGGAAGAATTGAAAAAAACGAAAGAATCTATCTGATTTGAAGGTTATCTCGGAAAACGAGGTCGTGGACTCTTTCAACTCGTGACAAACCTCGTAGATGAACTCTATTTCAGAGATGATTCAAATGGGGGACTTGTGGTCGGAGTTAGAAAGAAAATGAATATTCTATAATATAAAAAGAGCTTCTTACATAAGAAGCTCTTTTTATATTTTACCCTTTTGATTTCTTTTGGAAAACTGTTTTCTCGAGAGGAAATGCTCGTCCTGCTATAACTACTTTTCCAAAATCCTCATCATCCGATCCTTCAAAGAAATACTCTTCTATGTTTGCTCGAAGCATCGCGTGTACTTTTGTTAGGATATGAAGCTTTTCCATAATGTCATAGACACGAGCAACTGCTTCGAAGTTTTTCATATCGGTCATACGGACAATTTGTTCGATTCGTTCTCCACTTACAGTTATCTCACGATCTCCAGTCTTGGTTATTTTAAAACTATCGCTTTTCTGAAAGTCTTTCAGATCATAGAATTTCATCGGAGTATCTTCCCCATCTCCATTTTCTCTTTCAATAGTTTTACCGGCGTATTCGGAGATAAGAAAATCCTTCAGTTCATCTATTCATTGAAATCCTGCTGCGGAAATAGTGAAATATTTCTTTCCTTTAAAATGTTTTGCCAATTTCTTCGAAAGAGAGACGATCTCATCCGGCGGAATAATATCGGCTTTGGAAAATACAATCACTTCCTCTTTTTCCTTAAGTAAATCGGAAAACATTTCAAGTTCCTTTCGAATATCTTTGTAGTTCTGTACTAATAATTCTTCTCCCTGACTCATATCAAGAAGATGAAGAAGAACATGTGTTCGTTCAATATGTTTGAGAAATTGGATACCGAGTCATTTCCCTTCTGAAGCACCGGGAATAAGTCCTGGAACATCTTCGAGAATAAGATTCTGTCCTTTATGTTCCATAACTCCAAGATTTGGAATGAGAGTTGTGAACGGATAATCTGCAATCTTTGGGCGTACATTCGTCACACTTTGAATCAGTGTAGATTTTCCAGCATTTGGGAGACCAATAATTCCTATATCTGCAACGAGTTTCAGTTCAAGTTTCACGAATTTCTCTTCTCCTATATCCCCCATCTCCGCAAAAGCGGGAGCTTGACGAACGCTTGATGGAAAATGAGCATTTCCAAATCCTCCACGACCTCCTTGGCAAAGCGGATATGTTTCACCTTCATGATTCAGATCAACAATAACTTCCCCTGTTTCTGCATCGGTAACGATAGTTCCAACGGGGACTTTTACAACGAGATCTTCTCCAGCAGCACCATGCATTTCCTTAGTACCGCCATTTTCTCCATTTTCTGCTCTGAGTGTGTGAGTATGACGAAAGTCAGACAAGGTATTCATATTGGAAGTTGCGCGAAGATAGGCATTTCCACCATATCCTCCATCTCCTCCATAAGGACCTCCATTCGGTATACATTTTTCACGACGCCATGAAACAATTCCATTTCCGCCTTTTCCGGCTTTGATAGTGATTTTTACTTCATCGATAAACATAAAAAAGGGGTTAGATATTTCGCGCATTCTATCTAAAAATGCCTTTTTTACAAAAAGATTTGTAAATTTAAAAAAAAACATATACTGTGCTCCATAAATTCATTCCTCCAGAGGACTGCCCTTCGGGAAGTATTCTCATGAAGGCGGGAATCCAATTCATTACTTCTAATATCATCTATTATGGCAAAAGGAAAACGAACATATATGTCTTGTCTCTCAACTGAGTCAGGAATTATGGGATACATAACAAATGTACAAAAGAGAAACTTCGCAACTGGAGAAAAACTTGAGCTTCGAAAATACGATAAAAAACTTCGAAAACATGTTATTTTCAAGTTAAAAGAAACAAAACACTAAAATATAAAAAATCCCTTCCGATTCAATCGGAAGGGATTTTTTATATTCGAAAGAATTATGCGGCTTGGGGATAATTCGTATCATTTGCTGCACCGAGAATAGTTGCGATTTGAGCTCGATGATTCGCTTCAAGCTTACTAATATCCATTTCGAGTCTCAATAATCGAGTATCCACAATAGCTCGCTCTTCAGGAGAAAGTGTTACGGCAGTAAGTCTTTCTACTCGTCCACCGAATTGTTCCAGAAGATTTGCGATTTCACCTCTTATCTCTAAATGATCTGGTTGTTTATTAAAAACATTACTATCTCTTTCAGCGCTTGGTGTCATATGTGTTTTTATTTACGGATAAAATTAAATATTTTTTTGAAAACTTTCCATTTCTTGTTTCGTAGTTTTCTGGATTTGTTTACGGTTATAGGCTTCTAAATCAGATTCTATATCTTCCAATGCCTGAACGAGAAGTATTTTCTTTTCCTGTTCCAGTTCATCACGATGAAGTTTAATGCTTGCAACGACTGTATCCCATGTTTCAAATATATGAAGTTGTTTTTCTTCCGTGAGAACTGGGAATATCCGCAGTATTTCACGAGCATCGTCTAGATGAAGTCCGGTAATGGAAATCCTTCGGAGTAGTTCGGTGTTTTGTGTGAGTTCTAGAGTCATGGGAAAACTATATATAAAATAAGGTATGAGATTAATTCTTCTCCCCGACAAAATAAGTATATCATATCGAGAAAAAAGATACAAATAAATCGAATGTTTTTCATTTGACAAAATGTATTTTTCTTATTCCTGAATTCGGATTTTCTCGATATATACACACTTCCCTGCTTGTATCTCTACAAAAATTCCGGTCAATACTCCTTCTCCGACCACTTGTTCTGCTTTTGGTCCAAATAACTTCGTACCGGTGAGAAGTTTCGGAAGACGAGATTCAAATGTATGTCCGATAGAACTCCAGAGTGGACCAGTCATACCAAGATCAGTAATCATTCCCGTTCCTTTCGGGAATATTCGCTCATCATTGGTTTGTACATGTGTGTGTGTTCCGTAAACAACACTTACTTTTCCATCAAGAAAATAAGCCATATTTACAAGTTCCGCGGTAGTTTCCCGATGAAAATCCACTACGATTGCATCGAATTTTTCGGTAATTCCAGAAAGGATTTTTTCGATACTTTGAAAAGGATTATCGACACTGTCATTCATAAACGTTCCTGACATAATATTGATAACCAATAATTTCTGTCCGTTCTTTTCAATAATCTTCCATCCTTTTCCAGGAATAGGATAATCTTGATGTTCGGAATAATTTGCTGGACGAATCTGGATAGATAAAGGATCGGAAAAAATATCTCCAGAGTCCTTAAAATTCGAAAAAACATGGTTCCCGCCGGTAAGCACATCGAATCCGAGTTCTTTCATAAAAAGAACATGTTTTTCTATCGGTCATTTCCCTCCAGTGATATTTTCAGAATTGGCAATCATAAAATCCGGAGCGTATTTCGCACGGAGAGTGTCGATATTTTGCTCTACCATCCGACGACCCGTTCGCCCGAATACATCTCCTAAGATAAGAACCTTCATATAAAAAGAATAGATAACGATATTAATGAGAAGAATTATATAGAAACAAAAGGAAAATAAAAATCGATATTTTAAATGAAGGGAAAATTCTTTTGCTTTTTCCCTATTTATCCCTATACTACCCTGGTATGCACCCGTCTTGACTGTGTTCTTCTGCCGATGGGGGCAATTTTTTGCGTAGTAATCTCCTTGTGTTCTCCCACTACTTTCATAAAAATCCTTTCTTTTAATTCTCTATAAAAACTCTCTATTTATGGCAAAAAAACAAGGATCTATCACCTCCACTGCTCAAGTGTCTCCAGAAAGTCTCGGAGCGCTCTATGAAATAAGTGGACGGTATTTTTTTACGGACGATAAATCCATCTTGGAACTTCCAGAACTTATCGAAGTTCAGCTCGACAGTTACCATGATTTTCTCAACAACAAGCTCAATAAAGCTTTTGAAGAGACTTTCCCTATTCAAGACTTTTCAGGAGAAAAGATTGATATCTATTACAAAGGAATTACGATTGAAGAACCTAAACTTAGTGTTTCTGATTGTAAGAGAAAGAATCTCAATTACGAAGCACCTATGAAGGCTCGTCTCGAGATGCTTAATAAAGAATCCGGAGAAATTAAAGAACAGGATGTTTATATGGGAGGTGTTCCTCTTATGACAGAACAGGGAACTTTCATTATTAATGGTATTGAACGAGTTATCATCAATCAGATCATCCGATCGACCGGTATTTTCTTCACTCCAGATGTTAAGAGTCCAGGATTATTCGCTATGAAAGTTATCCCACAAAAAGGAAGCTGGTTCGAAATCGAAATCGAGAAAAAAGGAGCTATCAATGTAAAAATCGATAAGAAACGTAAGATTGCGATTTCCGTAATTCTTCGTGCTTTCGGTCTCGAATCCGATGCAGAAATCATTGCCGCTTTTGCTGATAATAAAGAATTTATCTCCAAATATATCGGTCCTACTCTTGAAAAAGACAAGACTAAAACTCGTACAGAAGCTCTCTATGCTATCTATAAACTTCTTCGTCCAGGAGATCTCGGAACCGATGAACGAGTAGAAGAACTTTTCAAAACAACATTCTTCGATACGAAGAAATTTGATCTCGGAGCGGTTGCTCGACTCAAAATCGAACGAAAATTCGGTATCACTACTTCTTACGAAGATGTAGATGGAAAATTTCTTTCCAAAGAAGACCTCGTAGCAGGTATTCGATACCTTCTCTCTCTCAATGAAGAACTTCCAGGATTTGAATGGGATGATATAGATCATCTTGAAAACCGACGAATCCGTTCTGTCGGAGAACTCGTTTACGATAAAGTAAAAGTGGGTCTTGCTCGAATGGAAAAGATTGCTAAGGATCGTATGACGATCGTAGAACTTGCTGATGCGACTGCCGGAACTTTCATAAACTCTCGTCCTTTGACGGCTGTTATGAAGGAATTCTTCGGAACTTCTCAGCTTTCCCAGTTTATGGATCAATCCAATCCTATTTCCGAACTTGCACATAAACGTCGTGTTACTGCTCTCGGAGTCGGAGGTCTTACACGAGAACGAGCTTCGTTCGAAGTACGTGATGTACATCCAACTCAATACGGACGAATCTGTCCTATTGCAACACCAGAAGGACCGAATATTGGTCTCGTACTCCACTTCTCGAGTTATGCTCGAGTTGATAAACACGGGTTTATTACTACTCCATTCCGAAAGATTCAACATACCGTTGCAAATGATGGGAAGGCAGCTGTAAACCGAATTACTCTCGATGCTCTCACTGATGCAAAAGGAAAAGTGATTCTCGATGAAAAAACATACATTACTGAGGCTGATGCAAAGAAACTTAAAGAACAATATACAGAAAAAGAAATCGAAGTTCGAGGATTCCTCACGACTGAGTACGAATACGTGGATGCTTACCAAGAACGAAAACTCGTTATTGCGGAAGCGAATTCCCTCTCTGACGAATACGGAAACTTTACGGAAACTCGTATTTCCGCTCGTAAGAATTCCGAAGCGACAACCGAGTACGTTCGTGAGATTACTCATATCGACGTTTCTCCGAAACAAATCATGAGTGAATCGACTGCGCTTATTCCATTCTTGGAACATGACGATGCGACTCGTGCGGAAATGGGAACGAACATGATGCGACAAGCTGTTCCACTCGTACGAGCGGAAGCTCCAGTAGTCGGAACCGGAATGGAACGACTTATCGGAGAAGAATCCGGTTATGTAGTGAAAGCAGAAGAAGACGGAGAAATCATCGGAGTTGATGCGAAACATATTTCCGTACTTTACAAGAGTGGAAAGAAAGCACTCTACGAACTTCGAACTTTTGAACGAAGCAATCACGATATGCTTATTCACCAAAAAGCGAAAGTATCTGGTGGACAGAAAATTACCAAAGGAATGATTCTTGCTGACGGACAATCTATCCAGAACGGAGAACTTGCCATCGGTAAAAACCTTACTGTTGCATATATGCCATGGGAAGGGTATAACTTCGAGGATGCGATTATTATCAATTCTCGCGTAATGCAGGATGATTATTTCACTTCCGTTCATATCAATGAATATGTTCTCGATGTTCGAGAAACAAAACTTGGGCCTGAACAGACTACAAACGACATTCCAAATGTTGCAACGAACAAACTCAAAGATCTCGATGAAAACGGTATCGTTCGAATCGGTGCGTACGTAATGGGTGGTGATATCCTCGTCGGAAAGGTTACTCCAAAAGGAGAAATCGAACTTTCTCCTGAAGAACGACTCCTTCGAGCGATTTTCGGAGATAAATCCAAAGATGTCAAGGATTCTTCTCTCATGATTCCTGCAGGATCAGGAGGAAAGGTTATCGGAACTCACGTACTTCGTCGTGAAAATGGAGATAATCTCCCAACCGGAGTATTTGAACAGATTAAAGTATACGTTGCTCAAACTCGTAAAATGGAAGTCGGAGACAAGATGGCAGGACGTCACGGTAATAAAGGTATCGTTTCACGAATCGTACCTCCAGAAGATATGCCATTTATGGAAGATGGAACACCGGTAGATATCATCTTGAATCCGCTCGGAGTTATTTCTCGTATGAATATCGGACAGATTCTCGAGACTCATCTCGGAGCTGCGGCACAGAAACTCGGAATTACTATCGCAACACCTATTCTTAATGGTATTTCTGTTGAGAAGATTGGAGACCTTATGGAACAAGCAGGTATTCCTCGTGATGGTAAAGTTCAACTCTTCGATGGAAAAACCGGAGAACCGTTCAAGGAAAAAACCATGGTCGGAGTAAAATATATGTTGAAACTTCATCACCTTGTCGAAGACAAGATTCATGCTCGTTCTGTTGGACCATATTCTATGGTTACACAACAACCACTCGGAGGTAAAGCTCAGAACGGAGGACAACGTCTTGGGGAAATGGAAGTATGGGCTCTGGAAGGATACGGTGCTGCTAATATCCTCCAGGAAATGCTCACTATCAAATCCGATGATATCAACGGACGTGCACAATCGTACGAAGCTATCGTCAAAGGAAAACGAATCCGTCGACCGAATATTCCAGAGTCGTTCAATGTACTCCTTCGTGAACTTCAAGCATTGAATCTCAGTATCGAACTTCTCGAAAAGGGAGAACTCGAAGAACAGGAAGCAATCATATTGGAACGTTACAGTGAACTTGAGAAATTAGAAGGACAATATGATATAGAATTGGATATTCCAAATATTGAAGAAAAAGTGGAAGGAAATGTCGTTGTAAAGATTGAGGAAGATACGGAATAAAAATAGTAGGAACAGACCCGTATGTCTGTCCGGATTGGAATCCAAAAATCATCATGGTGAACACATGGGTTCACCCCTACAATATATCATTCTTAATTACTAAATTAACTTCCTTATGATTCCAGATTTCAAAGATAAAAATTTCGAAAACTTCTTAAATGACAAGATCACCGATTATTCTCAAATCGAGAAATTTGCCGGACGACGAGATATTACTCAGGGTAAAACCCTCGATAATCTCGCCGGTATTAGTATCGGTCTTGCATCAAAAGAACATATTCGATCTCTCTCCTATGGAGAAGTTCTCATTTCAGAAACTATCAACTACCGAACACAACGACCAGAACGTGCTGGACTTTTCTGTGAACAGATTTTCGGACCTCGCAAGAATTTCGAATGTGCCTGCGGAAAATACAAACGTATCCGATATAAGGGAATCGTGTGTGAACGATGTGGTGTAGAAGTAACTACGAGCCAGGTTCGTCGTCAACGTACTGGACATATCGAGCTTGCTGCTCCAGTAGCTCATATCTGGTACCTTAAATCCGTTCCTTCTCGTATTGGTCTTCTTCTTGATATTTCTGTAAAAAAACTCGAGCAAGTTGTTTACTTCGCTTCGTACGTTATTACTGATGTATACGAAGAAAAGAAAGAAGAAAGTCTCAAAGAACTCGATGTTGCTTACAAGACTTCTAAGGTAGAACTTCAGAAACATATCCAACAGGATATTAATGAAGCGAAACTTCAACTCGAAGCGAAAGAAATTTCTAGAAAATTCTTCAATGAAACAGAAGCGACACTTACTGCTCAACTCGATCATCTCGATGAAGAATATAATCGAATGAAAGACCTACTCAAGAGTTTGAAAGAATCGACTGTTATCGGAGAATTCGACTATCGAATTATGTACGATAAATTCCCTCATGTATTTAAGGGAGGAACCGGTGCCGAACATATCAAGACTCTATTGCAGAGAATCGATATCAAGAAGTTCATTTCTGATCATCAGAAAGAACTGAAGTCTGCTCCGAAATCTAAACAGAAAAAGATTCTCCAGAAATTAAAACTCGCTTCTAGTCTCTTCAAATCTAACCAGAAACCAGAGCATTTCATCCTTGATGCGCTTCAAATCCTTCCACCGGATCTTCGACCGATGATCCAACTCGATGGAGGACGTTATGCTTCGAGTGATTTGAATGATCTCTACCGACGTGTTATCAACCGAAATAATCGTCTTCGAAAACTCGTAGAACTCGGAGCTCCTGAGGTCATCCTCAAGAACGAGAAACGTATGCTTCAGGAAGCGGTTGATATGCTTATTTCTGGAGATGTTCGAAGTAACCGACCAGGTTATACGAGCGCAACCAAGAAAAAACTCAAGTCTCTTGCAGATGTTCTCAAAGGTAAACAAGGACGTTTCCGTCAGAATCTTCTCGGAAAACGAGTTGATTACTCTGGACGTTCCGTAATCGTCGTAGGACCAAAACTCAAGATGAATGAGTGTGGACTTCCAAAGACTCTCGCACTTATCTTGTTCCGTCCTTTTGTTATCGGTAAACTTATCGAACAAGAGATGGCGTACAACGTAAAACACGCGGAAAAGATCATCGAAGAGAAAGGAAAAGAAGTTTGGGACGCTCTCGATAATGTCATTGAAGGGAAACACGTTCTTCTGAATCGTGCACCAACACTTCACCGACTTGGTATCCAAGCCTTCAAGCCAGTTCTTATCGAAGGAAAAGCTATTCAGCTCCACCCTCTTTGTTGTACTGCCTTCAATGCGGATTTCGACGGAGATCAGATGGCGGTTCATCTTCCACTTACCGAGGAGGCACAACGAGAAGCTCGTGAGCTTATGATTACATCGAAAAATATGTTGAATCCATCAAACGGTGAACCTATCGTTATGCCAGAAAAAGATATGATTCTCGGATGTTATTACCTCACTCGTCTCGCTCCAGGAGAAGCAACTCTTGCCTTCAGTTCAGGAGAAGATGCAACTCATGCATATGACAACAAAGCCATTACTCTCCATACACCAATTAAACTTCGTATAAATGGAGAAATAATTACAACTACATACGGTCGATTCCTCTTTAATGAAATTATTCCAAAGGAACTCGGATATGTAAATGATACTCTCTCCAAGAGTGTTCTCAAGAAACTTCTTGCTCGAAGCTTCCTTATCTTCGGATCGGAAGAGACAGCATTCTTCTCAAACGAGATCAAGAATATAGGGTTCAAATACGCAACTATCTCTGGACTTACTATCTCCAAAGATGATATGATTATCCCTGATACGAAACACACGTTCATCAAGGATGGAGAAGAAAAAATCAAGGAAATTCAGAAACGATTCTGGAACGGGTTCTTGACGGAAAAAGAACGTTACGAACAATCCGTTAAGGTTTGGAGTAAAGTTAAGGGAGAAATCGAAAAAGTCATGAAGCCATTCTTCAAAGCAGAAAATCCTATCTACAATATGATCGATTCTGGAGCCCGAGGTAACTGGGGTAACTTAACTCAGCTCTGTGGTATGAAAGGACTCGTTGCCTCACCATCTGGTAAGACCATCGAACTTCCAATCAAATCCAATCTTAAAGAAGGATTCTCTACACTCGAATACTTTATCGCGACACACGGAGGACGTAAAGGTAAGGCAGATACGGCGCTTAAAACCGCTCAATCTGGGTATCTTACTCGACGTCTCGTTGATGCGGCTCAGAATATCCTCATCCGATCGGACGATTGTGGAACGCACCATTACGAAGAAATCGTGAAGGCAACTTCCAAGACTATCTTCGGTGAATCATTCGAAGAACGCATCTACGCGAAGTTCTTGGCAAAAGACGCAATGGTTGGAAAAACTGTTATCGCTCCAGCTGGAACTGTTATCAGCAAAGAACTCATCAAGACATTTACCGAAGCGAATGTTGAATCGGTTTGTGTTCGTTCTATCCTCACTTGTGAGACAGAAGAAGGAGTTTGTCAAAAATGTTACGGTCTCGATCTCGCTCATAACGACCTCGCGGAATTCGGTACACCAATCGGTATTATCGCCGCTCAGTCTATCGGAGAACCAGGAACACAACTTACGATGCGTACGTTCCATTCCGGAGGAGTTGCGACAGTCGGAGGAGATATTACTACCGGTCTTACTCGTGTAGAAGAACTCTTCGAGGCACGAAATCCAAAATACGAATCGGCTATTTCCGAACTCGTTGGAGAAGTTGCTCTCATTCAACATGAAGGAAAGAATGTAGTAGTTACTATCCAAGCTCACGAACTCGCAACGAAAGATTATTACGTTCCAGATGACAGCTATGTTATTCAAGTGAAGAAAGGAGACAAAATCACTGAAAAACAGATTCTTGCTAAATCGAAAGAATCGAAAGTGAAAGTAAATGCTGAACAATGCGGAGTGGTAATAAAGATCGAAAACGGAGTTATCTCCATTCGAGACGAAGAACCACAAACTCGTGAATATATGGTTGAATCCGGACGAAACCTCTTGGTTCAAGAAGGAGACAGTGTCCAGATTGGAGACAAGCTTACAGAAGGACATATCAATATCCACCACCTTATGGAAATTGCTGGAGTTCTCAAGACTCAGCTCTATATCGTGGGAGAAATCAAAGGAATCTACTCTTCTCAGGGACAAACCGTTAATTCTAAGCATATCGAGCTTATTATCCGACAGATGTTCTCGAAAGTGAAGATTACCAATGCTGGAGATTCATCATTCTTCCCTGGAGATATCGTCGATATCATTAAATTCAAGAAAGAAAATGATGTTATGTCAGCTTCCGAACAGAAGCAAGCAATCGGAACACAACTTCTCCTTGGTCTTACGAAGATTTCCCTCTTCACAGACTCTTGGCTCTCGGCTGCATCGTTCCAAGAAACAGTACGTGTCCTCGTGGATGCCTCTACTGCTCGAAAGATCGACAAGCTCGAAGGTCTCAAGGAAAACGTTATTATCGGACGTCTAATCCCAACACTTTCTTATTTCGAGAACAATCGAGATGTCGGAGAATACTTCGGAACGGAGTCAGAAGATGAATACGCAAGTCGCAAGATTTACGAGGAAAAAATAGGAAATAATGAATATATCGCTGGTTAAAAAACCACTAGCATGACAATAAAATCCCCATCGGATATCCGATGGGGATTTTATTTGGCATAATTTTGTTTGAATTTTTGGCTTAATAGCAAAAAGTGTGTGGCTGGAATGATAGGTTTTACCCGAGTAGGAGAGAAAGAATCAGTTTGATTTTTCTCTCCTTTTTTAATCATCTAT